>Ga0210040_10004855_pt1 | contig 17324 bp, 1 predicted proteins | sample CryGeyCG12114_NA_FD_185462 | JGI IMG/M metagenome (GOLD analysis project Ga0210040, IMG submission 185462) | Groundwater microbial communities from aquifer - Crystal Geyser CG19_WC_8/21/14_NA (SPAdes) (version 2) | ecosystem: Environmental > Aquatic > Deep subsurface > Groundwater | place: USA... | reverse complement strand
CGTGCAAGACGGACGACAAGGGCGAGCTTCGGTTCGACACCAGCAAACTTATCCAGCGGCCGTTGTTACAGGCTGTGATTGCGGAGAGTCTAAGGTTGCGCTGTTACAACATGTTTATCTAGAAAACCATAGAGCCGATTAACATCCTAGGTTAGGGCATCCTAAAGGACTAGTCCTAATTTAGATATATAAAGTGTATATTAAGACTCTAAAATTAAGTTATAATTCTACCTACTCCCTACTACCTATATAAAGAAATTTAGAGTAGTATACTATATAGACTACTTAGATACTTTAAAACCTCTTAAGTCTAGCGTAATTACTTACTATTTTAGTTCTTCCTACTCCTACTCCTAGTTCCTTTTATCTTCTACTTTACTACTTTAAATAGTATGATTAAGTGCGCTTAAATATTTAACCCTAACTAAATAACTACTAGATCTTTAGTAATATAAATTAGTAGCTTAAGCACTTTATATAAGTACTCTATAGCCTTATTATAGTAAAGACCTAATAATTATAGTTTATTAGTAATAAAGTTCTAAAATAAGATATTAATAAAGAAGAATAAGTAGCCTACTCTAAACTTAGAGATAAAGATATTTAACTTTACTCTAATAGCACTCTATTTATAGATATTAGAGATAGCTAACTCTATTAATATACTTTTTAGCTAGTACTATCCTTATATAAGACTAATAAGTACTAGAATATTATTATATATAAGCTTACTAATTTAGTAACTAGAGTAGTTAGGTCTAGTAAGTTTAATAATATTATACTATAACTAGAACTAGAATAAGATACGTAGGCTATTTATACCTATCTACTACTATACTACTTTAGTATACTTATAGAGATAAATTAGAGAGTCTATATATCTACTATCTTTAAAGTTAATATTATTATCTACTTAAAAGTTAGTAGCTAAGATATATAGAAACTTAGCTATATTAGTACTATAGATATTTAAGTACTTTAAGATCTCTAGTAATAGTAATAGTTTATCTAACTATAGGATTAATATAAAGAGGCTCTTACTCTTACCCTTACTCTTACTCTTACCTAAGTTAGTCTTTTACTTTTTCTCTAGTAGCTCTTTATTATTAATATTAATATTAATATTACTACTAAGATAGTAGAAGATAGTCTTAAAGTTATTAGCTTAGGTACTATTAATTATATTATTAGGGTTATAGTCTATAAGGATACTTATAGAATAGTTATAGTTAATAATAAAGTAAAGAGCTTAGAGTACTCTTTCTTAGTACTTATTATTATAGAGGTAATCTATATTCTCTCTATCTACATCCTAATCCTCCTTATCTAAATTACTATCTTCTTTTACTTAGTTATCCTCTTCTACTATAACTTTACTTATAGCTCTACTACTTATAATACATAGACCTATAGATAAAGTAATATCTACTACTTCTTACTCTTTAAGTAGTAGGTATAGTTATTAAAGGTATAACTTACCTTTTTCTTTCTTACCCTTCTTATCCTCTTTATTATCTAAATTCTTAGAATTATTAGAATTATCCTTCTCTTCTTTAAAATTATCCTCTTTCTTCTTATAATTATCTTTATTATCTAATAGTCTCTTCTAGACTATACTACTATTATTACGCTATCTACTACCTAGAGTAGAACTTCCTAATACTTATAAAGAGGATAATAACTATATAGTCTATATAATAAGTTATTTATTATAGTTAGATATTATATAAAGAGATATAAAGTCTTAAAGGTAAAAGAGATTAAGTATTAGTAATATATTAGGCAAGTAGCGTGTTAAGTTAAGTAGTATAATAATATAAGCAGCTTATTAGTATAAGCGTAGTTTTAATATAAGTATAGTATTAATATAAATATAGTATTAATATAAGAGTAGTATTAATATAAGCGTAATATTACTTATAAGTAAAGTATTTAATAAGATAGTAAGAATATATACCTTTTATAATATATACTTAGGCTCTTAAGAGTATTATATATAGAATAACTTTTAGAGATAATATAGAATATATATAATAAGTTAGTAAGATAATAAGTAAAGTATCTTATACCTTTAGCTTTATAATTAAAGCTCTTATACCTATAACTACCTCTTAGCTACTATATATAAAAGCTTAAGTAGTAAGCTTAAGTATAAATAAAAAGTAGAAGTTAAATACGTAATAGCTAATTAAGATATAGTTATTATCTTACTTTACCTCCTAGATAGAATCTTTAAGCTATATCTATACCTATTTTATATAAGTAAAAGGGTATTTCTAAATATAATAAAAAGGGCTTATAGTCTTATAAATTACCTATACCTACTACCTCCTTCTATTTACTTCTAGCTCTTCTACTTACTAACTCTTTTTATAACTACTATTATAGGTTTATATAAGTACTTATCCTTTACAACTTTATCTACTCTAACGCCTATAACCTTAACTTACTCTAATACTATAATAAATAACTTTACTTATAATAATATATAAGCTACTACTAACTAGCTAGCTACTACTACGCTAGTTATAGATTTATACCTTTATATAGTTTTAATATTATTTACTAGCTAATCCTACGTATAGGATATATATAAATAGTAGTTATAAAAATATGTATACTACTAGTAGGTTATAGAGTACTTACCTTATAATAAGAATATATAATCTAGTAAATAGATACTTAGATAGTTTAGATAAGAGCTTATTACGTAAGTAATCTTATAGAGTACTATACTAGTTACTCTTAACTAAATAATCCTCTAAGTAGCTAAAGATTACGTAGAGTATATATTAGACGCTTAGATTAAGTAGTTTAAGTAGTTTTAGTACTAGTCTTCTTAAATAGTTTTACTAGTACTTAGGGCTAGTTAGATACTCTAGAGGGTATATAAAGAGTAATTACTTTATCTTTTTTACTTTAGTCTAGGATAGTTAAGGTAGTTTAAGTAATATAACCTCTATAAATATATATTAGTTATAAAGTCCTATACTAACTAGTTATAGGAAACTTAATATCTCTTACTATATACTCTATTTTCTACTATAGAAGATATATTTAATAATTAAGCCTTCTATAAGTATAGTTATTTAACTTATACCTTTTACGCTATTAGCACTAAAAGTAGAAAGCTTACTACTAATAGCTTATAATAAACGCTTCTAACTATTATAAGCGCCTACTATTACTATAGATAAAACGTTTCTACTCTATCTAAATAGCCTACTTTATATACTAAAAGTAGAGCCTATACTTTCTACGCTACCTACGCTAAGCGTAGAAAGCCTACTAATAGTTAGCTTAAGAAATATAGTAGCTCTTATTATACGCTCTAAGCCTTTATAAGTACCTACTATTAGTATAGATAAGATAATTATATATTATATAAGTAGCGTCCTTCCTATACTAACTATAGAGCTTATACTTTCTACGTTACTTATACTAAGCGTTAAGAGCTTATTTATAGTTAGCTTAGAAAACTTAGTAGCTCTTAACTAATACTCCTAATTTCTACTTACTATTAGTAAGACTATAGTATATTTAGATAATTTAAGGTGTATATCCTCTACTCTAATATTTTATATACTAGAATATAATAATAAGTATACTTAGCCTAAGAGGATAGATAGCTTTATCTTACTAAAAGAGTATAAGTTAAGAAAAGAATATATATTAAGAATTCCTATTCCTAATTAGTAATAGCGTAAGAATCCTATATACTAATTAGAAATTATATAGATAAAGATAGACGTTTTATAGTACTATTTACGTAACCTAGTTACTATACTTCTAGTTCTCTAATTTAGTAACATTTAGTTACTTTCTCTTTAGTAAGCTACTAGTAATTAGATAGATCCTTAAGCTATAGCTATTAAGGATAGTATAACTATTAAGGTTTATAATATTAAGAATAGTAATATAACTTATATATTCTATTACACCTATATCTTTAAGTTAAATATAAGTAATTAGGAGATTATAGATTTCTTTAGTCTACTTTTTTAGAAGGTTATATAGGGATAATATATAGGTATTAGTACTAATAGCTATATATATACTAGGAAATTGTTTACCTTCTTTAATAAGCTAGACTTTATTACACTATACGTAGTATATTATTTCTTTAAGAAATTAAGAGTTTCTAAAATATATTTTTACGCTAGGTAAGTTAAGTATAGTAAATAATACTTAAATATAAAGACTAAGCATTTTAAATTTATAATAAAGAGATCTAACTTACCTAGAATTTAGAGAGAGTTATTTAATAATAAACCCTTATACTTAGCTACTAACGCTAGTACCTTTCTTACTCTCCTCTATTAGACTAAAGAGCTTTATAAAGTAGATATAATAGTATATAACTCTAATTCCTTATAGAGTTACCTTATATATAATATATATATACCCTATAGTAATAGTATATTTAAGATCTTAACCTTAGTTAATTTCGTAAGTACTAAACTATTAGGAACTAGTTATATTAGTAGTAAGATTATAATTTAATATACTAACTTCTTCTAATATCTCTAATAATACCTAGGCTTAGTAATTTAGAGCTTTAAACTTACTAAAGAGCTTATAGAATACTTTCTAAGATCTCCTATAGTAGACTATCTTACTTTTATACTTATTAGCTATATTAACCTAGCCTAGAATATTACTAAGTACTCTTTAAATACTCTTAAAATAATCTATAAGCTCTTAATAAAGTAGAGAAAGATAAAGAGAAATATTATATTACTATACGCCTCTTAGTATTATTAGGATAATAAAAAAAGCTAAGTATAAAGTCTAGTAAAACTACGTTTAGAATTAGTAAGATAAAACTAACGTAATATAAAGTCTAGTATAACTATATTTAAGATTAGTAAGAGGAGGCTACTATAACGTAAAGCCTAGTATAACTATATCTAGGATTAATAAAAGGAGGCTAATATAATATAAAGTCTAGTATAACTACGTTTAGGATTAGTAAAAAGAGGCTACTACTATAATATAAAGCCTAGTACAGCTATATCTAAGATTAATAAAAGGAAGTAAAATAATATTTAAACTCTATTTTACTTATAAGCTATTAGAGTTACTCTTACCTATATAATACCTAGTATAACTATATATAAGGTTAATAAGTAGAGGAAAGTACTATAATATAAACTCTAGTATAACTATAACTAGGCTTTATAATATAAGGAAAGTAAAGAGTAAGTACTAGTAAAAAGCTACTTAAGTAGCTAGTAAAGAGCTACTTAAGTAGCTAGTAAAGAGATCTTATAAGTATAGCTACGAATCTACTAGACTATATATAAAGATAGGTAAGAAGGATAATAAGCTTAATAGTACGCTTACTTAAATATTAGAAAGTAATACTATAATAAAGAGAGATAAAGAATCTATAGTAAAGATATTTATAAGAAACTAGTTAATACTATATTATAAACTTATAACTATATACTCTTCTTCTATAACCTATATAGTATTATCTAGTAAGAGAACCTTATACTAATCTTCCTATTACTACCTATACCCTATATTATAGAACTACTAGTCTAGGTTTAGCTTATCTAGAGTATAGTAGAAGTAGCTATATAGAAGACTATCTTTAGTAATACTTATATAGTACTACCTACTATTATAGAAGAGAGGTAGCGCCTCTATATTATTACTTATCTCTTACCTAAGACTTTTACTACTAGTTATAATCTATAACTCTATTAGGGTGTATACTCTAGTTATTACCTTATCTATTATAGTAGTCCTATACTCTATAATTACTATTACTTCTTTAATTATAGTAGTCTCCTAGTTTATAGTAGCTATTACTTCTTTTATTACGCTAGTCTCTTACTCTATAATAGCTATTACTTCTTTTATTATAGTAGTCTCTTACTTTATAGTAGCTATTACTTCTTTTATTACTCTAGTCTTCTACTTTATAATAGCTATTACTTCCTTTATTATAGTAGTCTTTTACTCTATAGTAATTATTACTTTCTTTACTACGCTAGTCTCTAGCTCTATAATAGCTATTACTTCCCCTATAATTACTATATCCTACTTAGTAGTATATACTTATTTCTACTACTTTAGACTATATATATTAGATATTATAGTAATAAGAGTATTATTAAGTAGGTAAGCTAGATCTAGACTAAAATTCCTCTTTTACTTATAATATTTTAAAGCTACTAGCTTATACTTTACTACGTTTTCTTTACGTATCTAGTCTATAATTATCTCTATTATCTTCTCTTTATTAGTATAAAGAGTATTATAGCCTAGTCTAAATATTCTTAACTATAGATAGCCTAACCTAAGTATTATATATATCTAATAGATCTTAGTAGTATACTACTTATCTTCTAGCTAGTTAAGGAGATTCTCTTTAGCTTTAGTAGTAGTGCGTAGGACGTTAGTAATAACCTATTAGCCTAGTTTTAACGTAGTAAGATCCTATCTTATATTCTAGATCTTTTCTAAAGTAGTATTTATTAAGTTCTAGTAATTAAGAAGTACTATAGCGCGTTCTAAGTTATTCTTATAGTCTTAAAGCTAGATAAGTATAACATTACTAGAAATAGAGAGCTTATTATACTAAGCTAGCGTAACTAGAGTTTAATTACTAGAGTTATTAATAGGAGCTAGCGCGTAGAGTATATTAAGTTAATTATTATTATTATTAGTATTATTAATAGAGCTACTAATAAGACTATTATTTAGAGAATATATAAAGGGAGAAGGCTTTATAGTTTAGTCTATATAAATAGTATAGGAAAGCTTTATATTTAAGGAGTATATAGGTAAGAGTATAACTAGGAAAAGTTAGTAGGTCTTAGAGAAAGTACGTAGATATATAGCTTACTAGTTAACTTATAAGTATAGTAACTAGCTTAGGCTTATTCTTATCTTAAGCTCTATTTAGCTTACTCTTAAGAAGGTAAAAGAGTATTTTATTAGGTATTATTTAGAAACCCCTTTAGTCTTTTTACTTATATTAGCTAATAAATATAATTGTTCTAAAGCTGTATTTGCGTAGTTATACTATATTCTAGAATATATAGAAAAGTAATATATAGAAAAGTAAGGTATAGCGCTAAGGTTTAAAGTTAAGAGTTAAGAGTTATCTAGCATAGCGTAAGGTCTATACTATAGCTATTAATAGCCTAGTTAGAATTAAATTATCTATAATAAATACTCTATTTAATATAATCTTATAGTTACTATATCTTAACTTTATACTAGTAGTTAGCGTATATCCTATAATAAGCGCTAGTATACCTTCTCCTTTTATACTACTAAGGACTACTTTTATTACTATTATTAAATATTATCTCTATAGTACTCTTCCTAAAGCTAATTTATTATCTTAGATCTAACGCTTCTTCTATTACTTTTATATTAGTAGTATTATAATACTTTATATAGTTAGCTATACTATATTCTAAAGTGTACTTATAGCTTATAGCTCTATATACTATTATTAGTTTACTTTTATATATCCTTTATAGGACCTATCTCTAAGGTCTTAAACGTAGTAATATTTCTATTTATAATATTTATTATATATAGTACCTAGAGATATATAAGAGTACTTAAAGACGCTATAGGTAACTTTTATAGAGTCTAGTACTATATAAATATTATTATCTATAGAAGCGTAGGAGCCTAGAATATTAGTAAGTACTTCTATTATCTTATTATTTACAGTAGGTATATCTAGTATTTCTTTATCTTTTTTAAATCTAAGTAGTAACTATATACGTAATATATCCTTTACTAGAAGAGTATACTTATTCTTAGTATCTATATCTAGCCTATCTTTATTATTTATTATACTAGATAACTTACGCTATTTAGTTATAGGCTACCTACTTAGACGTAATAATAATACTAGAGAAGTACTTACGCTATTATTTCTATAAATAGTATAGCTATATATAGTTTATATATTATTATTATTAGTATTAGTAGCTATTTCTAGAGTCTCCTTATCCTCTATAGGCGCGTCTATAACCTCTTTATTATTTACTTTAGAGTTAATCTTATGCTATATAGAACTACGCTTTTACTTTAATATTATTATTAATAGTTTTATAAACTTCTCTAATATAGTTTAGAGCTCTCTTAATTTTACCTTTACCTTCTTAATATAGTTAATATCTTTAATATTTATAAAATAGTTAGTAAGAAATTTCTTATAAGCTACTATACGTTCTAGTATAGCTAGTCTAGTAAGACTTTTACTAGCCTTTTCTAGTACTCTAATAGCTTATATAAATCTATATAGAGAGGATATACTTATAATTCCTTAGATAAGGTTATTAATATCTTAACCTTAGAGGCTAGGCTTTACATACGTTTACATAACTATCTAAAAAGCTTCTAAGAATTTAGTCTTATATACTCTACTATATTCTAATATAAAGTTTTAGTATACTTATATACTTATTATAATAAGAACTCTTAACTTTATAGTAACTTCTTTTAGATTATCTTTAGATAATAGTTTAATCTAACTTTTAAGGCTTTAGATATAGGCTAGATCCTATATAATATAGATCTACTCTTATATAGTACTAACGCTAGGTTTCTCTATCTTCTAAGCTTAAAAGTAGAGTATAGATTAAAGATCTCTATAATTTAGTAAGACGCCTACTTAGTAAGTAAGATATTAGAGCTTAGCTTCTATTAATACTATACTATACGCTTCTAATAGCTCTTTCTTTAGTTATAAGTTACTTAGCTTATTATGCTAGAGATAGTTCCCTAGCTACTTAGTAACTCTAATATTCCTACTTAGTAATAGCCTATATAATAATAATATATTAGATAATTTAAATTCCTACTAGACTAGATTATAAGTAAGAGCAGCTACTATCTATTAGCTATTTAAATACTTATAGTATTATCTCTTAGAGCTACCTTTAACGTCTTACTATTACCTAAGAAGACTAAGAAGTAGGCGCTTAAGATCTAGCTATACTAGGCCTAACTATAGTTTAATAGTATTAAAGACTATATATTTAAGTAAGGAGTATAGGATATTAGTAGATGCTATAGTAATAGTATAGTCTATAGGATTAAGTATAACTATATAGTACTTATCTCTAGTTACTATAGTATATAATACTTCTACTACGTATATAATATCTAGGTAACGCCTATAATACCTACATAAATAGCTAAGAATTATATTAGTAGCTTTAGTAGTTAGTATATATATTTTACTATATTTATATTTATTAAGAGATAAGCTATTAGGGTCTATAGTAACCTACTAGGTATATACTATATAGATAGATTAATTACTATTATAGTTAAGGGGAGCGTTAAATAGTATAGGTAGTACTATATAAACTAGTAAGATTACGTTTTACTAGGCTTAATAGAGTAGGAATCTAAGGCTAATTAAGAGCTAGAGACCTCTACTAGTATATATATAACCTTAAGAGTATTTACTTAAACTAGTAAAGGCTAGTCCTATTTAAAGCTAGCGTTATATACGTTTATTATATAGTAGCTAGCTACCTAGGTAGGTAGCTATACCTAGTACTTCTTTATTTTCTATAATTTTACGTAGTCTAATTCTATCTTCTCTTTTAACTATTAGGCGTAACTTACCTAAGTATATACTTTAAACTATAGGTAATTTAGCTATAATAATACTATTCTATAATAATTTACTATTATAACTAGCTTTTAATAATAAAATAAGTTAAATAGGTTTAGTAGGCTATATAGGCTCGTGCTTAGAAAGTAGAGTAATTAAAATACTTTACTAGGCGACTTATAACTATAGATATTATGTTATTTAGAGTATATACTACTTTTTTAGTTTTAATACTTACTAAAGAAGATATAGGTTTTAATCTTAGTATAGTTAATTTTATTATAGTCGTAGAAGAGTCTAATAATAGCTTTCTAAAAGTTAAGCTACTAGCTTCCTTTACTTAGTTAGCCTAGGCTAGTAAATACTCTATAAAGAGCGTATAGATATTTAATATAAAGACTAGATAGCTAATACTAGAGTAGCTAAATAGGTAAGTAAAGATTTTTATTATCTTAGTATAAGAACTTCCTAAGTAGCTATTTATTATTCTAAGGAACTAAGTTATAATACTTACTAATATTATCTATAGCCTTTTATATTATTACTATCCTTTTAAGGAAACTCTATTCTATTACTAGCTATATACGATTCTTAATACCTAAGACGCTATTTATACTATAGTCTAAGAGTTATTTAAACCTAGTAGTCTAAATAGCGAATTTTAGAACCTAATAAATAGATATCTTATTAAGATATAGAGTAATAATTCTAATAGTTATACGCTGCTATAATAGTAAGTATAGTAAGTTTATACCTTTAGACTATCTAAGTAAGAGTAATTATACTATAGGTATATAGAGTTCTATAGCTAGATATATAATAACGTAGATAATATCTATTAGATTAAAATATAGCTATTAGGTAGTAACTTTATAATCTATATTAATAAGGCTTATATAATAGTATAATATAAAATAGTTTTAAATTATAAATAGATATAGAGAGAATAGTTTAAAGGCCTTAACTACTTTATAATACTTATACTTTAAATATAATCGTATATAGAACTCTATAATTAAGCTAGAAATTAACTTTAAAACTTTAATATACGCTAAAAAAGAGAAAGTACTTAAGAATTTACTACTTTTCTTAAAGATAACTACTAAACTTAGATAATATAGCTTACTTAGAATATAGCCTACTTTATCCTTACGCCCTCTACTAGGAAACCTAAGTAGAGTAATCTAACTTTTAGTATACTATTAGTAGATTAAATACTCTTAGGTATAGTATAGAAGCGTTTATATACTTAAATAAGCGTAGAAGGCTACTTTCTTTAGGAGCTTATTTAATTAGACTTAGTTAATAAGGATAGTAGAAGGCTCTACTACTACTATTTTAGAGCTAGCTTCCTATACCTATAGAGTACTAGTATTATATTTCTTAAGTCTTAAGAGATCTATTAGATATACCTTATACCTTCTAATATACTCTTATAGCTCCTTAACTCTATAAAAGATAGTAGTAAAAAAGAATATATTATTATTAAAGTTTATACTTAGAGCTATTTAAATCGTAACTACTTAACTATACTATTTCTTATAGACTTAGAGTTAGCTTATATACCCTCTATAAGCTACCTATTTATACTTATTAGTATAGAGCTAGCTACTAGTATATAAAATAGCTTATACCTATCCTTACTTCTATTAGTACTATCTAAGTTTATTAACTTTAATAAAGAAATATAATAACTATAAGAGGCTAATAAGAAAGTAGCTATATTATAGAGACTAACGTAGAATAAAGATAAAAGGATAGCTACGCACTTTTTATTAATAGGCCTAAAGAATAGTACTTTATAGTCCTAATACTAGCTATCTATAATAGATATAGTAAGCTAAATATACTAGATACTAGTAAATCCTAACTAATAGATTAGTATTAATTAGCCTAAGAACTTCTGCAACTTTCTAAATACTAACTTTTCCTCTATTAACTATATAATAACTATTAGTAAAGTACTATAGGTAATACTTAATTATAGAGTAGTAGGCTTAGGTATATAGTTTACTAGAAACGAGAGCTTACTTTATATAGATACGTAATATAAAATACTCTAGTACCTATATTAATATAATTTACCTTATAACTACTATATTTTATACTATATCTCTTTATATTATATTAGGATAAAGTATTACTAAGAATAATACTAATAAGGCTGTAGTATTCTATTTAATAGAGTTTAGTAAGCCTAGCGCTAGAGATATTTCTAATACTTTCTTCTTTAAGTTAGAGAAACTTCTAAGTAAGATATATACTAACTATAGTTTATAATAATAAGCTAAAAACGCTTTAGGTATTAGCTAAATTATAGCTATTAGTATTAACTACTTTACTTAGGAGAATAATATATAAAGTAAGTTTATAATATAATTATAACTAGCGTACTATAACTAATATCTATATTTTATAGTATAAGTACGCTAGAGGTATAAGTAAGATAAAGTTAACTATTCTCTATCCTACGCCTTATATATACATAAATATAAATAGCTATAAGAAGAGAAATAAGAGTAAGAAAAGTATACTATTTAGGAGTAATAATATATATATAGTTTTAAAGGACTCTAGGACTAGTTAGAAGCTAATATCCTTATAGTTATAGTCCTATAGTAGGATTTTAAGAGTAACTTACTATAAAATAATAATACTTATAATATAAGTTTTAAGATAAGTAGAAGGAAACTATAGTAGATAGAGGATTATATAAGCTTTAGGTATACCTTAAAGCTATACGCCTACGCTAATACCTAAGCTCTACTTTTATTTCTAATTAATACCTATAGAAAATACACTAAGTAGGAGGTAGTAGACTTTAGAGTATAACCTAGAAATATATAGTTATAAATTATTACTCTAGTTCTAAAGGCTTACTACTATCTAAATATAAAGGACCTAGTAATAGCTTTTTAGATAATCTTAGATAGAAGAGATAATAGTAGTTAGTAAATAGTAACGCAGCTAGTAAATTAGAAAGAGCTAAGGATAAAGAGAAAAAAGAGGCTCTAGCCTTAAGTAGAATATATTAAAGATATAGTCTAATAATATATATATATAACCTTATATACTATAAGATATTAAAATCCTTTTATTTATTTATTTATTAAAGGTTTACTTAGTACTAACCTTCTACCTCTATTATCTAACGCTATTACTTTTCTTATAGCTATATAACTATTACCTTTTATTATAACTACCTAAGTATTACTATTACTCTTTACTTTAGTAGCGTATTACTTAACTATATATTAACTACCTACTTCTCTTCTTTACTTAAGTTACTATAGTTATATAGTAGAATCCTAGTATAGTATATATCTACCTCTTATAAGATATCTATCTTCTAGGTATATAGCTAGTATACCTCTTAAATACTATTACTAACTAGTGTATATAGATACTAGCGTAATAGTATAACTTAGCCTAATACGCGTTACTTTAGAGTATTATCTACTATTAATTTATAGTAAAGCTTAGAGATAATATACTTAGTAAGTAGAATATTATCGCCCTACTAGAGTAGGTTAATAAATTTATTAACGTATATAGAGGTAGTATTTAGATTATCCTTAAGGCTCTACTATATAACTTTATAGAAGACTTAGAAGTAAGTACTATAGTTAAGGTAGTTAGGCTAGTATATATCTTTAAATTAGTTAGCTAAGGTAAGCTAATAGGTTATATTAGGTAAAGCGTACTTAATAGGCCTACCTAATATAGCCTAGGTTATTAGTAATATAATAAGGTAATATAGAGTTAGTACGTAGTTACGTATTACTCTACTATCTCTAGAATTAATATAATAGATTACCTCTGCTCTTACTATAACTACTACTATAAGTACTATAACTTTAGTAAATAATTAACCTATTAAGCGTAGACTACGTAACCTACCTACTAGTAAAAACCTCTCTAATCTCCTATTTAATAACTTCCTATAACTTATAGTTACTAATAAGATACCTAATATAACTAAAGGTTAGGACCTACTATTTAATAAGCTTTTAGCTCTTACTTTAAATAAACTAGTAGTAGTATAGCTAGTAACTAACACTAGTAGTCTCTTTAAAAAGATATATAGTAGCTTTTTCTAATATCTCTCTATCTATAATAGCGCTAATAAAGTCTATAAAAGCTATAGTTATTTAGCTTAAAGGTAAGTCTTTTCCTATAATATTAGTAGTGCGCTAACTACTCTATATATAGGCCTTTCTTCTCTATTTTTATCTTTATAAAGTTTACCTAGAGTAGTTATAGACGTACTAAGTATAATAAAGCCTCTTAATATACGTAATATATAGCTTATAACTACTTTACTAACTACCTACCTCTATATATACTATTAACCTACTTCTAAGTTACCTTATATAAGAAGTACCTACTATACTAAATAATATATAAATCTTATATAATTATTAAGATAAATAAATATATTTATCTTATAATAAGTATATAGCTAAGAGCTATTACTAGTAACTAGCTATTATAGAAACGCAACTAGTTAGGTATAGACTAAATATTCTAGATTAATACGTTCCTAAAACTATAAGATAATAATCTAGTAATAAGTAAATAGGTAGACTTTTTACTATATAGGCATACTAATTTAATAGACTTATATCTTATAATCCTCTAATATTATTAATTAGCTACGCTTACTTTAGATAATATATATTAGATACTACTATAGCTAGTAAACCTATAAGCGCGATTACTATTTAGCTTTATACCTATAGCTATTATTATTAGACCTACTCTACCTTCTTCTAGGTATAAGATCTAGTAGCTTATTAAATACGTAGTACTTAAGTATTACTATAGTAAATAGAAGAAAGTATATTCTAGTAATACTATAGGGTAAGATATATAGTAGGTTTTAGTTAAGACTATAAGGTAGATAATAGTCTTAAGATATACTAGGTTAACTTAGATAAGTTTAACGCTGCGTAGAAGTAGTTAAGATAATATATAATTATATAGTATTAAATAAAGTAGAATATAAAGCTAATTTAGCTACTACTATTAATTATCTAACGCTTCTTCTTACTATAGACTTTAGAAGTACTTATACTAACGTTTTTACTATTCTTCTTCTTATCTCTAAGCTTATATATAAGACTATAGTATAATATTATAATACGTAGTTATTAGAATAGGTAAAGAATATCCTACTCTAGTCTTATCTTATTATAGAATAGTTTAAGGATTAGTAACTTATTAAACTCCTATTTATAGTAGTTAAGAGCTAGTAGTACTTTACTTTTAAATCCTTAAGGTATAAGGACTACTACCTCTCTAAGTTAGATAATATTAGTAAACTATACTTTATACTCTCTTTTAACCCTCTCTATAGATCTCTATATATATATAATATATCCTCTTTTAGGACTTAGCTAAGTATAAGACCTAGTAGAGGTACGCTTATATAGTATATAGATAAAGTACTATAGCTAGCCTTTCTTATTACTTAATTATATATTAGATCTAACTAGTACCTTTAGTATCTACTTATCTTTAATAAACCTTCTACTACTAATAAGTTTAAGAGGTATTTAGCTAGCTACTTTTAATTAATTAGGTAGGTATTTCTAGTACTAGAGCTAGCTCTTATACCTTATATAAGTAGATATAAGTAATATATATCTAGCGTAGCTAAAGATATAAATCCTAGTAAGCGCCTATATATAATACTATAGTTATTAGCTACTAAAGTACTCCTATCTAAGTTATAATTTACTATTATTATTACTATTACTACTCTTACTTATCTCTTATTACCTATTAATATTATAGATCTTTAATATATTTAAATAGCTATAGTACCCTATTTTACTTAGTAGCTTATAACTCTACTATTACTTAGCCTTTTAGTTACTACCTACTACTTCTACTACTACCTCTACTACTACCTCTACTACTACTATAAATATAATATTTAAACGCCTCCTAACTAAGCTATACTATAGTATCTTTAAGCTTATTCTCTTTAATACGCCTCTTAAAGTAAATTATATATATAATCTATAAGACTCTATTACTATAAACCTACGCGCTATAGTAAAGTAATAGAAGTATAATATTAAAGTAATTACCTAAACTAAGCGTATCTAAGAATACTAACGTTAATCCTAGGTTACTATTAGTTTTTGCGTAGCTCTAAGTCTTAAGTAGGTAGTATTACTCTACTTAATTATTTACGTCTATAAAGACTACTTTATAATCCTAGAAGACTTTAAAAGGTAGAAAGAGTTAAAGTTATTAACTATTATCTTTAAATAACTTCTAAAAAGCTTTAATATAGAGAAATATATATAGTAAGAGGTTAAGGATTAGGTTTTTAAGTATAAGTAGACTAGGCGCTTAAATATTATATTTAAAGTTATTAAAGCTACTACTATTACTATACTTTATTATCTTTAATAGTAGCTATAAAGCCCTTTAGTTACTTATAGTAGGCTTTCTTATTATATATTATCTTTAAAAGTAGTTATAAAGTCCTATAGTCTACTTATAGTAAGTAATCTTAATAAATCCTACTAGGGTTTAAATCTCTTACTATCTAATAGAAATCCTTTAGGTAAAGTATAGGCCTTCCTTAAGCTAGCGCCTTTAGCGCTATATATAATAAAGGCTTTAAGTTTAAGGTACTATAAAACCTCTTATATATTATATAACTAGTAGCGAAAACTAGACTTAAAAGTAAGTACTTCTCTTCTCTAGTAGTTTCTCTACTCTTCTCTCTATTTTATTACTCCTTTATTTATATCCTAACTTATTATTAAAGGTATAGCTTTATCTTAGATTATTAAGTAACTTATACCTCTTATAACCTTTAACTAAGGCGTACGTTTTAAAGCTAATATCTTTAACTAACTCCTTAACTACCTTTATGTACTCTAGTTATTTAAATTTACTCTAGTAGATAGTACTATCTACTACTCTACTAATTCTACTCTATATAGTATATATAGTAACTATTTCTAGGAAATAGATAAGATATATAATAAGACTTATTATAACTAATACTAACTATTACTCTATTATATTTTATATCTTTTACCCTTTAATATAAAGAGTAATATATTACTAAAGGCTAAAGGCTAAGTCTATATTATAATAATCTAGTAACGTAAGATAGTATCCTTTTATATTAGAATCTACGTAGTAGACCTAAGCTTTATTAAGCTTATTTCTAACTACTATACAGACTAGCTATTATAGTAAAGTAATAACTTATCTTAGTATATTACTATAAACTTAATATAAAAGTTAATTACTACTCCTAAAGTATATAAATTTCTAAGCCCTTATAATACTCTCTATTAAATACCTACTTCCTTACTCTATAAAGCTATCTCTTATATTTAAGCGTATATCTAGGCTAATAGATAGGCTAGTAAGTTACTCTATCCTTATATAAATTCTTAGATAAGCACTATATTTATAAAGTAGTAGCTATTACCTATATATAGTAATAAGGTCCTATTACCTAATAAGGAGACTTAGTATAGTTCTAGGTATACTAGAATTATAGATATCTAGAAAGCTATTTACGTAGTATAAGCTAAGTAGAGAACCTCTATACGCTTTAAATTTATTAATATACAGCCTTACTTTATTAACTTTAAATTACTTATCTTATATAAGCTAGCCTAAGATATTACCTACTAGGTCTTTATATAATATAAGATTAACTTAGTAGATTATACTT
>Ga0210040_10004852_pt1 | contig 17332 bp, 21 predicted proteins | sample CryGeyCG12114_NA_FD_185462 | JGI IMG/M metagenome (GOLD analysis project Ga0210040, IMG submission 185462) | Groundwater microbial communities from aquifer - Crystal Geyser CG19_WC_8/21/14_NA (SPAdes) (version 2) | ecosystem: Environmental > Aquatic > Deep subsurface > Groundwater | place: USA... | reverse complement strand
CTACAACAGGGAAAGACTCCATTCAAGCCTGGGGTACCGTACACCTATACAAATGGAAGAACTGTTAAATTTTAAACTTTTAGCAGCTTAACCCTTTGTCCACTTTTTTGTTGCAAGTCCAATACGCAAAAAATACCACGAATTAGAGTTGACTCATCACGGAAGTGAGTGGACTGTAGAAGAAGACGCTTTGGCGTTTTTAACCGATGCAGCTTTGGTTGGCAGACACACCATGTCGCAACAGCACCGCTGGCCGAAAGCCAATACTGATGAGGAGTTGGAACACAAATAAGGAGAAAGCATTTGGTGGCTTATTGTATTGGCAAACCGAATGGATATTGATACCAAAGAAGCATTGAACAACTTTTTAACCAAAACCGAAAACCTGGTAAAATGAGCTATTGCTTTGCCATTGAAACAATGCAACCCGAGGAAAGAAAAACATTGCACAAAAACTACCACGACAACCACTACGGGTTTCCGATACACGATGACAATGAATTGTTTGGCCGTTTGATAATGGAAATCAATCAGGCAGGCTTGAGCTGGGAAACGATTCTGAAAAAAGAAGCCTCTTTCCGGAAAGCTTACTGCAACTTTAACATCAAAGAAGTTGCTGCCTATACCGAGGAAGACCGTGAACGGCTGTTGGCAGACGCAGGAGTTATCAGGAATCGCCTAAAGGTCAATGCAGCCATTGAGAACGCCAAAACAATTTTGACTTTACAAATCGAGTATGGCTCTTTTGAAAAATGGCTGGAACAACATCGCCCGAAAACATTAGAAGAATGGGTGAAGCTCTTCAAAAAGACCTTTCGTTTTACCGGTGGTGAAATAGTAAATGAATTTTTGATGAGCATCGGGTATTTGCACGGAGCGCACGTTGAAAGTTGTGCTATATATGATAAAGTATTGAAAGAAAAGCCAATGTGGGAAGAAAATAAAAGCTACAACAACTTGTAACCGCGACGGCCGCCGGCCTGGCGCACCGCTACAAAATACGTTATGCATTCACCACATTAGTCTCACTAAATCCTCCTTTTTTCTGGGAAAGGCGCAAGAGCAACGAATGGCAATTTTGGTAATATCATGGCTGGCCTCCCAAACTTGTACTGCTAAAACGGCCGTTTTCCGGACTACATTATCGCTGTCAGCTCCTGTTGCTTGAATCCGATAGAGACCTTTTTGCTTGGTATCTGCAACCGGGCTATAATGGAATAAGCGTATATTTGTTTTAAAGAACTCTCTATGATTATCTATCAGAGTGGGTTGATGCCGCTCGACTACAACCCACCACAGACATCCTGAACGTAGAGTTGCCTAGTGTCATGGAGATTGGGGTGTATGAGCTGGAGCGCTCCCTGGAGATCGTGGCCGAGAACGTCCGCAACTATGCCATCAGAAGGCTCCTGCTGGATTCCAGCAAAGTGTTGGTAGAACAGATAAAGGATGAGGAATATAGAGTCGTCGTTGGGCAGTTTATGGCTAACCTTGTCAAGACACGTTTAGAAAAGCTGGCACGTGTAAACACCTCCATGGCCGCCCATGAAAAAAGAGTGCTCCATGTCACGGCCGAGGCCACACAAAAGCTGGGCGCTTCTATCAAGATCAAGACTTTCACCGGCAGGCCCGAGGCTTTGGCCTGGCTGCTTGGCCAGGAATAGCTGTTATTCCAGCATTACCTGCCTGGTGTTTGCTCCAGCTTACTGACGGTTCCGTCTATGAGGCAGGTGCTATGCTGCCCTGTCACACTCGCCTTTCACGGGACGCAGGCAACGCGCAGCAATAGCCCGGGCAACGTCTTGGAGATAAACAGAGCACTTTGCCATGAGCCCATAAGCTCACCTGTGAGACAGACCCAAACAGAGGGGGCTATCCTTTATCTGCCCGCTTGCCGATGTAACTATCCTTAATCAGGTCCAGCATCTTTACAAAGCGGCCCCTATCCTCGTTGGCCAGGTAGGCTTTCCATAGGCCCTCTACCAACAGCATCAGCACCTCTGTTTCCAGCTCCGGCTCTTTATAGCCAAGTTGGCGGAACGCCTCCACCAGCTTCTGTGTGACGGAGTGGGAATAACGGAGGTGATGCTTCTGCGCGATCTCCTCGTCTACCAGTCTGAACTGCATCCGCCAGAAATTACGCTCTTCCTCCACCAGCTTCAGCGGCATGTCCAGCACCTTGCCTATGAATCGCGCGGGGTCTTTTTCCTCTGTCAGGTTTTTGTTTTTGTCTGTGACGCGTCTGTACCCTGCCTTCACAACGGACTCCAGCAGGTTTCCTTTACTAACATAGTGCTTGAATATCAGCCCTTCCGACACGCCAGCCGCCTTGGCGATCAGGCTGGTCGGGGTAGCCTCATACCCCTTGTCTGCAAAAAGAAGCAAGGCTGTCTCTAAAATCGTTTCTTTTTTTGTCTTAAGCATTTTGAAACCTGTAAATACTGTATGATCACCTTTTAAAACACATGGGGAGGCAAGACGCCTGTACAAAGAAGTACAAGTCCAGAGGAGAGTACGGGCTATTAGTTTTCCTGCTTACGCAAACTTTAGACTATTGTTGTATTAGTAATTTTTTATCATTGTAATTATCAGTATTATATAAATAAATTATATTACTTATAAATTTTTTATTTTGAATCTAATTCATTGATAAAATAATATTTTAAGTATATTCTAAAAGCGAATATATTTAACATGGTAAAGCAGGTCTAAGAAGGAGGAGCCGACATAAGGATGGCAGGGAAATCACCACCGCTACCACGATGAGCGAGCCACTCAGTTGGAAAACATCGGCCACTGTTTCCCGAATACCAATGCACATGGTTCTTCTCTATACCCGGCTGTACCTGGCAGTATATTACCAGCCACTGTTTGCACGAAAGGGAACAGGGAAAAGCGCCGCCGCCTTCGCCAGAAAGGAAGCAGATGGGCGGATTTGTCGGCTATGAAGGTTTTCCTTTGTTTTCTTAGAACACGTCTTATGTTCCGCAGGGGCTTTTCTTTTAATATCAGAAATTCGGCGGAATTTTGAGACGCAGTCGTCAAGAGGTTGAAACGTGCATCGTCCTGAAATAAGTTAACACATCATCGATCAATGCGAAAGCAAGAGGATCAAGGTAAAGTAGCCTTATGGCTGCCATTTCCCCAACGCAACATCGGTAAATGAGAGGCAGGGTTAGGTATAGATGTAAACCTGAGGAAGGATTTAGCATAAAAAACTGCCACCTGTTTCAGGACGGGACAAGTTGATCGTTTATTGCCGATTTAACTGCATTATTTAATCCAATGCTAAGAATTCTTAACTCCAAGACTCAAAAAGCTAATCTTCCACATATGGATAGTCTTCCTGCACGTAAACGTCTTGGTAAAGTTCTTCCGGAGCTGGATAAGGAGACTTCTCAGCAAATTCAACCGCTTCGGCTACCTGTTCTTTGATTTTTGCATCAATAGCATCTAAGTCGGCTTCTATTGCATATTTGTTCCCCAAGAGGGTGTGACGTACCATTTCAATCGGGTCTTGGTTCCGATAGGTTGCCAGTTCCTCTTTTGTTCTGTACTTGGCAGGGTCAGACATAGAGTGGCCTTTGTAGCGGTAAGTTCTGAACTCCAGCAAAGTCGGGCCTTCACCGGCACGCGCACGCTCAGCAGCTCTCGCTACCGCCTCATGTACATCCTCCACGCTCATTCCGTTTACAGGCTCAGAAGGCATATCGTATGCCTCACCCAAGGTATACAGATCCGTTACGTTGGATGTACGCTGCACGGAGGTACCCATCGCGTATCCATTGTTCTCTATCACAAATATCACCGGTAGCTTCCAGGTCATGGCCATGTTGAACGTTTCGTGCAGCGCGCCCTGGCGTACGGCACCATCACCCATGTAGCAGATGCATAGGTTTTGGGTTTTGTTGTATTTCTCGGCAAACGCTAAACCTGCGCCCAATGGAATCTGAGCCCCCACAATACCGTGGCCACCCACAAAATTTACGTTTTTATCAAAAATGTGCATCGAACCACCTTTGCCTTTAGAGCAACCAGTAGCTTTGGCAAACATCTCGGCCATAATCGCTGCGGGGGGAGTCCCTAACCCAAGCGGATGTGCGTGGCAACGATACGCGGTAATCCATTTATCGTCTTTGTTCAAGGCAGTAATAGCACCGGCCGCACAGGCTTCCTGGCCAATATACAAGTGGCAAAAGCCTTTTATTTTTTGTTGCCCGTACAGCTGCCCGGTTTTCTCTTCGAACTTACGCATTAGCTGCATCAGCTCGTACCAGCGCAGGTAGGTCTCTTTTGAGAATTGTGTCGCTGAGATTCCCTTTGAAGGGGACTTTTCTTTCATAATTGCCATTATATATTTTTTCTAATTCTCTTTAGTGTGAAATCATGTTGTGGGAGCGTCTATGTGGAGAGGGGACTCTTCAGGGAGAGTTGGCCACTTACTGCCGATGAAGGCCTTTCCCTACCGTGAGGTCATCCTACGCCGCGGAGTACAAAAGTTCCTGCGAATTATCCGTCCTGGCATAATGCATTCCCAGCAGCATAGGGTGTGCCCATGCTGTGCTGACCGCTGATTTGTTATCAATACTCCTCTAATCCGCCCACTTCAATATTCCAGAATTTCCCGTTTTCAGTGTTTTCGGTAAGAGCCTTATATATACCACTGACAGAACGCTCGATTGAAACTGGAGCGCTGTCACCGCCCATTCTGGTCTTTACCCATCCTGGATGCAAAGGCGTAACTTTGATATTTCTCTCTGCCACCCGTTGCGCAAGGATCACTGCATACATGTTAATGGCGGCTTTGGACATTCTGTAGGCCGGGCCATCAGGGCCTGCATTGCGGAGAAGTGCCATAGCAGTGGAAAGAAACACGACATGAGCGCCGCTTTTAAGATATTTCAGCACACCTTCGGTAAATAAAACGGTACCGATGGTATTGACGGAAAATGAAGTCTTCAGATGGTCTGCTGTTGGTATCTCCTCTCCTAAATCGGGACCAACGCCTGCATTGTTTATAAGGTAGTCTATCTGGTTGGATACTTGCCCGATTTGCTCAATAGCCAGGTTGATACTTGCCTCATCACTAATGTCACCCTGTACAACGGTGAGGTTAGGGTGACTGTAATTGTCAATTTTACCGGAGCGGGTTACGCCAATAACATGGATGCCTTCGTTGAGCAGCTTTTCCGTAAGGAATCGCCCAATGCCGCTGCTTGCACCGGTAATAGTTGCATTTTTAACTTCGTTAGTCATAAAATAAATTTGTTGTTTTTTGGTCCGCACTACCTCCTTAAAAGCAGGAGTAGATCCGGGGTATTATGTATAATATTGGTGTCAAGTATATTAGCCTTTGTATAACCGTACGCGGTCAGCAACGAAGTCTTCTCGCCGCGTTCCTGCATCTCCTGAAGCGTTTGGACAGTTATTTTCCTCTAATCAGCCTCAATGCTAACGGGCATTCTAATTGATGTTAAATGATTTTTTGGCTTTGAACAGTTTACATTTTCTTTTAACTACTCAATTTTAAGCCACGCATCTAAATCCTTCAATGACTCACTGTTAATCAGATGCCCCATATTATACTCGTAATAAGTTAATGGCACACCCAGGTTCTGAAGGAATGCTTTTGCTTGTCTTGCGTAGTGAACAGGTAATGTGCCGTCCTGTACCCCATGCGCGACGAATACCTTCAACCGGTGCAGTTCATCGTTCCTGGTCACTGTGGATTGAATGTCCTCTAGGACTCTTCCGCTAAAGGCTATAACTCCGTCCACCTCCTTCGGATGGGTCAATCCTATACTGTAACTCATGATGGCTCCCTGGCTGTACCCGCCCAGGTATACCTCATGGAGACTGTACTTTTGTTTTATCTGCGCTATAAACTCTATGATAGCCTCTCTTCTGGACAGTTCCTGTTCTGCATCGATGACAGGTTTCCCTGTTGAAAAATCCACGTTGTACCAGGCAAACCTTTCAGGGCCCAGGGAAAATGGAGCGCGGGCTGAAACAATAAAGAAATCTGCAGATAAATGGTCTGCAAGGTTGAACAGATCCTGCTCATTGCTGCCAACACCGTGTAACAGGACAATGGCCTTGTTCTTTGAAGACTTAATTTTTGGCTCCCGAACAAGGTAGTGCAGGATGAGATTGTTGGACATTATGCCGCTTTTTTCCCCGGATGTATATTTCATTTGAGTACTGTCTATCAAATAAGGGTTAATGAAGAAGAGAAGTAACAATAGCTGCATTCCTATCCGATTTTCACAGATGTCATGGTCAGGGAACCACCTACCACCCTGTCATTGAAGAATGACACAGCATCTTTGCTTCCCTTCAACCCAAGGGTGTAAAGCAGCGGCCAGTAATGCTCCGGGGTCGGGATGGCCAGCAAGGCCTCCCTGCCCAGTTGCTCGTACCTGATCAGCTTATTGTGGTGCCCGTTGCTAATGAGGTCTTTAAAAGTGGTGTTCATCTGCACCGCCCAGTCAAAGCCGTATTCCGATTCGTTGATTTTATCCCAGGCGACCATGCGCAGGTTGTGCACCATGTTGCCGCTGCCCACGATGAGCACGCCTTTTTTGCGCAGGCTTGCCAGCTCTTTGGACAGTTCGTAATGGTACTGCGGCCCTTTGGTGTAATCAATGCTCAGTTGCAGCACCGGTATATTGGCTTCGGGGTACATGTGCCGGATAATGGTCCAGGCGCCGTGGTCCAGGCCCCAGTCGTGGTCCATTTCCACGGCCGTGGACTTGATGATAGAGGCTGTCTCTTTCGCCAGTTCAGGGTTGCCTGGCGCTTTGTATTGTACATCGAACAACTCCTGCGGAAAGCCGCCAAAATCGTGAATGGTCTTCGGGAAATCCATGGCCGTGATACGGGTGCCTTTGCTCAGCCAATGGGCCGATACCACCAGCACCGCTTTGGGTGTTGGGATTTCTTTAGCCAGCTGCGCCCATTTCTGGCTGAATTCATTGTCCAGAATACCGTTCATGGGGGAGCCGTGGCCTATAAAGAGAACCGGCATCAGCTGCTCCTGCTCAAGCAGGCTGTCTGTGAATCTATTAAAAGCGGTTAATGTGGTCATACCTGCTACTCCAGTTAAAAGTGTTCTGATAAACTGTTTCCGTTGCATAACAGCTTGATTAGTTTAGGGGTACTTCCAGGAAGAGTTCATCCCGGAGGCGTCTGCTTGCTTGCCGTCAATCACGGGAGTTGAGAAGTCGGCGGCAAACGTGGTGTTGAAGGCTTTCACCACTTTGGAGTTGGGCAGCAGCTTTTGCAGCTCTTCCGCCGCGCTGGTATCCGGCGCTGTCACCAGGCCGTCGTAGGTGTCATTGAGCGGGTTGGCGATGCTGATGACAATCTTCCGGTTGGCGACTTCCCTGATTTTCTCAGCCACCTCTTTCTCGGCGGCAAAGGGAACCGCAACAATGATAATGTCCGCTTCCCAGGAAGCTTCCCGGGTGCAGTCTGCTGACTCCACTTCCGCAAAAGGGTTGCTACTTTTGATTTCCTCTGCTACAGCCTGTACTTTATCCAGGTCACTGGCGCAAAGGAGCAGTCTGTAATTGCCTATCGCCAGGCTCTTGGATATGGCGGAGCCCATGTTTCCGGTGGCTCCTATGATGGCTATTGTTTGCATTGTCTTCATGATTTTTTAATTTGTTGACAATACAAAGGTACGGCCGCGCCATGCCCCAATGCATTGCGCATAGTCAAGAAAAACCCTTGACTTTTGTCAATGGAACAGAAGGCGGGTTTATTTCCGATCTGCCATTTTCTTCCTGATCCGGCTCAAGGTTTCAGGCTTTACGCCCATGAAGGAGGCAATCATGTGCTGTGGCACTCTTTGGGCAATAGCTGGATACATTTCTGTAAAGCTTGAATAACGTTCCTCCACTGGCAAACTGATGTTAGAGGTAAGGCGCCTTTGCAGGGCTATGTAGGCACCCGTTATGAGCAGCCGCGTATATGTCTCATACTTAGGCTGTTTCTTCAAGAGTTCTTCGTGCGCGCCCCTGGTTATCAGAAGCAGCTCGGCGTCTTCCAGGGCGTCAATATTGTATGTGGCAGGCTCTTCCGTCAGAAAGCTGAACAAGTCTGAGATGGTCCAGCCCTCAACGGCAAATTGAAGAATGTGTTCGCTCCCGTTATCAACCGAATACTCCCGTAGTGCTCCTTTTTCTACAAATGCGATAGCCTTACATACTTCTCCCTCCTGCAACAGGTACTGCCTTTTCCGTAGTTTTTTCGGGGTCAGGTACGCCCTAATCTGTTCCTGCTCTTCATTCGATAGCGGAACCTTCTCTTGGAATTTCTGAAAGAATAAGTCGTACATAAGCAAACTATATATTGGTTTTGCACCTCGGAAGACACTGGAAATAATAAGGGCTGTTCCCTGTGCAGCAGTCTTCTTAATGAAATGAATACTGCTTCATTTTGTTACACCTACATCGATAAGTTCTGAGAAGACAAAAACTTTTCCGTTTGTAGAAGCTGCGGACTGATAGTAGGGAGTGGGTTGTGAGTAACAGCAAGCGGGTATGAAGTAAAGTCACCCTCCACCTGGGCTAAGATCTTGACGCCACCCTTTCAGCCAACTTTTTTGTGAATGGAATAATGAAGAAGGCTGTTATGTAGGCAACCGGGGCCATCGCCGTCCATGAATGGAGAAGCTTTGAGCCCCAACCCTCATCAAACCCGTGGTTCCGGGCAATACTTACAAAGGCCATGATAAGGGTCATGGGAAGAACCACAAACAAGGTTTGGATGTGCATTAAATATCTCTTGTTCACGCTTTGTAGAAAGTGATGTTAGCTAAAGTATAAGTTAAATCTGCAGTTTACCACTGTCAACCGGGCTGCCCAGGCGTCACTGCCTATTCGAAAGTCTCCGGTTTAGACACTTATCATTAATCGCCCTGCAGAAGACGATTTTTAGCAGTGGTGCTCCTGATGTTCTGCAAGTCTGTCACAGCTTTATATCGTTCTAACAGATTGTCCATGATAAAAGATTGGGATAAAATTGATAGGTACTAAACTGCCTTCCAAAAGGCATCCACATACCAGCCTTTCGTATCGGAGCAGCTGTAGACAGGCGTAAATCCTGATACTCTGGCAAGGTTACCTGCCTCTTCCAGGGTATACTTTTGTGAGATCTCCATAAAGGCGGACTCATTACGGCCAAACGCAACCTTGCGACCGCCAATGGTCACTGTTTGATCCCGCAGACTTACCAGATAGCTTTTACAGGCGCCGTTACCCGATCGTAGGTCTGGTAATGCTCGAACCGGTCCGTGTTAAAATCACCGTCAAGCTCTCGGTTGATGCGATGGAGCAGGTTGAGGTTAAACCTGCTGGTTAGGCCCGCGCTGTCATTATAGGCCTCCCAAATTAGCTTTGGGTGCTTTTTCAGGTCAACACCCATCAGCACCAGGTCACCAGGCGCCAGGTGTGCCCGTAAATCTCCGCAAAACACCTTTGCCTCCCGGGGCTCCATGTTGCCGATATTGGCCCCCAGAAACATGACTACCTTGCGCCTGCCCGATAGCTCCGCTGCTATACTGAGCATCTCAAAATACTCCCCTTTCAGACATGTGATGTCCATGCCCGTTATCTCTGCCCTCAGCCTTGTTTCCAGCACCGAGAGGATGTTGCCGGATATATCGATCGGCATTTAGGTGAAGGCAACCTTCCGGTCTGAAAAGTACTTGAGCAGGTGCTGTGACTTTGTGGCGTCACCGGCCCCGAGTTCAACCAGATCAAAGGCTCCGTTTACAGAAGTGACGATTCGGGCCAGCTCGGCAGTCTTGCTTTGGAATATCTCCAGTTCACAATTAGTTAGATAGTACTCCGGGCAAGCCATGATCTGCTGAAACAGCATGTCCCCTGTCTTGTCATAGAAGTATTTCGATGGAAGCCTTTTCGGCCTGCTACGCAATCCTTCGAGGACCTCCTCACGAAATTTCTCCAATAGGGTATCGGTCAGCGCATGTGCGTCCGCTGGGCAAGTAGCTGAATTCATGATGTATACTTTGGTTTTGGCTTTATTCCCCGGTGAGGACCACGATCTTCCCGCCAGCCGAGTTGCTTTCCATGAACTGATGTGCCGCTGCAATTTCACTGAGCGTAAATGATCTGCTGATGCCCAGCTGAACAGTACCTGCTTCCACATCACGGATAAACTGCTGGAAGCTTTGCCCGTCTACTCTTATCTGTCCGCTGTCGTAAACCGTGAGGCGGACAGTGGCGGGAATGTATTCCATGGGGGCGAAATCCGCCACCGACCATTGTTCGGCCAGCATGCCCGTCATGCAGACCGTGCCACCGGGAGCCGTACAGTGCAGCGAGTCTTTCAGGGTGGAGGTGCCGACCAGCTCCAGCACCTTATCCACGCCTTCGGGATAAAGGGCCTTCACTTTTTCTGCCAGGCTGCCGTCATCAAGGAGCACGTGGTCAGCGCCGTTGCCGCGCAACAGCACCGTCTTCTCCTGTTTCCTGGTGGTGGCGATGACGGCAAGCCCGCTTTTTTTAGCCAGCTGGGTCGCCAGCATGCCGATAGAGGAAGTGCCGCCTCTGATAAGCAACGACTCACCTGATTTTATCCTGAGCGCCAAGTTCAAGGAGCCATAAGCAGTCTGGAACATTTCCGGCATAGCCCCCAACAGTTCCCAGCTTAAATGGCTTTCAAACGGATATAGCAGGCACTGTGGAAGCACCGCAAACGCAGCGTAGCTCCCGTCAAAGTCCCGCCCCATGCCGCCCATGAAGGCCGCTACCTTCTGGCCTCGCTCAAACTCCCCCGTTGGGTCAAGTTCCACCTCGCCCACGCATTCGATGCCCAGCACCCTAGGGAATCGGACGCTTGGCGACAGGCCCTTGCGGGTCATCAGTTCCGAGCGGTTCAGGCCGAACGCCTTTACTTTCACCAACACCTGTTCAGCACCCGGCGCCGGCACAGGCCTATCCTCCAACACGAAGTTCTCCGGGCCGCCAGGATGATATAATACTGCCGCTTTCAATGCTTATGCTTTAAATTTTAAGTAGAGTGGGGTCATTTCCCATATCAGTTTTATACTTTGATTAGCCGCAACCCATATGATCAATTAGGGTACACCTTCAGATCTGTAAAAAATCCCTCTGTGCCAACATCTACCCACAAACCAATGGCACCCGACGCATCCGCACCCATCTTCAGGTCATTCACTACCAGGGAGGGCTGTCTGTTGTTGTTCAGGTAGAGTCTGGCTTCCTGGCCGCTGACAACTATTTTCATCGTGATCCACTCATTCAGGGCCATGTCCGAATAGGATTCATACCGCTCGGGGGATTCCTTCCTGAGGCGGTCAAACTTGTGGTCAGGGTAGGCAAAATACTGGATGGAGTGGTTGCGCCTCACCTGGTCGTCTGCCCTGGCGTTGGTGGGGCGGATATAAATGCTCTCAAACGCTGTGTTGCTGTCGTTGATCCTGAAGGCAACCCCGATGAAGCCCCGTGCAAAATCAGGCGCATCCTTGAGCAGCCTGCTCAGCACCTTCATCTCGACCGTGCCGTCCCGGAAGTCAATTCCCCTTATCCTGACAAAGGTAGGCTCGTCAAACTCGCGCACGGCAGCGTCCTTCACCACCCTTACCGCCTCCTTGCCCATCAGCTTCTCGATAGACATGGCTACCTGAACAGGCTCAAGCTTGCTCTTGTCAAGCCTGGCTTCCTGGGAATATAGGTTCGTTGCCAGGAGCAGCAGGCAGCTTATGGTCAGGAGTACTATGCTTCTCATGGTTTGATTTTTAAGTTTGATTTTTAATCTGTCGGCGCGCTGTACGGGTTAGATCGCTGACGGTGGTACAAAGACTTAAAGAAGAGGGGCATCGGCTGCCCCCTCTTTGCGGCACTTTACCGGTTAAAACAGCTTTTCCTGTGGTGGTGTCACGCCTGCCAGGCGCAGGTAGACCGTCGTCTGCCCCCGATGGTGCGTCTGGTGCTCGAAGAGCTTGCCTAGAGCCGCGCCTTTCGTCATCTCAAGCTGATTGAACAGCTTGATCTGCTCACTCAGCTGGGCGGGTGTCATTTTCCTGACGTTGTCGATGACAAAGTCATAGCCGGCCATCACCTGCTTGGTGACGCTTGCCTTTGACTTGTCGGCTGATTTCTCTGAGGCACCCTGGCCCACGGGGCTTTTTGCGCCTGTCGCCGCTGCGGCGAACCCGTAGTTGGCGTCCGTCAGGTGCAGCAGCTGCTCGGCGAAGGAGCGCATCTCAGGCGTGGGCTTCAAGGCATAGCCGGACTCCGGCATGGCATCAAGGTACTCCCTGGTGTAGGCCTTGGCCCTCTCCCATTCCTTGACTGTTTCCTCCGTGGAGGTTTGCGCCTGGGCAAAGCAGGCGATGCCCAATACGAGGCAAAGGGTGGTGATTAGCTTTCTGATTTCCATATAGTTTTTAAGTTTAAAGATGAATGATATGCGCATAGGCGGCGGCGCTCCAGCCTACTTGGTAAACAGGCCGGCCCCCAGGTTTGCACCCCGCGAGCCTGGCTTCAGGTGAAGGTAGCCGCGCTTGGTTTGGTCTTCCTCTATTTCCACCCCGGCGGCCTCTTTCCGGACGGTGACGTCCTTGCCGAACTTCAGTTTTTTCGGGTCGGCCTTCACTCCTAAGTCGGCTGGCCCGCCCCCTTTATGGACCAGCTCCTTGTAACCCAAGACCATGGAGTTGGATAGCTTGTACGTTCTTTGTGCCTCCTCGTCTAAAACCCAGAAGATGTTGGCGTTGTCGACCGCGTTGTTGTAGTACTTGAAATCCTCCGCCGGGGACCATGCCCACACGGCGCCGCCGTAGTTGCCGACCATCAGGTTATGGTGCATCTCGCAGCGCTCGGCGGGGCGGTCAGAATGCCAGAACACGACTGCGTCCTTCACGTTGTAAAAAACACAATGGTCCACCACCACCCCGTGTCCGCTGGCAAGCACGGCCACGTGGTTGGGGATAGCGTGGCGATCACCGATGAACAGGCACTGGGTAACCCGCAGATCATCCAGATCTTGCCCTTCCCGCACGATGGGGTAGTTTCTCCTGACATACCCGGCTGCAGGCCGCTCATGCACCGGCGTCCCCAAAACCCGCAGGCCCTGGATGGTCACATGGCTGGTTTCAATCTGGATGCCGTACGAGGTTCTTTTAAGGGGGTCCTCGCTACCGCCGGGCTTGAAGTTGAGCGGCATGGTAGAGACGATCACAGGCATCTTTGCCGGGTCCCACCCGGCGTCATCGGGCAGCACCGTTGCCCGGATCGTCAACCGGCCCTCTTTGGAGAAGCGCCAGTTCACAGGGTGGAAAGTCACAGTGGCATCCAGGCCGTAGATACCCTCGGACAGATAAACAGTGACCGCCCCCTTCCCGTTGGCCGCGTTTATCCTTCGCGCGGCCTCGTAGAGTGTCCTGAGGGGGCTTTCCTTTGCGCCGGAGTTCCCGTCGTTCCCCAGCTCCGGGTTCAGGTAGACGCTTTGGTCCTGGGGAATCGGCAAGACATGCTGGCCGAGGGAGACACGGCAGAACAGCAGCGAGCAGGCCACTGCCATGATGATGGCTACATATTTTCTATGCATGGTTAAAAAATTGATATGGCTATGATCCGCCTGAAGCGGGTGTTAAAAGTCGGTTCAGGGCCACGTCCAAAAGCGGCGCCTTTGCGGCGGTTTTCTCCGCCAGCCTTTTCGCAACCGGAATGAGGAGGAATGCGTCTTATTCTGGCCAGCATGCCGATGGAAGAGGTGCCGCCGGGACGACATGGCACAGCCGCTCTCACAGGTTGCTTTCTGTTTTTTGCTCCTCCGCGTTGTTGAAGATGTACCGGAAGATTTTCCAGTCACCCTGCTCTCTGCGCAGCACGAAAAAGTCCCTGCTGACCTGGCTCGATTCCACACCTGTAGCCGCGTCGGTAGACCTTGTCTGGGCCGTTGCCTCAACGAAGGCGAATTGCCCGTCCACGGCAATGTCCTGCACGCTGTACCTGATGTGAAACTGACCCTTCTCCAGGTAGCTTTTGCTTTTCTTTGCCAGGTCTGCAGTGGTCAGGGCTTTGAACCCATCGGGCAAAAATCTTCCGTCCTGGGTATAGAAAGCAGGGATGGAGGCGGCATCGGCTGCATTCAATGCGTTTGCATAATCGGTGAGCAGGCTTTCGGCCGCTGCCTTTTCGTCTTGAGCATTCATTTTTATGGTCGTTAAATCGTAGTTAATGAGTGAGGCCTTCGCGGTATTTCTTCAGGCAAGGGTTTAATGCTCCAGGGAAGGGTCAATGAGCGCTGCGCCAAACTGAGGGTCCACCTTTTTATGGAGCGTGGTCGGCTCGACCGTGAGAAATACTTCCAGCGTAGGCCCGGTAACAAGTTCAAGCACATGCCCCCCTCGAACTGCGCCATCCTCGGTCGCCACATTCGCATGGATATGAACCACCGGTTTGCCATTCAGCAGGGCGATGTTGCCATTCAAGGATGACACTTCAGAGGGCTCGCTGATGGGGATGACTTTGAACATCTTACGGTCATAATCAAAGAAGCCGAACTTGGCAGAGGTGGCATCGCCGATCGCGGTGAAGTGGGCGGTCTCTACAAAATGCTTCTGGGCAAACTCCGTTAAGCCCGAACGTACTTCATCTCCCATTGCAAATACCAAAACATAGGTTTTAGTCTGCCCGTTTGAACTCAGCAATCTGACCTTTACGCCGGGTGCCTTCCCTGTCTCGACAGGCAGCGTGGGCGAGACGTACCCCTGCGAACAGGCAGTCACAAGCAAGCCAAGCACCGCCATTGCCAATGCTGGCATATATTTAAAATAACCCGCTTTCATCATCATGCCTCATTTGCATCCTTCAGGTTGAAGAACAGTGTTTTGCCGCTTATCGCTATTTGTTTATCCGGTAGTCCGCAACGGTATGGAATCTTATTGTATCTCCTTCCAGGAAGAAGGTGTCTGTTCCCACTGGAATCGCGGCGACCGCTGACTCACTGGACCAGGCGACATAACCGACCTGATGGGTGACAGTCATTTGCTTCATTTCAAATGCCGAGCCGGTCGGTATGGTAACAAAGTAATCCGCAAAAAACTGCCTGATGGCAGCCAATCCCTTCAGCGGACCGTTTGGTGTGAGTACCTCCGATTCCTCGGTGTAGTCTTTCATGATCCCGTCAAGGTCATTGTTGCCGAAAGCGGTGAGGTGACGGATCAATATTTCCTTTGTTAATGCTTCGTTGGTTTCCACTCTTGGAAAGTTTTTGAGTGACAAATGTTTGCTATGATCAAACTGCTGGAGGAGCTACTGCCCGAGGAAGGGCGTCATGCTGGCCCACACGGCCGGGAAGTTCACCAGAAAGACGGGGTGCGGCGCATGGGGTATGATGCTCAGCTGCGCCCTAAGGATCATTTCGTAGGCTGCGATGACAGTCTTCAGCGGGGCGTTCTGGTCCAGCTCGCCCGCCATCACCAGCACAGGGACCTGAATGGCGCCCAGGGTTTCCTTGCCTATGCTCACCGCGTTATAGTACTTGTTCAGGGACGCCAGCCACTCGTCGAACTTTCGCGGCTCGGGCATCAGCGCGAGTTGCTGCTTGAAGTAGAGACTGTCCATGCTGAAAATCTGCCGTCGGGTGTTGTCGAATTTCCGGAAGCCCTGCTCCCACTCCCCGGCGCCGATGGCAATCAGCCGCTTCACTTTACCCGGGTGCAGGGCGGCTAGGAAGTATCCGGTGTAGGCGCCGTCGCTGAAACCCAGGACCGTCACGCTGTCTTCCGTCACCGCCTCGATCACGGCCTTGACATCCGCCGCCTTGCGTTCGTAGGAGGGCGTTTTGGAGCCTGTCTCCGATTTGCCGTGCCCTCTGGTGGACACGGCAATGACCTGGTGGCTCTTGGACAGGCTGTCAATAAACTGGTACATCTCGTAGGCAGACCCCACCACGCCGCCATGAAGGATCACGACAGGCTCCCCTTTGCCATACACCTCGTAGTAGATCCTCGCATCACCGGCATTCACGTAATGCCCCGCCTTGGGGTTGTTGCCGTAGGGTATGGCATTTGCCGGGGTAGGAGCGGCTTGCAGGAAATGTCTTAGTTGTTTAGGGGCCTGGGCCTGACTGAAGGCTGCATTAGCCACCAGCAGGAGGACCAGAAGAAGCCGTACTTTTATAAATATCCGCATTGTTGGTCATCTAAGGAACAATGCAAAGGTCCGGCATTCGCAGGGGATAGGCCTATGAACTATTTTAAGAAATACCCTTAAACTAGTTTAAGCTTTTTAGTAAAATAGGCCGTGGATCAGGGCTTGTGCGTCAAATCTTTTCTGATCCTGCTCAGGAACTCAGGTGTGATGCCCAGGTAGGAGGCTATTTGGGTGTTGGGCAGCCGATTAGCTAAATGCGGGTACTGCTCCAGGAAGGACAGGTAGCGCTCTTCGGCTGTGGAGCTGATATTTTGCAGCACCCGGTTTTGAAGCCCGATGTACTTTTGCTCAATGATAATCCTGAAGTTGCGGTCGAACTTGTGATAGTGGGTGTAAAGGTGAAGCAGGTCAGGGTGCTTGATTTGCAGGACCACTGCCGGCTCTATGGCCTCTATGTACACCCCGCTTGGTTTCTCTGAGTAAAAGCTGCTCAGGTCGGTGACCCAGTCGTTCTCCGCCGCGAACTGCAGGTTATGCTCCTTGCCCGCCTTGTCCACCGCGTACATTTTAAGGCAGCCGGAGACGACGAAGGAGAAGTGGCGGCACACGTCGCCCTGCTGCAGGACAAAGCCGCGGCGTTTTACCCTGCGCTCGGTGAAGCGCCTTGCCAACTCTTCCCGCTCCATTTCATTCAGCGGGAAATAGCTCTTAAAGTACTTGATCAGGGCTTCGGAGGTGCTCATAAATTCCGTGCTTCCATTCACTGACATCTTGGTGGCCGGAGCTGTAAGCTATACAAGTGACAAGCAAGAATAGTTATGGTAGTCAAGAATTCATGGTACCGTAAAGCGTAATTGGTTAGTTCAACAGACAGGCACAAAAAAGGGCTGACGTGACATAAGCACGCCAGCCCCCACACCAATCTTGCAAGAAATTACTTGGTCTTATTATACATATATCGGGCTATCTTCCACTGCCCATTTTCTTTCTCAAATACAAACAGTTCCCGGTTTTCGTCAGCCACAGTCTGTCCGCTTGCTTTGATTACAAATTGTAGGCTTACCTGATATTCGGCCATTTAAAAGTTGATTTAACCTATTAACTTTAAATGGAATGAAAAAGACCCGTTTTACCGAATCTCAAATTATCAAAGCTCTTAAAGAGCATGAAGCTGGCCG
>Ga0210040_10004851_pt1 | contig 17343 bp, 15 predicted proteins | sample CryGeyCG12114_NA_FD_185462 | JGI IMG/M metagenome (GOLD analysis project Ga0210040, IMG submission 185462) | Groundwater microbial communities from aquifer - Crystal Geyser CG19_WC_8/21/14_NA (SPAdes) (version 2) | ecosystem: Environmental > Aquatic > Deep subsurface > Groundwater | place: USA... | reverse complement strand
TCAAGGGCCAGGGCGTGGAGACGGCACGACTGTACGGCCGCGACGAGGACGACGGCGTCGGCGGCAACGGGGCGTTCTTCCTGCTCCTCGACGAGCCGGAGGTCTACGGCTTGCCGCCGGACCCGATCGTCACCACCCGCGACCTGCCGTCGATGTGGAAGGCCGCGGCGACCGGTGCGGCGATGATCGTCGGCGTCGTGCTGTCGTCCTTCGCGGGGAGGAAGCGCTCGTGAGCAGCACCGACGAGCCGGTCGGCGAGGCGCCGCTGACCCCGGCTGCCGGGGGCTGGCACCGGGCCGGTGGTGTGGACCTGACCAAGCCGCGGCGCAAGCGCCGCCGCGGTGGCGGCGGCTGGGGCGGCGGCAACCGCGAGGCCGCGATGGTGCCGAACGCGGAGTTCAGCTCCTACTACGGCCGGCAGATCATCAAGTCGCCGACGTGGAAGAACCCCGAGGTCCCGCTCTACTTCTTCCTGGGCGGCGCGGCCGGGACGTCGTCGGTGATCGCCGCACTGGCCGAGTTCTCGCACCGGCCCAAGCTCGCCCGGAACGCCGAGTACGCCGCGGGTGTGGGGGCGCTGGCCTCGGTCGTGCTGCTGATCGACGACCTGGGCCGGCCCGAGCGGTTCCTGCACATGCTGCGGGTGTTCAAGCCGACCTCGCCGCTGTCGGTGGGCTCCTACATCCTGTCGCCGTTCAGCGCGCTGGCCTCGGCCGCCGCCGCGATCCGGCTGCTCGACCTCAAGCCGGTGCTGGCGCTGGGCACCAAGGTGCTGCCGTTCCTGCCCGCACTGGCGGGGGCGTTCCCGGTGCTGCGCAAGGCATCGGCGGTCGGTGCGGCCGCGTTCGGTGGCCCGATGGCGACCTACACCGCGGTGCTGATCGCCAACACCGCCGTCCCGTCGTGGCACGCACCGCACGACGAGCTGCCGTTCGTGTTCGCCGGCTCGGCGATGGCCGCCGGCGGCGGCGTCACCATGGCGCTGACGCCGGTGGACGAGGCCGGGCCGTCGCGCAAGGTGGCGCTCACGGGGGTGGCGGTCGAGCTGGCCGCGATGCACCGGGTCGAGAGCGGGCACGGCATCGTCAGCGAGCCGTACCACGAGGGCAAGGCCGGTTCACTGCTGCGCGCGGCGAAGACGGCGACGCTCAGCGGGGCAGGGATCACCGCGCTGCTCGGCCGGACCCGCCCCGGCGCGGTCGTCGGCGGCGTGCTGCTGGCTGCCGGGTCGCTGCTGACCCGGATGGGCGTGTTCGAGGCGGGCATGCAGAGCGCCCGCGACCCGAAGTACACCGTGGTGCCGCAGCGCGAGCGGCTCGAGGCCCGGCAGGCCGAGGCCGCCAGCCGCGCGTCGACCGGCGACCCGCACGAGGCCAAGTCGGTCGTCCGCTAGGTCCAGACGTGGAACTGCCCCGTGCCGCCGGGACACGGCGGCACGGGGCAGGACTGGGGGGCGGCGGACCCGGTCAGCGGCGGCTGCCGCTGTACCGGATCACCCGGCCGCCGCCGACACTGCGGGCGGTGGTGAGGCAGAGGGTCGCCTGACGGTGCACCTCGCTGGGCGAGGTGTCGGGCGTGAGGCCGGCGATGCCGGCGCAGGCGGTCAGGCCGGGGACGCCCGCGCCGACGACCGTCTGCACGAGACGGTTCGCGGCGGTCTCGGCGTCCTGGGCGGTGCCGTTGAGCAGGAGGGCGAACTCGGTGGGCCCGGAGCGGGCCAGCCAGTCGTTGCTGCGGAGGTCGGCGGAGAGCGCCGCGGCCACCTGGTCGAGGTGACTGCCGGGCATCGGCCAGCCGGTGTCGCGGTGCAGCAGGCCGACCAGGACCAGGGCCGCGGCCCGCTCGTCGCTGGTGGCCGTGCGCTCGGCGAGGCGCTCGAGGAGGGCGGCCCGGGTGGGCAGCAGGGTGACGGCGTCGTGGACCTCGGAGGAGCGCAGGTTCGGAACCCCCTGGGCCACCTGGTGGGCGGCGTTCGGCATGACTCTGTTGTCGGCCGAGGCCGTGGGCCTGTTGAGTTCCGGAACGGTGGTCTCCCTCTCGTGGGGGAGGGCCGGAGCGACCGGGGTTTGACCCGGCGTCAGCCGCCGATGACGTCGGTGAGCGTGGCGATGACGTCATCCATCACGTCGCCGGGGGCGGGGCTGGAGTCGCTGGTCGGGGTAGCCGCGTCCGTGGTGACCGGAGCCGCGTCGTCCGACCCGTCGGACCCCGTCGGCGTGGCGTCGTCGGTCGGCGTCGTCTCGGGCCTCGGTGTCGCGACCGGCGCCGTCTGCTGCAGGTCGGGGGTCTCTGTCGCGGTCTGCGAGCCTGCAGAGCCGGTGCTGGTACCCGGGGCAGCTGCTGCGGTGCCGCCGGTGGCGGTCTCCGCGGTGCTGGTCGACGGCGTGCCGTCGGGCTGGGTGACCTCTGGGGCGCTGTCGCCAGCGGCTGAGGGACCTGCGGCCGGGGACGACGAGCCGGCGGTGTCGGGGCGCGTGCCGGTGGGGGAGGACGTGCTCTCGGTGCCGGGGCTTGCTCCGGACGACGGCGACGTCGGGGTGGGGCTGGGGGTGACCGATCCGGCCAGGACACCGCCTCGGGCAAGGGCCTCGAGCGTGCTGTCGGTCTGGTCCGGATGGGCGGCGAGGTCGGCGGCGATGGCGTCGTGCAGGCCCAGGGCGCTGGCGGAGCGGGCGAGGACCGGGGCGACGGCGATGAGCAGCAGCGTGGCGCCGGCGACGATCCGCTGCGGGGCTCGGCTGCGCTTGCGGACGGCGTCGGGGTGCCAGGGGATGGCGCGGTCAGCCGCGTGCCTGCGGCGGACCGGCTCGGCGGGTTCGGCTCGTTCGGCGACCGGCTCGACGACCGGCTCGACGACCGGCTCGGCGACCGGCTCCGTGCGGCTGGGCGGGGGAATCGTCACAGCACGATGACGACCGGTGTCCGTGAGTGCCGACGGTGCCTCGACCCGACGATGGCGGCCCGCGGTCTCCGGGCCGTGTTCCTCGCTGTGCACTCGTTGATCTCCCCGTGAGGGCCGGCAGCTCCTCGCCGACTCACATCAACGTAATTCGTATGGCAGTCGGTGCCCATACCGTCACGGCGCGTCGCTCCCGACACGCCGACCGTGGGGTGAGGCGACCGTCAGCGGGGCGTCTCGGACAACGCCTCGTCGTCGAACTCATCGGCGTTCTGACTCAGCGAGTCGGTGTTGAGGTAGCCCCACATGCGCGCACCGGTGGTCGGGTTGAGGTAGACGACACTGGCCGCGCCCTCGGTGCCCGTGCCCAGCACCGGCGCGGTGAAGAAGTCGATCGTGTCGGGCGTGAGCCCGCGCAGCGAGTACGCCAGGCCCAGCAGGTCGGTGTTGCTCAGGCCGTCGTCCACCGCGACGGCGCCGGTCACGGTGAGCAGCACGCTGTCCAACTTGCCGGGGCTGCTGAACACCCCGTCGGTGAACAGCTTGGAGAACATCGACCGCAGGTAGTTCTGCTGACGCTTGACCCGGTCGAAGTCGCCACCGGGCAGGTCGTAGCGCTGGCCGACGTACCACCGCGCTGCGTCACCGTCGAGGTGGTTCATGCCGGCGGTGAAGGTGTACGCGCCCCAGCTCGTGGTCTCGGCGACGTACACGTCGACGCCACCGAGCTCGTCGGTGACGTCGATGAGGCCGTCGAACCCGATGGCCGCGTAGTGGTCGATCCGCACGCCCGTCAGCTGCTCGACGGTCTCGATGAGCAGGGTCGGCCCGCCGTAGGCGTACGCCGCGTTGATCTTGTCCTTCCCGTGGCCGGGGATGTCCACCCACGAGTCGCGCGGGATCGAGATCACCTGCGCGTGCTGACGGTCGGCGGAGAACCGGGCGATCATGATCGCGTCGGAGCGGGCGTCCGGCAGCTCACCGGCAGCGATGTCGGCCCGGGTGTCGGACCCGACGAGCAGGAAGGTGATCGGGTCGTTGCTGGCGGCAGCCTCGCTGGTCGGGCTGGCCTCGGCGGGCCGAGACGACTCGTCGAGGCCGTCGAAGACGTCGCCGACCCGTTCGATGTTCCCGGCGTACCGCTCGGTGAGGTACCAGAAGCCCCCACCCGCCACCACGGCCAGGACCACACCGATGACGCCCAGGCTGATCAGCACCCGGCGGAGTCGAGGGCGGCGGCGCGGCACCGGCACTCCACCGTCGACCGACCCACCGCCGTCGCCGGAGGTCTCGTGGGGCAGGCTCTCGCCGGCCGGACCGTCCTGGCCGGGTTCGCGGTCGCTCATTCGGGTGCTCCCGTGATCGGGCGTGTCGGGGGTGTCGGACCGTCGGACCGTAGCCGCCACAGCACGTCTTTCCCCGGCTCGGCGGGCTCATCTCACCCGTGCGGGGAGGGCGCCGGCCGGCTCACGGCTGGCGCGGGTCCTCTCGCCTCTTCTACCGTGCGTTCCCAGGGCGTCCGCCCGTCCGTCCGGAGGAGGGAACGACGTCCATGCGGATCTCGGTGATCGGTTGCGGCTACCTCGGTGCGGTGCACGCCGCGTCGATGGCCCAACTCGGCCACGACGTCATCGGGATCGACGTCGACCGGGACCGGGTCTCGACCCTGCAACAGGCGAAGGCGCCGTTCTACGAGCCGGGTTTCGACGAACTGCTGTCCACCACCCTGGCGACCGGCCGGCTCCACTTCAGCACCGACGTCGCCGATGCGACGGGCGCCGTCGTCCACTTCGTGTGTGTCGGGACGCCGCAGAAACGCGGTGAGTACGCCGCCGACCTGCGCTACGTGGAGTCCGCCGTGGAGGCCCTGCTCGGGGTGCTCGAGCCTGGACACCTGGTGGCTGGCAAGTCGACGGTGCCGGTGGGCACGGCGGCCCGCCTGGCGGAGCTGGTGGGCGGCAAGGTCCCCGGGGCGATGCTGGCCTGGAACCCGGAGTTCCTGCGGGAGGGTTTCGCCGTCCAGGACACCCTGCACCCCGACCGACTGGTCTACGGACTGCCCGCGGGCGCGGACGGTGAGCGGGCACGGGCGTTGCTGGACGACGTGTACGCCCCGATCGTCGCCGCCGGAACGCCGCAGGTGGTCACCGACCACGCGACAGCGGAGATGGTGAAGACGGCCGCCAACTCGTTCCTGGCCACCAAGATCTCCTTCATCAACGCGATGGCCGAGCTGTGCGAGGCCACCGGCGCCGACGTGAAGCAGCTGGCCGACGCGATCGGCCACGACGACCGGATCGGCCGCAAGTTCCTCAACGCCGGCCTCGGTTTCGGCGGGGGCTGCCTGCCCAAGGACATCCGGGCGTTCATGGCCCGCGCCGGGGAGCTCGGCGCCGACCAGGCGCTGACGTTCCTGCGCGAGGTCGACAACATCAACATGCGCCGCCGGATCCGGATGGTCGAGCTGGCCCGCGAGGTGTGCGACGGATCGCTGCTGGGCAAGAGGGTCGCTGTCCTCGGTGCGGCGTTCAAGCCGGACAGCGACGACATCCGTGACTCCCCAGCTCTCAACGTCGCGGCGCAGCTGCAGCTGCAGGGTGCCGTCGTGCGGGTCACCGACCCGGCTGCGGTGGCCAACAGCCGGCGGTCGTGGCCGCAGTTGGACTACGCCGGCACCCCCGAGGAGGCCGCCGACCGCGCCGACGCCGTCCTGGTGCTCACCGAGTGGCGGCAGTACCGGGAGCTCGACCCGGTGGCCTTCGGCGAGGTCGTCGCGCAGAAGCGGGTGCTGGACGGTCGCAACGCGCTCGACCGGGACACCTGGGTCGCCGCAGGCTGGTCCTACCGCGCGCTGGGGCGTCGCGCGGGCTGATCAGTCCGGAACCCACCCTGCGTTTCAGGCCTGGTGGAGGTGGACACCTGTCGACCACCGGACGAGGAGGACGACGATGATCTGGTGTCTCGTGGCCCTGGTGGTCTGGGTGCTGTCGGGAGTGGGCACGGCTCTGTTCATCGGTGCTGCCAGCCAGACGGGAGAGGGGTGCGACCGCACCGACCGGGTGCCTGACTTTGTCCCCGCCGCGTGGTCCCTCACCACGACGCCGTGACCTCGCAGGCACGTCCTGGCGACGGGCGACTGCCGCTGGCCGGCTCCGATCACCACGCTGCAGCGGCGCTCGCCACGGCCGCGGGCGACCTCCTGCTGCTCGTCCGCGGCCGCCAGTTCGTCGACGACACGGCCCGCAAGGCAGCCGGCGACGCGGAGTCCCACCGGTTCCTCCTCGACCGACTGACCGCCGAGCGGCCGGACGACGCCGTGCTCTCCGAGGAGGGCGTCGACGATCCCCGCCGACTCACGGCGGACCGGGTCTGGATCGTCGACCCGCTCGACGGCACTCGCGAGTTCGCCGAGGTCGACCGCGCCGACTGGGCCGTGCACGTCGCCCTCTGGCAGCGCGGCGACCTCGTCGCCGGCGCGGTCGCGCTGCCCGCCGAGGGAACGACCGTGAGCACCGCCGACGTCGCGGAGGCACCGTCGCGCGCCGACGGCCCGATGCGCCTGGCCGTCAGCCGCAGCCGGCCGCCTGCCCTGGTGCAGGAGCTCGCCGGTCGGCTCGACGCAGAGCTGGTCCCGATGGGCTCGGCCGGGTACAAGGCGATGTCCGTCGTCCGGGGCGTCACGGACGCCTACGTGCACGGCGGCGGCCAGTACGAGTGGGACTCCGCGGCCCCGGTCGCCGTCGCCCGCGCCGCCGGGCTGCACACCAGCCGGCTCGACGGCTCGCCGCTGCGCTACAACCAGCCGGACCCCTACCTGCCCGACCTGGTGATCTGCCGCCCCGAACTCGCCGACCGGCTGCTCGAGGCTCTGCAGCAGAGCCTCTGACGGTGTCCACGAGGCTGGTGGGACGAACCGTCCCCGTTCAGGCCCGTCGTCCCCGGGGTGCTCGCCCCACCGTGACACGGTGGTCCGCCGGGGAGGGCTCAAGGAACCTCGCCGACGGGCCGATGGGGAAGACATGCCGTGGTGGGGTTGGGCGTTGCTCGGGTGGACCGGACTCGCCGTCGTCCTCGCGCCCCTGCTCGCCCTGGCGATGCGTGAGGCCGACCGGCGCGAGCGGCGCAGCCTCGGGCTGACCGCGGCTCCAGCCGAACGAGCGGTCCGCCGTCGACGGATCCCTGTGCCGCCCGTCGCTGCGGCGCTCCTGTTCACCGGCGTCGTGCTGGAGGCCGTCGGATTCGTGGTGCGCACCTCCGGCCACGAGCGCACTGCCCAGCTCTGGTCGATGGACGCCCCGCTCGCCGTGCCGCGGATGTACGTCGCCGCGCTCTTCGCGCTCGCGGCGCTGGCCGCCTTCGCCGGCGCGCTGCGCGGAACCGGCCGCCGTCCGTGGTGGGTCGCCGTCGGCGTCGTCGCCCTGCTCATCGCCGAGGTCAAGGCCGGCGGGACAGTGCACGTGCGGACCCTCGCCGCACTGGGGCTCAGCAGTCGGCCCCTGCTCGCCACCACGCTGAGCGCTGCCCTCGCAGGCCTCGTGCTCGCCGCGCTCTGGTGGCTGAGCCGCGACGAACAGCGGGACCGGCGCCGCATGCTCATCGCGATCGGCCTCTACGCGACCGCCGCGGTCGGTCTCTCCGGCGTCACGTCGCTCATCGGGAAGGGCGGTGCGAGCCCCTACTGGATGGCCGCGTCCACCTTCGTCGAGGAGACCGGTGAGGCGTTCGGAGCCGTCGCCGTCCTCACCGCCGTGCTCGTCGGCGTCGCCCCCCGGCTGGTCCTCCCGGCGGCCTGGCTGTTGCGCCGCCGGGCCGACGCCGAGACCATCGACGCCCCTCAGGCGGCTCCGCAGCGGCTGGGCGGCGTGACCGACCTGTTCCGCTGAGTCCCCGACTCAGCCACCGGCCAGGTGGGCCAGCACCTGTCGGGCGGCCTCGTCCACGGCGACGGAGCGGGTGTCGATGGTGAGGTCGGCGTCGGTGGGCTCCTCGTAGGGGTCGCTGATCCCGGTGAACTCGGCGATCTCCCCACGCCGGGCCTTGGCGTAGAGGCCCTTGCGGTCCCGTGCCTCGCACTCGGCCAGTGGGGTCGCCACGTGGACCAGGACGAAGGAACCGGGGCCGGCCTGCTCCTCGACCAACCGGCGGGCGTCGGCGCGGGTGGCTGCGTACGGGGCGATGGGCGCACAGACGGCCAGCCCGCCGTGCTTGGCGATCTGAGCGGCCACCCAGCCGATCCGCCGGACGTTGGTGTCCCGGTCGGCCCTGGAGAAGCCCAACCCGGCTGACAGGTGGCCGCGTACCTCGTCCCCGTCGAGCAGGGTGACGGTGGAGCCGCGCTCCACGAGCAGCTCCACCAGCCGGCCGGCGATCGTCGACTTCCCGGCACCGGACAACCCGGTGAACATGACGGCGCGACCGCCGGTGCGCGGCGGCAGCAGGTCCAACTGGCCGGCGATGGGACCGCCGCCGTACGCGGCGGCGAGGGCCGGCCACGGGAGCTCGGGCGCCGCCGCGGTCACCGGCACCGGCACGAGCAGGCACTCCCGGTCGGCGGTCCGGTCCGCCCAGACCGCCGCGCCGAGGGAGACGACCGCGGAGTCCGGCGCCGTGCCGGCCACCGGCAGCAGCACGAGCAACCGGTCGGGCAGCCCGACGGTGTCCTCCGGAGGCTGCCCGATCCAGGTGGCCGGCTGCGACCACCCGCGGGCCTCGAGCTCGGCCCGGACGGCGGCGGGGGAGCGCCAGCGTGGGATCTCCCGCATCGTCAACCCGCTGTCGGATCGGGTGGCGACCAGGACGCCCTCGGCGTCCTCCAGCTCGGCAGCCGAGGGCAGTGGGGGTTCGCTCTCGACGAGGCCGAACCCGATGCGGGCCAGTGCGGCCAGCTCGGCGTTCGACAGGCGGGCTCGCTGTTCGCTCATGCCGAGCAGTGTGGCAAGAACCGCTGCTCGGACCGCCAGGTGCTCAGGGCACCGGTGCGAGGTGCGGCGGCCGGTGGGCGGCGTCGTGCGCCGTGTCCACCCAGGCGCTCGCGCCCTCGCCGACCCGGCCTCCTGGAGTTGCGGACGGTAGCGTGCACCCTCATGAAGCGGGAGGTGCCCGAGGCGCCGAAGTCGGCCTGGCTCCTCGTGGTCGGCGCCTTCGTGGTCGTTGCGGTGCTGCTGCCCCTGGTGATCCGTACGCCCGCCCCGGCCAGCTCGACGAGCGCAGCGACCGTGACCTCGACGGCCACGGGGAGCTCAGCGCCGGCCACGGCGACCAACGGCACGGCCGCGACGAGCACGAGCAGCGCCCCATCGAGCACGCAGGCGCTGGTGCTCAGCGTGCTCGGCGACGCGTACACGGCGGGGAGCGGGGCGACCAGCCCGGAGACCGGGTTCGGTCAGCTGACCGGCCAGGAGCTGGGTTGGACGGTGACGACCTTCGGCGAGCCTGGCACCGGGTACACGAATCCTGGAACGGGTGGAGCGGTGTACCTCGACCGGGTGCAGTCGGTCATCGACAGCAAGCCCGACGTGGTGGTCGTGCAGGGGAGCACCAACGACGACGCAGCGACCGAGGCGCAGATCCAGAGTGCTGCCGCGGAGGTCTTCAGTCGGCTGCGCGCCGGCCTTCCGGATGCCCGGCTGTTCGCGCTCGGTGCCCTGGACACGCCGGACTCCGTCGCGGCTGTCGTGGCGGTCGCTCGGTCCGCGGTGCGATCAGCGGCGACCGCCGGCTCGGCCGTCACGTTCGTGGACCCCACGGGTTGGCTCGACCCGAACGACGGCACGTTGTTCAGTGACGGGTTCCGTGCCTCGCAGGCCGGTCACCAGCGGATCGCCGACCGGCTGTCGGCTGTGCTCACTGCATCGGTCACGGCCGCGACCGCTTCGCCGTGAGGAGCAGCCGGCGAGGAAGGGCCCTCGACGATGGTCGGGTCGGCACGGCTGACCGCGCCGAGACCGCGACCGCAGGCCGGCCGCGTCGGTGGGTGAGGCCGGTCGTCACCTACGCGGACCCGTGCGCTCAGCTCCTGGTGGAGGAGCGCCTCCCGGCACGGGCGAGGGCGGTCGAGATGCGAGCCGCCGTCACGACGACGTTCCGCTGCCCGAGGATGTCGTCGTGACGGCCCGGGACGTCCACGATCGTGAGGTCCGGCGCCACGCGACGCCAGGCGCGGATCATGTTCTGGGCGACGGGCACCCGCCGGCTGGCCCGGAAGTAGGTCACCGGGCGGTCCCACCGGTGCCACTCGTGTGCGTGGTAGACCTGGCGCGACACGCGGAACGTCTCGGCGTCGTCCGCCGTCGCACCCGGACCGACGCGGCCACGGGCGATCTCCCGGAGGCCCTGGCTGCGCAGCCCGGGCAGCAACTGGGCAGCGCGATTGGCGTACCGCATGACCATCCGCTCGAGAGGCGGCATGTTGCCGCGCGCCGGCATGGAGTCCAGTAGGCCGAGGAAGTCGACCTCCCGTCCGGCGCCGGCCAGCACACGAGCCGTCTCGAAGGCCAGCAGTCCGCCGAACGAGTGTCCGGCCAGGCGCAGCGGCCCTGCAGGGGCTGTGCGCTGGATCTCCACTGCGTGGATGGCGGCCAACTCGGCGATGGTGCGACGCGTGCCGTCGGAACCGGCCAGGTTCGCCCGGACGCCGTAGACCGGTCCGGTGTCGGTCAGCAGCTGGGCGGCCGGCCAGTAGACATCGAGATCTCCCCACGCGTCGTGCAGGAAGAACAACGGCGGGAGCTCGGCGTCGCCTGCGGCCAGCCGCACGACCGGAGGGGCGTCAGCCGCTCGTTCAGCCGCGCGCACAGCTGCAGTGAGGCCGAACAGGGTGGGGGCGGTCAGGAACGCCTCCAGCTGGACGTCTCGACCGAGCAGCAATCGTACTTGGCGGACGAGTGTCATCGCCTGACGAGACGTCCCGCCCAGGTCGGAGAAGCTCCGGTCACCGTCTGCATCGGGACCCAGGGTGTCTCGCCACAGCTGTGCGACCACGACCGCGATCTCGTCTGCGCCGGAGAGCGGAGCAGCGCCAGCGGTCCTGGCGGCCGCGGCGTCGAGTGCCCGCCGGATGCCCTCGAGGGACTCCGGGTTCTGCAGTGCATCTGCGTTGGCCACCGGGTTGCCGTTGACGACGTCCCGGGCAGCGCGTTCGGAGGGCTTGCCGTTGTGTGTCTGCGGCAGAGCGTCCACGGCGAGGACCAGTGACGGGACGTGGGCTGCGGACGCCTGGTGGCGCAGCGTGCCGCGGATCCGCTGAGCCAGGTCGTCGTCGAGCCCCGCCATGCCGCGGAGGACCACCAGCAGGACCAGCCGAGCGGTCCCGGCGACCTCGGGATCGCGCTGCTCGACGGCCATGCTCTCCACGAGCTCCGGGAACGCCCGGAGCACGCTGTAGATCTCCGTCGGACCGATGCGCACCCCGTCGATGTTCAGGACTCCGTCGGATCGACCGTGCAGGCAGGACGACCCGTCGGCGGCGATGTCGATGAGGTCGCCGTGGGTCCACATGCCCGGGTGATCGGCGAAGTACGTCTCGTGGAGGCGAGTGCCCTCAGGATCGCGGAGGAAGGCGATGGGCCGTGACGGGAAGGGGTTGCGGCAGACGAGTTCGCCGACCGTCTCGACCAGCTCGGTGCCGCTCGCGTCGACAGCGGCGACGTCCATGCCCAGTCCGAGGGACTGGCTGCGGCCTCGCGTCACCGGGAGTTCCGGGTGCCCGAGGACGAACGCCCCGATGATGTCCGTTCCTCCACTGATGGTCTGCAAGGGCAGCGGCCCGACCGCCTCGCCGAACCAGTCGAACTGCCAGTCCTGCAGCACCGCCCCGGACGACAGCACGGACCGCAGCCGGGACAGGTCGGCCCCCGCAGCGGGCCGGTAGCCGACGTCTTGACACAGCTGCAGGTAGGCCGGGCTGGTGCCGAAGACGGTCACACCCTGGCTCGCGACCAGCTCCCACAGCGTCTCGGGACCCCGGACGACACCGTCGTAGAGGACGATGTTCGCTCCGACGGCCAGTGCCGAGAGCTGCCGGTTCCAGACCATCCATGCGGTGGTGGAGTGGTGGAAGTAGGAGTCGCCGGCACCGATGTCGTTGTGCAGCTGGTGTTCCTTGACGTGCTCGAGCAGAGTGCCGCCCGCACCGTGCACGATCGCCTTGGGAGGGCCGCTCGTGCCCGAGGAGAACATGACGAACAGCGGGTGGTTGAACGGCAGCCGCGGCCAGCGGTACGGCTGCTCGCCGGGATCCGCTGTGCTGGTGTCGAGCCTGGAGACACGTACACCACCCCCGTCGGGCAGCGCCTGATCGTCGAGGACCAGCAGACGGCGGACCGTGGGCAGCCCCGCCAGCATCGTGTCCAGCGTGTCGCCGGGGTCACCGGCCCACTCCCGGTGGTCGGCTCGGTCGAGCACGACGGCGACGGGCTCGACCTGCTCGAACCGGCCGAGCAGCGCGGTCGGACCCATGTCGGGCATGGCGGTGGAGACGGTGGCACCGATGGCTGCCACGGCGAGCACTGCGGTGACCGCCCGGGCGTTGTTGGGCGCGACCACGACGACGCGGTCACCGACCCGGACGCCAGCGGCGGAGAGTGCGGTGGCGACGGACTGCACCCGGCTGCGGAGTGCGCCTCGGCTGAGCTGCTCGACCGAGCCGTCCCCGTGGACCGAGGTGACCGCAGGAGACTCGTCCCCGACCGATGCCAGTGTGCGGAGGAGGTTCTCGGTGTAGTTCAGACGGACGTGTGGGAAGAAGACCGCGGCCTCGACGTCGTCAGAGGTGCAGACGACGTCCGCTTCCCCCTCCCAGACCAGTGCCGACCACTCCAGCAGAGCCAGCCAGAAGTCGCGATGGTGCTCGACGGACCAGCGGTGCAACGACTGCGGCGAGGTCAGGTCCTGGTCGGTGCGGGTGGAGCAATGTGCACGGAAGTCGAGGAGCTGGCGCCGCCGCCGTGTGGCGACCGAGCTGGAGCCGCCGACCAGTTGGCGCATCGGTCACCTCCAGAGTCGTCTGCGGCGCGCCCGGGGGCGGGGGGCGAGCGCGATGCACGCAACGTAGTCGGAAGGCACGTCCGTTGCCGACAGAAACCATGGCCCGACCCGACCCTGCTCACCCGGAGGGGTGAGCAGGGATGCGAGGTCGCCCCACAAGCCGACCCCGGTGCCCTTGAGCACGGCTTCCTTCTGCACCCATGCTCGGGTGAGCGCGCGTGGGCGTGCGTCCGCGGGGAGGGCCTCGATGCGGTCACCCTCGGCCGGTGCCAGCCAGCCCTCGTCGAGAGCGGCCGAGAGGTCCCCGCTCCCGATCCTCTCGACGTCGATGCCGATCCGGACGCCGCGTCCCAGCGCGACCAGGCCGATCGTGCCGCTGGCAGAGCAGCTGAGGTCGAGTGCCGCTCCGCCGGTCGTTGTGCCGAGCGTCGGCCGTCCCGGCGGCGGAGCCAGCGGCACGCTGCCGGGAGCCACGCCCAGTTCCGCACCGATCAGCTCACGGAGTGCTGACCGCATGAGGATGCGACGTCGTCGGACCTGCTCCGTGCCCAGGGCGGCCCGGCCGAGTTCAGGGGCTGACAGGTGACGGGCGGCAGTCGCAACTGCTGCGTCGCTGGTCACCAGATCGACGCGTCGCACGACGACCCGACGGTCAGGAGAGGGCATGGCCGCCGCGATCAATGACCGGCGGGTAGGGCAGCGCGGAGGCGGACCGGGGTCGTCCGGGGCGCCGGCGTGGCAACAGGACCGCACACGACCGGGGAGCGTAGTCGTCGGGCCGATGGTGAGGCGGTGCTGAGCGCCCGTTCCGCGTCGTCGCACAGCCCACGCCGAAACCAGGACCGAGGCTCGACGGTGCCGACACGTCCACGCGCGGAGCCAGACGAGCGGGCTCACGAGTTGCCCAGTGGGTACGGACCCTGAAGGCTCGCACATGACGCAGCGTGATCGCACGGGGCGGCTACGAGCGTGACACGTCGGGACGGTCTCGTTGTGGAGGCCGGGGAATCGACCCATTCAGGGTCGTTGTCCTAGCTTCCGGGCTGTGAACGGGGAGCTGGACGGCGGCGCGTCCCTGGGGCATGTCTGCCTCGGGTGGCTGCGGCGCCTCGTCGTGGTGGCCTTCGTCGGGGCAGGTGTGACCGGGCTCTGGATCGCGGTCGCTCACTCTGCGTCCGCGGAGGAGCCGGCGGGTCTCGCGGTGACGGCCCCGGGAGGTGCTGTCCCCGCTGGTGCACCTCCAGCCTTCGGGTCGGTCGGACGCGCGCTCGGGTCCTTGCTGCCGTCGCTGGACCTCCCGGAGCTCGCACCGCTCGTCGACCAGCCCGAGACGGTTGCGGCGACCGGCACCGGTGAGGTGCAGCCGCAGCCGCAGCCGCAGCCGCAGCCGCAGCCGCAGCCGCAGCCGGAGCCGGAGCCGGCAGGTCCGTCCGGGCCACGCTCTCCGACGACGATCCCAGCTCCTGCAGGAGCGACGCCGAGCGATGAGTTCGAGGCGGACATCCCGCCAGGGGGCGCCTCCGGGACGGTGGGCGACCTCGATGCCGGGGACGACGCTGGCGGCGGTACGGCGACGGGGTGTCCGGTCACCGCTGTCCCGGAGATCGTCTCGTCCGTCGTCACGGCCGCCGGCCGTGCGGTGCTCCTCGACGGTGCGGACGCCGTGCCGGGCGCCGGCGCGGGTTGCCAGAGCGCGACCGGTGCTCTCGCGGCCGACGGCTCGGATGCGGCCGACGGCTCGGATGCGGCCGACGGCTCGGATGCGGCCGACGGCTCGGATGCGGCCGACGGCACCGACCCGGCCGATGTGATGGACCCGACGGACCTGAGCGAGGTCGTGGACGGGGCGGATGTCGCCGACCCGCTGGACCTGACCGACGGCGCCGACGAGACCGAGCCGGTCGGTGCTGTCCGCGGTACGCCCTCCCAATCCGCGGCTTCGCCGGGCGTCGATGCGCTCAGCTGCGCCACCGCCGTGGCCGAGACCGTGTCCCTCAGCGGCCCCACGGAGGCTGTGCACAGTTCGCGCCGGCGAGACGCACCCGCGTCCTCCCCGGCAGGTGGACACGGCCCCGCCGACCTACGCGCCCCTGGCCTCGACGCCCATGCTGCTGCACCACCTGCTGGCCCTCTCGGTCGACCGTTGCCGATGACCCCGGTGCCACAGCCGTTGCCCTCGACACCTCCAGCGCCGAGCGTGACGCCGGCCTCCGGGAGCTGCAGCGCTGCCCAGGGACAGCACGGCGCCGCGTTCGGACTGCCCCTCGTTGCGCACTTCGCGGGCCTGGCCGCACATGACGCGCAGCCGGCCTCGAGGGTCGGCAGCGGCCCGGGCGCACGACTGCGCTCCGGTCACGAGTCGCCGGGCTCCATCCCCGACTGACCCGCGCAGCGGTACGTGAGCTCGGCCAGAACCGTCCAGGTCGGCCGTCGCTGACAGGAGCCGTTCGGCCGGACCAGTCCGGGCCCTCGGGCCTCCGGTCAGTGCCCTCTCCCGATGTTCTCGGCGTGCCCTGAGCGCGTCACATCTCAGCCGTCACCAGCGTGTTCCACCACCGCCGAACCACGTTCGCGAGGACCCAACGATGACTCGATCCCTGCCAGGCCGACGTTCGACCCTTCACCTCGGCAACCGCACTGCCCGTCAGGACACGTCCGACGATGTCCGCCTCGGCGGCGGTCAGGATGCCGGGGCGTCCTCGGCATCCTCGGTGCGCCCCGAAGATGCGGGGACAGCTTCTCCCGCCGCGGTCGAGCATGCCCTCGACGTTGCCGCCGACCAACGTGCTGACCAGGACCTGTTCCATGGCACGGCCGACTCCGGGTCGTCGGGTGAGGCGGTGGTCGTGGCTGAGGCGGTGGTGGCGGCTGGGGAGTTGGGTGTGGTGGCTGAGGTGGCTGCGGCTGTGGAGGCTGCGGTGTCGGGGTTGGATGCGGGGTCGGGTGTGGCTGGGGTGCGTCCGTTGCGTCAGTTGCGGCCGGTTCCGCCGTTGAGTCGGTTGCCGGTTGCGCCGCGGACTCCGCCGGTTCGGCCGCGTCCGGTGTACGACCCGTTCTCAGCTCGTCGGCGGCGGATGCCGGAGTGGCTGGTCGGTTATCTGGTGGCGTTGGTGGTGGGTGATGTGGTGGTTGCGGCGTTGGCTGTCTGGGTGGTCGCGGTGTTGCCGTTGGGGTCGGTGGGCACGGTGGCCTTCGAGGTGGCGGTGGGTGGCTGGGTGGGTCTCCAGGCGCTGTTCGGCACGTATGCCGAGCGCCGGTTGGGTGCTGGTTCGGATGAGTACCGCCGGGTGTTGGTGGCGGGGTTGGCTGCGGTGGCGTTGTTGAGCTTTGCTGATCGGCTGCTGCCGGTGGGGGCCTTGAACGGCTTGGTGGTGGTGGGGGCGCCGGTTGCGGTGGTGGGCACGTTGGTGGTGCGCAACGTGCACCGGCGGCGGTTGCAGGCTGCTCGGCGGCGGGGGTTGATGACCAAGCAGGTGGTGGTCGTCGGCCGGGATGTCGCGGTGGTGGACTTGGTGCGCCGATTGCGGCGGGATCCGGCGGCGGGGCTGCGTGTGGTGGGTGCGTGTGTTCCGCGGCCGGGGGAGTCGTTGGTGCTGGCCGATGAGGGTGTGCCTGTGTTGGGGCCTTTGGACCAGGCGGTCCGGGTCTTGGACGAGGTGCGCGCTGATGCGGTGCTGGTGGCCTCGGCGAGTGAGACGGCCGGGCAGTACGTGCGGGATCTGGCGTGGCGGTTGGAGGGGACCAACATCGAGTTGCTGGTCGGTCCTGGGTTGATCGAGGTGGCGTCGAACCGGTTGCAGGTGCGTCCCACGACGAGTCTGCCGTTGTTGCAGGTCCAGGAGCCGGAGTTCCGGGGTTCACGGCGGTTGGTGAAGTCGCTGGTGGACCGGTCGGCTGCTGCGGTGTTGTTGCTGGTCAGCTTGCCGGTGCTGGTGGTGGTGGGGTGTGCGGTGCGGTTGACCAGTTCGGGGCCGGCGTTCTACCGGCATCGTCGGATCGGCAAGCACGGGCGTGAGTTCGATCTGTTGAAGTTCCGCAGCATGGTCAGTGATGCTGATTCCAGGATCGAGACGTTGCTGGTGCTCAACGAGGGCAACGAGGTGCAGTTCAAGATGCGCCGGGATCCTCGGGTGACGCGGGTGGGTCGGTTGTTGCGGCGTTACTCCTTGGACGAGTTGCCGCAGTTGATCAACGTGGTGAAGGGTGACATGTCGCTGGTCGGTCCCCGTCCGCACGTGACCCGGGAGGTCGAGCAGTACGGGGCGGACATGCACCGTCGGTTGTTGGTCAAGCCGGGCATCACCGGACTGTGGCAGGTCAGTGGTCGGTCGAACCTGAACTGGGACGAGTCGGTGGAACTCGACGTCCGGTACGTGGAGAACTGGTCGCTGGGTCTTGACCTGAGCATCATGTGGCGCACCGCCCGCGCCGTCCTGGGCAGCAACGGCGCCTACTGAGAG
>Ga0210040_10004849_pt1 | contig 17346 bp, 10 predicted proteins | sample CryGeyCG12114_NA_FD_185462 | JGI IMG/M metagenome (GOLD analysis project Ga0210040, IMG submission 185462) | Groundwater microbial communities from aquifer - Crystal Geyser CG19_WC_8/21/14_NA (SPAdes) (version 2) | ecosystem: Environmental > Aquatic > Deep subsurface > Groundwater | place: USA... | reverse complement strand
CGACCTTTTTCAGTTTCGTCATTTTTATTTTCGACATTTTTCGTTTCGACCATATTTGTTTCGGCATTATTTTTTTCGACATTTTTCATTTTCGACCTTTTTATTTTCGACGTTTTGATGTGGTACGTGAAAATTATCCCTAATAGCCGCGCGCATTCCTATATTGTGTTCACCCAAGTAAGTTCCCACTCACAAAATATAGATTTTATTTTAATATTCTTTTTTTGATGGTGATTAAGTATATTGTTGCTTAGTCTATAAACTAATTTTTTTAATAATTTTAATTAATCACTAATTTTAATTAATTTTAATTGTCAAGTATATGTTGATTTATGGTTGAATCTGAAGTTCTAATCTCTCCCGTTTCATCTTTTTAACTTAAAATGCCGTGCTAAATAATAAGGAAATTTAAAAAAATATATATTGCTACATTATCATATTTAAACATCTTTAATTTTAACTTGTCCGTTTGGTCGTCTTGGTCGGACGATTGTCCTTCTCCATTTCGATGGCTGTTGGCGCCTTGGGTGTGGGTTCTCCGGCGTGAACTTCTGCGTAGGTCATTTTGTGTAAGTCGTTGGTAGGGTAGATACTTTTTAGGTTGAATGTCATGTAGAATCCACGTGGTGGAAACGCTGGAGCATCAACGTACAATGCCAAGAAAGTTATTATCAACTTCGCGATAGTTTTAATAAAGGTCCAGAACGGAGCGGTAACAGCTGTTCGAAGATTTTTCAATGTTCCTTGTAGGTTCGGAATTATTCTCTCCCGACTGACCCGATGATTTCGTCTACGGTGTAACGATGTCTCATCTCTCTAATCTTGCGTGTTATTGTTTCCTGTCCAGTGAAAAATTGCCATGTGTTATGGACAATACGGTATTTGAAGTAAATTTATGTAAATAGTACATTTATGCACACTGTATGACTTTTCGTGTTTTTTAGTATTCCACGGTACTTTCTTCAACCTTTACAGTTAGGCAGTTAGCGAATTAAGTACTTTACTTTATTATTTTTCAAACGTGGCTAAACTTTTTTATCACAAAAAACCGACCTGTTCATGGAATCTCTACTTCTAAAACTAAGTTAACTGCTTTTTGCACTCATAATTGATAAAATCAGAAATATAATAGTGTTATTATGAATTCGTGTATTCGCTAATATTTGTAAAATATAGTTTGATCGGATAGTGTTGTTGTATTGCAACAAATGCATGCTTGCATAGTACACAGGGTATTTACTTTTTAATCGCTCTTTTTCTTTCTTAAAACCTCTTTAAATACACCGGGAAGTTTACTTTTTCATTAATCAGATAACCTTCTTTTCGTCTTTTCCATAGAAGATAATCACATTTAAACTCATTTAACACACAAACTGCATTTAAATCTCTACATTTAAATAATGTTTCTTCAGATACACAGGAATACAGGAATTGTTTCTGAGTTTCTGGATCGTGAATTTAAAATTTAATTAAATTTAAAATTTTTCTTTCGGAAGAAAATAAATACTCTGTTTAAAAATTATTAACACATGTTTTTCAGGGATACATGACGGAGCTGTCCGCCGAAACTGTCGGTCAATCTGGCTAAACAAATACTATATTATGGACTCTAAACGTGCACGGCATGATCAAAGTGTGTTTGTGTCTAACAGTGTATCAGCCTTTTTTTTCCTAGAATGATAAGTTTTTCGAGTATTTTAAATTAAATTTTCAAATGTCTGTTTTTCACATACACTTCTTGAGGGTATGCGTTTTTCATATACACTTCTCAGGGGTATAAGTTTTTCGTTATACACTTCTCGAAGGTATGTGTTTTTCAAATACACTTTTCAGGGGGTATGGGTTTTTCATACACACTTCTCGAGGTATGTGTTTTTCACATGTATTTTCTAAGTACGTGCAATAAAGTTCTAATCGGAGTCGATAATAACTTGTTTCGGTGTCGGATATTTTAAAAATTATAAAATTATGAATATTTTAATTTTTTGTAAATAGTAAACACATCCCAAATAATATCGTCAAAATACTGGTATTATTATTTAGCATAGAAAAGAGAGATTAACTAATTAATTATTTATAAATAATGTCGAGCCAAGATTCCAAATCGAAACTTCGCTATTAATATCCGAAGTGAAATTATAGCCCACATGCATATGCACATGAATGTGAGTGGAAAATAGAAAATTGACTGGCCAGATTATTGGGATTCTGGATACCATCCACTCAGGAGTTCGCATGTGGAAGAGGAGACTAACTATCTATGCGTAATTAGTTCAATTTCAATCATGTCAGTTTGATCGTTTAGCATATTGCAGTCTTTCATTTAATTAAAAATAACATTATGTGCTGTGTTTAGATTACTGATCAAAACTGATGATGGATAGCCTAGCATAAAAAAGAATGAAAAAATTTCACCAAAAATACGTCATTCCCGATTTTGCAAACTTTAATTCATAATATTGTTGTGAACTAATAGATACTTTCGAAAATCTAATAAGATTGAAGTAAATTATAGTTTAAAAAAAAGTTTTATGTCCGCGTTAAAATTCATCTTTCCAAAACAGGTTTGGTTCGGTTCAGGTTCGGTATCACTTTATTGCTCGAACAATTCACCTCATTTCGAATAATTCCGCATTGAAGAAAAACAAGTCTCTGAAAAAGTACATGTTCTTTGTTACCTGCAAAATTGAAAAACTAATAATAAAAATTGACTTGACAACCGGAGTTTAGTTTTTTGCAATAGCATAGATCATGAATCCTTATCATCCCTAAATCATCATTATTTTCTGGAAGAAAGTTCATTGCGATATTGATGGATGAATTCAGGTTAATAACTTGTGGTGAGATCCTGGGAGGGTGAAAATCAAGTCGTCAGATTTTTGCAAAATCAAAAACAGAATAAATTAATGATTTAACTGTAGAATTTTGCTGCAAGTTAAATTCTAATTTATTATTTGGAATTTGATGCTTTTGGATTTCAAAATTTTAATTTCAAATTCCTTAGAACAAGCTGGAATTAAGCTTTGGTCTCTCTAGTTTGTAAGACACCACGTACATCTTTTTCTAAAGCTTTAATTATCTATGAACTTAACAATGAATTAGATCATAAAATTAAACAAATTAGATTTTTGCAAAGTGCATATAATTTGCAATGCAGCAGTAATACATGCATTTTCGCTTTTGCAAATCCAAGTCTTTCCCTTGTAGTATGTAGGCATATGAACGTAACGCGTTTAAAATGGAGCGGCAGTTGGCTCGAATAGATGTAAATAGCATGCCTAGAATTCATAAAATTAGTTCTTATGTGCTTTATCTATCAAATTTATTTGAATAAATTATCAAAAATTACGTTTCCTCTTTTCCTGAATTTTAGGATATGTAATTTGGCAGCAATCCTCAGACAGTTCATCTTGTAATTCTTTCATTAAAGTCAGTAGAAAAATGCGGTCATCTGTTTTGTTCGTGAATTTCCTATCTGTAGCTACACAAAGTAATGCAAAATTGTATTCTGTGTGTCTTCGCTAGCTAGGCTACTGATTTATGCAAATAAGTTGTACCAGAAATTGTCTGGGCGTTTTGCATTTGTACTCTCTCTGTGGTCAACTTGCTCACAGGAAAAATTTGCTGACTCGGCATGGCAGTAGGGCTATTAGTGCTGCTTGTTTTTGTGTCGCCAGACAAATTGCCTGTATCATATATTGCTTCATAGAAAACAATACATTTTGAGCATATGTATGATCATATTACTAACTCTTTTATATTCTTGAATTACCATTGTCACTAAATTTAGAGTCATTCATGGTAGACATAATGCCGAATATGACCCTACGGGTGGTCATAAGATCCAATGGCTTATTTGTAGGCCTCACAACCAATTTGCAGTATCATCAGCATAGATTAGACAAGGTAGTTAGACAAGGGCAAAGGTTTGTTGGTTGACTTAAAAGCTGAATTAGAAAAATAATTTTAGATTAAATTTTGATCTCTATTGTTTTTCTGCGCAAATATGCAAGCAATGTAAAATATTGTATCAAAACCTACTGTTTGAGCGAGCCGATTCCATTTTTCTAGTTGTTAGTGGAGTAGTGGGAGCAAATGGTTTTGCTGTAGTAGTAATGATTGCATATGAATTTTCCAAACTGTCTTCAATAGCTTCAACAACAAATGTTTACGGCTTATAAAATAGTGTGAGACAACTAGAAACTAGGCTAGTAATTATTCTTGTATGATATTGCTTACCTGAGTATATGCTTTCACATTCAGTTTGTTGATGATTTTGCTTGATGTTATGACCGCTAGGTCCGCGGATTATGATCCGCTTGATAGTGAAAGATCGGGATCTAGACGACAAAATAAGAAGATGTTGAACAACGGCCTCTTCCAGGAGCAAAAAAAAGAGAAGAAACAGGAGGTTTCTCGGAACCTGGAGAAGGCTCAAGCCAAAGAATAAAAGGAAGAGAAAATTGCCAAAGAATGGCATAAATCTGGTTAAGTTTGGTAAGTTATCTCTACATTATTTTCTTTTTTTGCATGGAAATCCAAAGTCATAATTGATTTTCTATATGTATATATTATGAAATTATTCTTTTTGCAACAAAAAAGATATGCAATTACACATGTATTTATAAAACGATCTCATAACATCTGTTTTGCATTGTTACGCTTATCAGTATAATAGTTAATGTAGTCTTTAAGGAATGATTTTTCCCTATATTGAACCACAATGATACTTTGTTATCCGCACTCCTAATGAGCAAACATATTTTAACAGTCTGATTAGCTAACATAATTACATTTATTAAATAAATTTAAGCTTAACATTTCTAATCTAGTAGGTTGAAGGCAATAACCAAAGCCTTTATTAAATTGTTTTTTATAAGAAGATAAATTATGTGAATCTAAAACAATTTTGTCTGCTAGAGGGGGTAAGTCATCGAAAAAAAGATGGGTTGGAATTTCAATATCGCAGCAAACAAGCCATCCAAGTCCATGATTTTTCTGCGAAAGTTTGACATCAAAAGTTTCTATTTTTAGTAGTTTTTCCCAAAATATTTGTATTCTCCCACTGGTAGTGGCTCAAGCATTTGACTAGAGTAGAGTCCAGTAAAATCCAAAAATATGAGATGACTTTCCTTATCAAGCTTATTAAAATTCGGTTCCAGGTATGTTTGCTTTTGCCTACCTGCATGGTACATTAACTATCCCTCCCCTGATGCTTTGTCTAACCATCCGATCTGTACGTTACACACAAATTCTAAAATAATTTTAGCTGACACAATTGCAGCATGAAAATCAAAAGATGGCCTACTACTCGAAACTAAACATATCCATTTTAAAATGAGCTTCTGCCATTTTTCTCTGATATCCTTAAACGTCCGCCAACAGTGTAACATCCAAAATGTTATATACTTTCAAAAAATCTAGTAGAGATTTACACTTAAAAAGTCTATATACAGCACACGCTGTATTTTAAAGCTCTTCACTACATTTCTCACGACTGAGAGCAGAAAAAAATACTTCTTTTGGTGGTAGACTTTCCCTTTCTAAACCTAAATTCACAAACGTAATGTATTCATAAGAAATGCTTGCTTGCATAAAAGTAGGTCTAATATATCTTTTTCGTTTTCAAATACTTGTGTTGTTGCTTTAAAATGTTCTATACCTGCTTTACGTAAATGATTAACCAGATTCGAAAGACTGCCTGGTAAAAACGGCTGGTAAATTTTATTACAGCCTAGTTTCCCTTTGGTGCCTAGACATGGAAGCCAATTCATTTCCACTGGAATTTTTTTGTTACTTTTAGCAGATACATACAAAAGGATCGCGTCTGGAAGGCCTGGATTGGCAGTCAATGCAGGAAGAGAAGTTGCAGGTAAGTATATTTAATTTTTGTGTCTATATTCTCATGTCTTCGTCAAACTAAGTTGAAACTTGTTTATTCTAGCTGGCGTAGTCGATCGTGACTACAAAAGGGAGATAAAGATCTTCCTGTGGATCATACAATTATAGTGACATGATTTTTATTGTCCTCAAACATGATAAAATTGCGCAATTAATATTAAATGTTTAGCTTTACGTATTTATCAATGAATTTATTTAAATTTTTTGTCTTTGTCTGACACTCTACCTGGAAGCAGAAGATTTGGGTCCACAAGATCAAACTTATTCTTCCTTAAATACATTTTGAAAATTTGTTTCCAATTTTGTGTTATTGTATGTTGATGTATTTGTGTTTTTTATCAATGGGATTTTGATCATATTTGCTTTGAAGTCGAAAACTAAAAAAAGTGAGTCAATCAAAAGTATGCATTGAGATTCAATTTTTTATTGAACAGGGAAGATAGTAACCTTACCGTGCTTAAAACGGTTACTGACAGTTTTTGTAATTCAGGTAAAATGATTTTCTTGTAATGAAAAATTAATTAGTGACTTTCCTTTTATGCTAACGTTATGATTTTCCTTTCAACTCCTAAGAAATTTGGGAGGGACATAAATCAGGTCCCATTTTATTTGAAAACTTGAAACGGTGAGTCGCCGGTCGGTGAGAAATTTTCAAAGTATAATTTGTACAAAGTAAAGTAAAGTACAAAGTAAATTTGCAAAGTCCAAAGAACTATTTTAACAACTTCAAAGCTCTGTTAAAGAATACGTCCACAGCGGTTCTTCAGCAAAACCGATATCTGAAATTTCAGATAAGCACTGTGATTGAGTTTATAGGACAGAAATATGATGAAAACCTAAAGGAGACTTGTGAGCATTACGTTAATTCTAGAATGTCATTTCTTTATGTCATACAGTATTTTGAATCCATGCTGAGTGACTATTTAGCCAAAGTAGACAATCGCGTATCGGTTTTTGAACAGAACGGTTCTGGTTGGAAAATAAATCGATTCGCGAGTTGCGATATCCGTTTTGGAAATTTTGAATTATTGAAAGGTGGTTGTAATATTGCATTACCTAAACATTTAAAAACAAAAAGAGGTATTATTAACTTGGACTGTACTAATCAGCACTATTTCAATTATGCGTGCTATTCATCATAATAATATTAAACGCAGGAATGTAAACCGGATTAATGTGTATAGGAAATTTGAGACTCGGTTCAACTTGGACACAGTAAAGGGTCAAATGTCCCTCGAACAAATTCCTGAATTCGAATCGCCGAGCAAGAGAATTGAAATTAACGTATTCTATTATGATGAAGACGAAGGATTAAATATCGAATACGTCTCTTGAAACGTAAATAAGTCAAAAATATAATTGTAAATCTACTTTTAATGTTTGAAAACAATGCGGGACATTTTTTACCTATCACAAAAATTTATTGATTGTTCGGTGAACATGGTCAACAAAGAAAGAACACCTGTTATTTTTGTCTTAATTTAATCGCTTAAAACTCCTGGAATAACCACAAAAGACTTTTTACGCAAGAAAAATTTTCCAAAAAACTTAACGTTCCATATGTAATATGTGCTGACTTTGAATGTTGGAACAGACCAACTGAAGACAGCTTGCCCACTAGTACAACTTACACGCATGAGTATGCAGAGCACAAACCAAGTGGATTTTCTCTCTTTTCTCATTTCGAAATTGAACCATTTTGAAAGAAAGAGCCTGGACGCAATGAAGGGAAATCGACAAACGAAAACAAAATCATCAAAAGATGCGAAAAGCTGCAAGTTTGTTTGAATTTCAACAAGAAATATTGTGAAAGACCGAATTTTTAGGAAAAATTTACAGGGAAACGAACTCTTGACTACTGCCGACGACAAGGGCCTAGCAGGGTCATGGAATTAGTCGAGTGTGTGTGGTTGCAATCAGCGCTATAAATGCCATCTATTGTTGAATTCATAGCATATTGCACTCATTGAATTTTTTAACGTGAAAAATTACTTTGCTATTAAGTGATTCAACAATATTCGATTTGTTGTTGTAAATAATCGTTGTAATGGTAAGTGAATAAATTCATTATTTATTTATGAAAGTGTGAGTTTGTATCAGAATGCCAGGATTTATATCGTATTTGTAAGTTGGGTGACAAATTATTTGTTTTTGTACATGCAGAATCGAGACAAAGAGTTGCTAAGGATAATGGCCAGTGACGATTGGATTGGAATCTAAGTATTATTAACGTGAACTTTAACTTTGTTATCAGTTGATTCTACAATATTCGATTGTTTTGTGAATTATCATTGTACTTGTAATAGTGAATAAGTTAATTGGTTAAGTGTAAGTATTAATGGTAAAGTAAATAAGTTGCTAATTTATTAATAACAGTGTGAATATCTATTATAGTGCAAGGATTTGGATTTCGTATTTGAAAGTTGAGTGAATCATTGTGGTACATATAGAATGGACATGAAGAATTGCTAAGGATACTAGCCAGTGACAATATGATTGGAATCTAAGAATTATTCAACGTGAAGTATAGCTAAGATAGTACCCAGTGACAATTGGATTGGAATCTAAGGATTATTGGACGCAAAATAACTTTCTTATCATGTGGTTAAACAATATCAAATTGTTAGGTGAAATATTGTGTGATCGTGTGCCATGGGAAGTGAACAGGTTGCCAGCGTGTGAATATAATTTAGAATACCAGTAGTGATTTCGTATTTGAAAATTGAGTGAGAAATTAATTATTTTGGTACATATGGAATGGACATGAAGCTAGGGATAGTTACAATCAGGGGAGTATTTACAATGAAATACAACTTTTTTATCATCTTGTTCAGCAATATCAAATTTTTTGGTGAAATATCGTGTGCAAAGGTAAGTGAACAAGTTGCCATGGATCCCGCACCGGTAACAAAGAAAAATGACATTCAGATCAATTCGAATCTGCAATCACATTTCCCGAATTTGGTTTCAATCAGCCGCTAGCGGTCACTAAAGGTCAACAAAAAACTTAACCAAAAAACCCAAAAAAACAACAAATATAATTCTACTTTAAACTTTAAATAACTGTTTTATAATTTTCCTACGGTTCCCTTTTAAAAATTATTGTCTTAAAACAGTCCTTTATCTATGAGGCTACATTTCCTACACATAATTGCTGAATGAAAAATTCCGGCCAAGTTTAGATTTTTTACATTTCTGACATTTAGAATTCTAGCATACTGGAGCCCTATCTTGCTTTTAATATTTTTACACTAACTGTTAATATAACGGATGGTTGACCTTGAAAATTCGGTTGTCTTCATTTTCCGACCAAACTGCTGAGCAGCATGACTTGAAATTTTCTACACTTAATAACACGTAATATAATGTACTGGTGAACTGATTAGTTTTTGGACATAATTTTTTTATTAACTTAGCAATTAAATCCAAAAAACTATGCTTTTCAGGCTTTGGTAACACTTTCCAGAAATGTCTTGCACATAATCTATCGGGCAGCTGAGACAGCAGGGTGATTCAAAATATTACTGAAAAAAAAAGAAATTATAATCCTAGTCGGTTTGACGGGGACTGTTTAAAAGCGAAGAAAGAAAAGAATCTTAGTCTTCGAAAATTTGGAAATTTACACAAAGATGATAATTCACAATGCTTGATACACTATAAAACCAGAAAAGACGCATACCGGAAAATGTGCTTAAAGAAAATTCAGCAACAGTTAAAACTTCCAAATGACTTTAACCATACACAAGATAGCAAGAGTTTTTGGGATGCAATCAAAACAAAAAATCCAATACAAGAAACCGAAATTAACCTAGAAGATTGGGAAACGCACTCTACTGAAGTTTTTTTATGATGAGGCCGAACAAAACACAGCCATTCTCGAGGAAATTAAAGAACCCTTCCTAGAGGCTCCGATTTCAAAAGATGAAGTTGATGAGATGAAAAGAACTCTGAAAAACTCCAAGGCAGTTAACTTGAAGCAAACAAAGATAATGATTTTTAGAAGAGGAGGGAAGCCAAGCAAAAATGAGCGATTCATTTACAATGAAAAACTTGTTGATATTGTAAACTCATACACTTATCTTGGGGTCCCTTTCCAAACCACTGGAATTTTCGATGCGGCAGCAGGACATTTCAAAGCAAAGGGGATGGCAGCAGTAGGAACAACGCTGAACAGGATTAAAAAATTCCAATCAGTTAACCTCGAATCAGTTCGACGAGTTTTCCGCTCACTAGTTCGCTCCACGACAATGTATGCTGCCTGTGTGTGAGGACATTTTCAAGCTGAAGAAATTGAAAAAATGCAAATAGCGTTTTTCAAGAGATTTTACCGACTCAAGCGTAATACACCAAATTACACGACTAGACTGGAACAAGGCTTGGTACACACTAAAGTTTTGATCTTGGAAGAACAGCTTCGGTTTTTACTTACAATGGGATGCCCAAATTGAGTGGAGGGATCGATTTAAAGTAAATGGTGTAAAATATGCGTAATGAAGTCACTATTGATGGAAAAAGAAACATTTCTCCCAATGCTCCCCCATTTCGCGGGAAAATTTAGAAGTAAAAATGGTTGAAAACCGCAGAAATACTGCAGCGTATAAGTTAGATGTAAGATCCCTATCTTTCAACATGAGCAGCGGTAGCCCAGTGGGTAGAGCTATCGATGCGAGTTCTAATCTCACATGAGGATTTTTAATTTTGTGCTTTTTCAAATGGTTTTTTTGTTTTTTTGGTAGTTTGCGGTTTCTCAAATTTGTATATGCATACTTGCTGCTATCTTTTTTCACCCCAAATGCCCTCGCAAACATCTACATGCATTGCTTCATCAGCTATTTATAATACTTACTTAACTTACTAACTAACTAACTAACTTCCGCCTTAAAACTAGTGAAAGCTGCAAAATAAAGCATATTGTTTCCATTTTTCATAGTTCATTTGATGGACAGTAATAATTATTATTCCCGCATTGCTTAATCCTACTAACTCAAGCTTACAATGCTATACTATAACTAAAAGCACACAACCCAAAAAAAGCTCAACAATAAAATCCAAAGCAACTAATTAGAGTAGAGTCCAGCACTGCATGTCATGACATGATAGTCATCATAAAAATGCTGGAAACATATTTCTTCCCGGCACCAGGAACATTTTATAAAAATTGTGGATGGACATCCAAACTTCGCACATATGGACAGCTCAAATTTAAAACACCCTGTAAAAGCATTATGAAAAGGCTGGTCTTCATTTTTCAATCCAGTTGTGACCCAAGAGTATTGAATCATTGTGTTGAAAAGCGGGGCTGAAAGAAGAAACTGCAATAATGATTGCATTCTTAAAATACTAATGCGATGTACTAGTTTGTACTGCTCCCCAAAAATATCCCAATGCACCATTGCATAAGACTATATTTTTCTTGAAATATATTTTCATTCTCGATAAAAATATGTGTCCAATGGCTGACACTTGTCAGTAACTTTGGCTGGAACGAGCAAAAGTTTAAATTCCATCCCACTTTTTTCGAAACCAAGTTTCAGGTCCATTTGTGCTGACAAATGATCAATTAGTATTGTTTTAATAAAGATCCACTGCTTTTATTTCCTTGAAAGTTTCTTGGGCTGGAAAATTAAGTACAAATATTTTAGCTTTAAAAACCTTACATGGAACCAAAGCTTTAAGGGCACTGGAAACCCCAAAACTAAACCAGTTTTTATTGTTTTTAGACATGCAGCATGTTGCATGTGAGTTAACTTTACGTACCTGATTTGGCTTCTGGCAGCAGTAACTTTTCCACATAGTAATTAACATGGGACTTCGTGAGCTTCCCCGAGTTACTACAAGTAACTTAAAGATTTAGAGGTAAAAATATTTGCTCTTCTACTTTTGGTCCACATCTTCCTTTCACTTCTTGTAAACAGATATAGGCGGGACCAATTATTTGACCGGACATACTAATGACGTATTGAACTGTATAGGATTGGGTGGCTTTATTTTTTGACGAAAAACCGCATCCAAAAGTTCTTTTTTCTCCTTTCCAAGATAAGGTCCGGTTGTCAAGAATTTCGTAATTGAATCCAACTTGATCACTGTTCCAAATCATACTTGCATCATATTTTTTGACAGCTCCTTTACTTCATTTCTGAACGTTTCTTATTTGGTTTTCAGCATATCAGCATTATCTACTTCTCTGGTACTAACCATCTTTTGCACTTTTCGGCTCGAAATTCCATTCCGTCTTTTGAAATTTTGAATCCAGGTTGACCCCGTTCTAAACCGCTTGTAATTAAATTGTTTCGATTTTTGAATTGCTCATCTTTTCAGATCCACGTCATGTATGGGCCTAAACATAGAACGAGCATCTTGAAATTGTTTCAGAGTTGCTTTGTCGATTTCCCGTAATATTTCGTCCTCAGTTCCTTCCTATTCCAGCTGCTTTTTCCATTTTGCTTTATATGAGGAGTGTCTATACATAGGAAATTGGTGCCTAATAGTATTAAAATGGTGTGAAGGATTTGCAGCCATATACAAATGACAAGAATCGCAAAACAACTTCACATACTATACACATTCAGTCAATAATCTTACCTGCATCTTCATGTTCTAATTCTTCTTGGAACACCCATTTGTTGCTAATTTTGTCAAATTTTTCTATCAAAAGTTGGGCAACCATTTTGTCCACGTAGCTTGGTTCAGCATTTTCATTCGCGTCAAACTCTGATTTACACATATCCAAAAGTTCTTTTGTAACACATATTGGATTCACGTCGGTCCATTGCATGATGAAAAACAGTCAAACAGTAATTAAGAAATGAATCAAATAAATCCAAACAATTTACAATAAACAAGTTAATCTTATCGTACCAAAAACAAAACCAACAATCCTAGTGTCCTAGTGTCTTTATCTAGTTTAAATGTTGTCCCGGGTTAGAAATGGAAGCATTAAAAGATCTTGCTTTTATCCAAAGACGAAACCATTGGCTTTTATTAATTTTAGTTATTAGGTTAATTGTAACGTTAGTTAGTTTTAGTTTACACCGTAAGCATAAAGAATTTCTTTTTTTGTGTGATGATTAATGAAAAAAATAGTTGTTATTATGAGATTTACTGAAAATACACTGTCGTCGTCGTACAGTCGAAAATGATACCAAAAAATTGTGCCAAAAAAATCCATCCATGAAAATTGAACTCGCGTTCCCATAAATCCAGCACAGTCCCACCCATTGGGCTACCGCTGCTTATGTTGAAAGATAGCGATCTTACGTCTAACTAATACGCTGCAGTATTTCTGCGGTTTTCAACCATTTTGGCTTCTATCTTTTTCCCGCAAAATGGGGGAGTATGGGGAAAAATGTTTATTTTTCCATCAATAGTGACTTCATTACGCATAATTTACACTACTTACTTTAACTCGATCCCTCCACTCAATTTGGGTACCCCATTGTTAGAATTTTAAGAAAAAATGATGAAAAATCAATAAAGACCTTCTACCTCACCTTGCCAAATTTGGACCTAGAGAAGTAAAATACAATTGGCTGCTGCATATCAAGCAAGCACTAGCAAATGTGGAACAAGATCATTTAATGGACTGTCTAGATCCAGATAAAATTTCCATAAGCATGGACGTAATCCTTAAAGAATTTTCCAATTCACTTTTTAGCCATGAAATCCTAAAAGCTGCAAGCTCTTCCTTTTGTAAGTATAAAACAAATAATTTTGAGGATAATACTTGGAGGGAAGCTACGTATTTTACTTTAGAAATGCCCAAACACGTCACACAGCTAATTTGTTCTCTGAGACTTAACCCTTTTAGTGTACGGTTCGGCTATGACAAATTTTTGGATCTGAGTCCAATTGAAAGATTTATTTCATTCCTTAATTTTTGCACACCAGCTAATAAATGCTAACTATATTGCAAAAAATTATAAACCCCAGAGCCCACACAAAACTGCTTAGAAGCCATAGGAATGGGTGAATTGAAATTTTTTACCTTCCCTAAAGTCTCATCTTGGTTTATATCTACACAAGTCTGATGTACTAACTCAAATAATCTATATTTTATATAGCAAGTTCACTATAATAATACAAGCCGAGAACCCGTTAACAACGGGAAAGGTAAATTAGCATGAATTTAATTCGTACGTTATCAAAAATCAAGAAATTCTAAAACTGTTTGCTAATGTCAGTGCATCTCAGCACATAAATTCAAATGCATTTTTCTATTTTTCAATAAATCCCATGTCAACTTGTTTCGCTATGAATTCAAACAACTCCCAAGTCTCACGTCAATTCATGAATGAAACAAAAAAACGTATTGCACATTATATAACAAAAATAAAGTTTCTGTAAGACCATAGATAACTTTGCTTATTTTGGGTATTACTAGAAATGGAGCATAGACTGCAGTTTTTAATACATTCTGAAATCAAAGAAATCTTTTGACAGAACGCACCCGAGATTCCATAGTGAGTTCTTATCTACACAACTACTGAACGGCGTTGAATCATGACTATGTACAATATGTATCGTAAAACATTGGTTTTTAGTATGAAAAAAATACTCATAATCACTTATCCAGAATCGTCAAATGTAGTGCAAAAACAGCCGTATATTAAGTGATTTAAAGTTTTAACATGGAAAATTGGTATTTAAAACATGGGCGAGCAAAAAAAAACATGACAAAAATAATCCCGTTGGCAAGTATCGAACTCTGGCCTACCCTTCCCATAAACCGCAACACTAACTATACCTTGTGCGGAAAAAGGAGGTAAATTTTTCCTGTCCTGTGTGTGATAAATTTGTGTAGTAGGATAGGATAAAATTTACCTCCTTTTTGCGCACAAGGTATACTAGGCCATGCTAGTACACTTCCCAGCCATACGCAAAATCCTCCTATAGATGCCGCAACGTGATTTACACTTAAACGTTTATTATTCAGCAATTAACTAACAGATTTACGATTAAAACTACGCACCACAACTAGACCGTAATTACAATCACTAGGCAAAATTTTACGACAATCCGTTCAGTTTCGTGGTTGCTTTTACCGAAACTGTGTTAATGTCACAAAGAGTTTGTAGAAGCTTTTGGGTGAAAGCCAAGCTGCAATGTATTTCAATGCACCTTACCTACTCTGCGCTTCTTTCTCTCTCTCTCTCTCACTTTCTCTTTTGTAGCTGTTCACAATAACTTTACTAAAGCAAAGTTAATAACAGTCATCTAATTATGATCACTTAACTGACCTCCAGTAATCAAACCACAACGTGGGCACTTTTAAGTCGAATGCATTTCGATTCATGTTGTCATATACATAATAGCTAAAAACTACTTCAATTTCAAGAAAATTTCAAGAAAACTGTAAAAACTGTCCATTTAACTTCATATTGCTATGAACATGATGAATAATGCCCATTTCACTTTGATTTGACATGACCGCAACGCATATCGTCCAGTTAACTTCCCATTCCCGGGAGCTCTTTGAAAATTGCCTATCTCACCCCATATTACGATCAACAGGATAGATAAAGCCCCTTTCACAATGTGTTGTCATGGACACAACACACATTGCCAATAGCTCAAAAGTTGCGTTCAGGTTGTTGCATTTAGATTGATGCATTCGGATTGTTGCATCCAGAATGTTGCATCCAAAATGTTGCATCCAAATTGTTGCATCCATAATGTTGCAGCCAGAATGCTGGATCCAGAATATTGCATCCAGAATTTTGCATCCAGAATGTTGCATCCAGAATATTGCATCCACAATGTTGCATACCGAATGTTTCATCCAGAATGTTGCATCCAGAATTTTGCATCCAGAATGTTGCATCCAGAATATTGCATCCAGAATTTTGCATCCACAATGTTGCATACCGAATGTTGCATCCAGATTGTTGCATCCAGAATGTTGCATACAAAATGTTGCATCCAGATTGTTGCATCCAGCATTCTTCTACACGAATTTTTCGAAGTTTTCAAACCATTTCGCTGCAACCCATAACCAAAGCCCTTTGGCTGCAACCCCTGTCTAAAGCCCTTTGGCTGCAACCCCTGTCTAAAGCCCTTTGGCTGAAGCCCCTTGGCTGCAACTCCTGGCTGAAGCGCTTTAGCTGCAACCACATGGCTGAAGCCTTTTGGCTGATGCCCCTGGGCTGCAGCTCCTGGCTGAAGCCCCTAGGCTGCTATCCCTTCGCTGCAACCACTTGGCTGAAGCCTTTGGGCTGCAAAAACTTGGTTGAAGCCCCTTGGCTGAAGCCCTTTGGCTGTAACCCCTGGCTGAAGCCCTTTGGCTGTAACCCCTGGCTGAAGCCCCTAGTTTGCAACCCCTTCGCTGCAACCCCCGACTGAAGCCTTTTGGCTTTAACTCTTGGCTGAAGCCCCTTGGCTGAAGCCCTTTGGCTGTAACCCCTGGCTGAAACCCCTGGCTGAAACCCCTTGGCTCAAACCCCTTGGCTCAAACCCCTGGCTGGAACCCCTGCCTGAAACCCCTTGGCAGCAACCCAGATTGCAGGCAGGGAATTGCAGTCAGAGGGTCATTGATAAAAATGTTACTTTAGAACAATTAATTGTGACTGTCAAAAGTTAATTGTGATTAAGATGAAAACTTGATGACCGCAAACGCAGCCTTTTCATAGGTAAAGATGAGTAAATAAATAGATCTGCCAGATAACCCTTGATTTTTTCAGGTCTTTCAATTTTTTTGCCATAGTGAGTTTCACACGTTATGCTAAAGTTTTGCCGGACTCATCGCCTTTTTTTACTTTCTCAAACTTGGCTGGTCAGTTAAGTGACTACAATTAGTTAACTATGTTCTACAAATAACAAAAGCAGGTGAACCGTCTCATTTTAGGACGTATGGAAAAGGTTTTGTTTGCAAAAATTAAAAATTGCGACCTCTAGACGTGCGCAAATGTTTGCAAAAATTTCGCATGTTAAATTTCCTATCTCGGCTTAGTAAACTATATAGGGTGGGATTCATTCATTTTGATTTCAGACATGCAACTCAAGTGTTGACTTCGGTGCTAAAAAGACTTCAGATTTTTACATTTTACTGCTGAACACACAAACGCAATTTTTTCGTGTGGAGTCTGGGGTTTATAATTTTTTGCATTATAGTTAACATTTATTAGCTTATTTACAAGAATTAAGGAATGAAAAAAAAATCTTTCAATTGGACAAATACACTTGTTTTAGACTTTTCAGTCAGGTCATAAAAAGTTGTTCCAGATACAGACTTCCTTGTTTTTTCAGACTCCGTTTTTTATTCTATCATGCATCTCAACACTCGATCCAAAGCAAACTGGTTCGGTTTTAGAACTTGGGACACCTGAAAAATTTCTAAGTTTTTTCAAACACTATGTTTAGTTTAGGTTAGGTTAGGTTGCAATGTCGGTCAACATGGTGTTTGAAAAAACTTAGAAATTTTTCAGGTGTCCCAAGTTCTAAAACCGGACC
>Ga0210040_10004848_pt1 | contig 17346 bp, 17 predicted proteins | sample CryGeyCG12114_NA_FD_185462 | JGI IMG/M metagenome (GOLD analysis project Ga0210040, IMG submission 185462) | Groundwater microbial communities from aquifer - Crystal Geyser CG19_WC_8/21/14_NA (SPAdes) (version 2) | ecosystem: Environmental > Aquatic > Deep subsurface > Groundwater | place: USA... | reverse complement strand
GGTCTGGGCGCGCTTGTGCGCGGCGTGGTAGGGCCGGTCCTCGGCCTTCGGGGTGGGACCCCGGCCCTCGAGGGCCTTGCGCCCCCGACCGCCGCTGCCGACGACGGCGCCCTTCTTCGACCCGGCGCGGCGCACGGCGCCGCGCCGCTGGCTGTTGCCGGCCACTGGTGCTCCTGACTGCTGGGTGGAGTGCTGCGGGTGGTGCCCCGGAGGGCGGGTGCGTGCTGGCTGGTGCGTGCTGGCTGGGTCAGGCGCCGTCGGACCACGCCCAGCGGGGGCCGTCCGGGGTGTCCTCGACGGCGACGCCCAGGTCGGCGAGCCGGTCGCGGACGCCGTCAGCGGTGGCGAAGTCGCGGGCCTCGCGCGCCGCCTGGCGGCGCACCAGCTCCGCGCGGACGAGCTGGTCGACCGCAAGCTCCGCCCGGCTCGCGGTGGAGGAGGCCGCCCCCCAGTGCGGGTCGAGGGGGTTGAGCCCGAGGACGTCGAGCATCGCGACCACGGCATGGGCGGCGGCCTGGGCGGCGGCGCCGTCGCCCGCGTCGAGGGCGGTGTTGCCCGCCCGGACGGTCTCGTGGACGACGGCGAGGGCGCCGGGCACGTTCAGGTCGTCGTCGAGCGCGGCGCGGAAGGCGGCCGGGAAGTCCATGGTGAAGGGCGCGTCGGCGGCGCCGGGCGCCTGGCGGGCCCGGCGCAGGAACCCCTCGAGGCGCTCCAGCGCCCGCCCGGCCTCGACGAGGTGCTCGGGCGAGTACTCGATCATCGAGCGGTAGTGCGCGGTGCCGAGGGCGTAGCGCAGCGCCAGCGGCCGCGCCCCGCCGGCCAGCACCGTGTCGACGACGAGGGAGTTGCCGAGCGACTTGCTCATCTTCTCCCCGCCCACGGTGACCCAGCCGTTGTGCAGCCACGTGCGCGCGAAGGGGTCCCCGGCCGCGCGCGACTGGGCCTGCTCGTTCTCGTGGTGCGGGAACCGCAGGTCCAGGCCCCCGGCGTGGATGTCGAACTCACGCCCGAGGTAGCGGCGCGCCATGGCCGAGCACTCCAGGTGCCAGCCCGGCCGGCCCCGGCCCCACCGAGAGGGCCAGGCGGCCTGCTCGCCCTCCTTGGCGCCCTTCCACAGCGCGAAGTCCCGCGGGTCGCGCTTGCCGCGGGGGTCGGCGTCGGCGGCGGGCTCCATGTCGGCGAGCGCCTGGTGGGTCAGCGAGCCGTACTCGGGCCACGACCGGACGTCGAAGTAGACGTCGCCGCTGCCGTCGGGGGCGGGGTAGGCGTGCCCGGCGGCCACGAGCTCGTCCACCATCTCGAGCATCTCGGTGATGTGGCCCGTCGCCCGCGGCTCGTACGTGGGGCGCCGGACCCCCAGGGCGTCGTAGGCCCGCGTGAAGGCCTGCTCGTGGCGAGAGGCCCACGCCCACCAGGGCAGCCCCGCCTCGGTGGACTTGGCGAGGATCTTGTCCTCGACGTCGGTCACGTTGCGGATGAAGACCACGCGCAGCCCGTGCCCCGCCTCGAGCCAGCGCGCGAGCACGTCGAAGGCGATGCCCGAGCGGACGTGCCCGATGTGCGGGGGCGCCTGCACGGTGGCGCCGCACAGGTAGATCGAGACCTCGCCCGGCACGAGGGGGGTGAGGTCGCGCACCGCTGCCGTGGCGGTGTCGTGCAGGCGCAGGCTCACCCGCCCGAGACTACCGGCGCGCCGCCCGCCGACCGGGCGGTCGCCGGGTGCCCCGGGGGGCCCGGCGGGAGGTGCCGGGCGTGGCTAGGGTCGGGGACGGGGGTTCGGTGCGGACCACCGGCCCTGGACGCACGTCAGCCGCCGAAGGATCGGAGCACGGGATGCCGCACACCGTCCAGGGGGTGGTCTCCCTCGCGAAGGGGGCTCCCGTCGAGCTCGTGGACGTCGTCGTCCCCGACCCGGGGCCCGGTGACGCCGTCGTCGACGTGCAGGCCTGCGGCGTCTGCCACACCGACCTGCACTACCGCGAGGGCGGGATCGGCGACGACTACCCCTACCTCCTCGGCCACGAGGCCGCGGGCGTCGTCTCGGCGGTCGGGGAGGGCGTCGCCGGCCTCGAGGTGGGCGACTTCGTCGTCCTCAACTGGCGCGCCGTGTGCGGCGTCTGCCGCGCCTGCGCCGCCGGGAAGCCCTGGTACTGCTTCGACACCCGCAACGCGAGCACGCCCATGACGCTGACCGACGGGACCCCGCTGTCGCCCGCGCTCGGCATCGGCGCCTTCGCCAGCAAGACGCTGGTGGCGGCCGGCCAGTGCACGAAGGTCGACAGCCGGATCGCCCCGACGGCGGCCGGGCTGCTCGGCTGCGGCGTCATGGCCGGCTTCGGCGCGGCCGTCAACACCGGTGGGGTGACGCGCGGCCAGTCCGTCGCCGTCATCGGGTGCGGCGGGGTGGGGGACGCCGCCATCGCCGGGGCGCGCCTCGCGGGCGCCTCGACGGTCGTCGCCGTGGACGTCGAGGACCGGAAGCTGCAGTGGGCGAAGGGCTTCGGCGCGACGCACACCGTCAACAGCCGCTCCGAGGACGTGGTGGAGCGCGTCCGCGAGATCTGCGGCGGGGTGGGCGCCGACGTCGTCGTCGACGCCGTCGGGCGCCCGGAGACCTACCGCCAGGCGTTCGAGGCCCGCGACCTCGCCGGCACCGTCGTCCTCGTCGGCGTCCCGAACCCCGAGCACGTGGTCGAGCTCCCGATGGCGGACGTCTTCGGCCGCGGCGGGGCGCTGAAGTCCTCCTGGTACGGCGACTGCCTGCCCAGCCGGGACTTCCCGATGCTCGTGGACCTGGCGCTGCAGGGCCGCTTCCCGCTGGAGGACTTCGTCTCCGAGACCGTCGGCATCGGGGACGTGGACGAGGCCTTCGCCAAGATGCAGCGCGGCGACGTGCTGCGGTCCGTGGTGGTGCTCTGATGGCCGGCCCCCGCCGCTCCGGGACGGGCGGCTCCGGCGTGCGGGTCGAGCACCTCGTGACCTCCGGCACCTTCAGCCTCGACGGGGGCACCTGGGACGTCGACAACAACGTGTGGCTCCTCGGGGACGACGAGGAGGTGCTCGTCGTCGACGCGCCCCACGAGCTGGCCCCGATCGCCGAGGCGGTCGGCACCCGGCGGGTCGTCGCGGTCGTCTGCACCCACGCCCACGACGACCACGTGACCGTGGCGCCCGACCTCGGGGAGCGCTTCGCCGCCCCGGTGCTCCTGCACCCGGACGACCTGGGCCTGTGGTCGATGGCGCACCCGACGCTCTCCCCCACCGGCGGCCTGGCCGACGGCCAGGTGCTCACGGTCGCCGGCGTCGACGTCCACGTGCTGCACACGCCGGGCCACTCCCCGGGGTCGGTGTGCCTGCACGTGCCCGAGCTCGGCGTCGTCTTCACCGGGGACACGCTCTTCCAGGGCGGCCCCGGGGCCACGGGGCGCTCGTACAGCGACTTCCCGACGATCATCGAGTCCATCCGGGAGCGCCTGCTCGCCCTGCCGCCGGAGACCGAGGTGCGCACGGGCCACGGCGACGGCACGACGGTCGGGGACGAGGCGCCCCACCTGCAGGAGTGGGTGGACCGCGGTTCCTGAGGACCGCCGACCGCCGGCCACCGCGACCACCGTGCGGCCCCGGCTGGCGGGTGGGCCCTCGCCGTCGTAGGCATGGAGACGTGCCGGGCGGTCCGCCCTGCGGCCCGGAGGCACGCACGAGGCACCACACCGCACGAGGCACCACACGACCACCCCAGGAGGAGCCATGAGCACCAGCGACATCGAGGGCCCCGCGGACAGCGGAGCCGGCCAGGGCGTGCCCGGCCAGCACGACGGGGGTGCCGACGGCGGCGCCGAGGGTCCCGCGGACTCGGGCGCCGGCGAGGGCCTGCCCGGCCAGCACGACGGCGGCGCGGACGGCGGCGCGGACGGCGGCGCCGACAGCGCCGTCGAGGGCCCGGCCGACGCGGGCGCCGGCGAGACCAGCGTCCCCGGGCACCACGACGGCGGCGCGGACGGCAGCGCCTGACGTGACAGCCCTGCACGAGGACCGGGTGGTCGGGCGCGAGCCCGGCCACCCGGCCCAGCACGACACCACCCCGCACGACGCCGGCCCGGACGCCCGCCCCGCGAGGCCCGCGCTGCGCCGACTGGTCGGGAGCGCTGCCGACGGCTTCGCCGCCACCTGGGGCACGGAGCCGCTCCTCACCCGCGCCGCGGACCTCCCCTCCGGCTTCGAGGACCTGCTGTCGGCCGACGCCGTCGACGAGCTGGTGTCCCGCCGAGGGCTGCGGACGCCGTTCCTGCGCGTGGCCAAGCAGGGCAGCACGCTCCCCGAGCGCGCCTTCACGGCGGGCGGCGGCGTCGGCGCCGCCGTGGGCGACCAGGTGAGCGACGACAAGCTCGTCCGCCTGTTCGCCGACGGCTCGACGATGGTGCTGCAGGGCCTGCACCGCACGTGGCCCGCCCTCGTCGACCTCTCCCAGGACCTCGCGGGCGACCTCGGGCACCCCGTCCAGGTCAACGCCTACATCACGCCCCCGCAGTCGCGCGGGTTCGACGACCACTACGACGTGCACGACGTCTTCGTGCTCCAGGTGCAGGGCGAGAAGCGCTGGCGCATCCACCAGCCCGTGCACCCGCGCCCGCTGCGCGACCAGCCGTGGACGGCGCACCGCGCCGCCGTCGAGGAGGAGGCGGCCCGCGAGCCCTTGCTCGACGTCGTCCTGCGGCCCGGCGACTGCCTCTACCTGCCGCGGGGCTACCTGCACGCGGCGACCGCGCTCGGGGGCGTCAGCACGCACCTGACCATCGGCGTCCACCCCTGGACGCGGCACACCCTCGCCGACCAGCTGGTCCGCGCGGCGCTCGCCGACCTCGGCGACGACGACGAGGTGCGCGCCTCGCTCCCCCTCGGCGCCCGCGTCGAGGACCCGGACTCGACGGCGGACGACCTCGAGCTGGTCCGCGAGCGCCTCCTGCGCGCCGTGGCAGCCGTCGACGCGGCCCGCGTCGCCGGCCCGCTGGGCGCGCAGGCCCGCGCGAGCCAGCGCGCGGAGCCGGTGGGGCCGCTGGCCCAGCTCCGGGCCGCCCAGGAGGTCGACAGCAGCGGCAGCGCGACCGGTCTCGCCCTGCGCGCCCACCTCGCCGCGACGCTCGAGGACCGCGCGGACGGCAGCGCCCTGCTGCGCAGCCGCGCGGGCGACCTCGCCCTGCCGGTCGCGGACGTCGAGCCGGTCCGCGACCTCCTGGCGGACGAGGGACGTCCCGAGGACGGTGGAGCGGTGGCGGCCCTCGGCCCGGACCTCGCGCGCCGGCTCGTGCTCGCGGGGGTCCTCGTCCCCCGGTGAGCACCTCGCACGGCGCCGGGCCGCGCTTCACCCACGACCCCGCCCGGGGGTCCGCGGTCCCCGCGCAGCTCGACCCGGGGAGCGCCGGGGCGCCCCAGCGCCGTCGGGACCTCCCGCGCTGCTCGGACGCCGCCCGGGCGCGGTGCGACCCGCTGGGCGCCACGGCCGCCTGGACGCGCCGGTGGCTCCTGCTCGAGCACCCGGGCCCGTGGGCCCCCGACGCGCTCGCCGGCTCCGGGATCCCCGAGAGCTGGCAGCAGCAGCTGCGCGACGCCGCGGCCGCCGCCGGCGGGCGCGTGCTCCTCGTGCGCCGACCCGGTGGTCGCCGCACTCCCGGGCTCCCCGACGCGCCGGACTCCACGGACGGCGCCGCCGTCGAGACCGCCGGCGGCACCGGCGACGCCGCCGGCACCGAGGTCGGAACCGCCGTCGAGACCGCCGTCGGCACCGCGCGGGAGCCCGTCGGCTCCCTGCGGTGGGCGGTCGTGGACCAGCCGTCGGGCCTGGTGCGCTGGGGCTGGTGGGACGCGTCCGCCGCCCGTCCCGACGCGCCGCCGCAGGCGCGGGCCGGGCTCGACCGCGCGGCGGCGGCGCTGGGCGAGCCCGTCGTGGCCGGGCGGGACGGCGGGACGGGCGCAGCCCTCCTGCTCGTGTGCGCCCACGGCCGCCACGACGCCTGCTGCGCCGTCCGCGGCCGGCCCGTCGCGGCCGCCCTGGCCGCGCGCTGGCCCGCCGAGACCTGGGAGTGCTCGCACGTGGGCGGGGACCGCTTCGCCCCGAACCTCCTCGTGCTCCCCGACGGGGCCTACTACGGCGACCTCGACCCGGCCTCGGCCGAGCAGGTCGTCGAGGACCACCTCGCGGGCGCCGTCGGGACGCGCCACCTGCGCGGCGTGAGCAGCGGTCCGCCGGCCGTGCAGGCGGCCCTCCTCGGGGTCCTCGAGCGCTTCGGCCCCGCCTCGGTGCGCGACGCCCGCGGCGGTCCCCCCGTGCCGGTGGGCGAGGACCGCTGGGAGGTCGTCGTCACGGGCTCGGGCCGGCTGCCGCCGCGCTGCGTCGTCACGGTCGCCCGCTCCCGGCGCCCCCCGGCCCGCCTGACCTGCCGCGCCCCGGGGGACGCCGTCGCCGCCGTGCACGAGGCGGTCGAGGTCCGCGTCGAGGCCACCTCGCCCGGCCCCGGCGGCGCCTGAGACGGCACCTGCGGTGGCTCGGGGGCCCACCGCGCGTCCGCCGCTGGGGGCTGCCGTGCCACCGGAGCCGGACCTCGCCGAGGCGCGCGTCGTCCTGGACGGGCCGTCCGCCGGGACGCGGGGCAGACGTCCCCGGCGGCCGGCAGGCCGCGCGCGAGGGAGTCGTGCTGGTCGCGGCGGACGAGCTCGGCGACCCGTCGCCCGTGCCCCCGGGTGTCGTCGGCGGCGAGCACGGCCGGGGTGCGGGAGCTCATGCGCCGGTGCGCGGCTCCAGCCTCGCGCCCGCCGGCTGTGGCGCCGTAGCGGGTCGGACCGTCCGGGGGAGGGCCAGTAGTGGTGCGAGGTGCCGCGCTGGGCGACCAGGCCGTAGGTGTCCATGCCGAGGTGCGTGCTGCTGACGTCGAAGGGGGCCGACAGCTGCCCCGGTGGCAGCCGGCGCAGCGGTGGGACCCAGAGCTCGGCGACGAAGCGGTCTCCCGGGGCGAGGTGGCGGGCGGCGTTGCGGAAGCACACGACCTGCTCGGCCTGCGTGAGAGCAGGTCGGAGATGGTGCTGAACACGAGGTGGACGAACGAGAGCTGCCCCTGGACCCAGGCCGTGGCCGTGTCGCCGACCACCACGGGCATCTGTCGTGCGTCGACCTCGCGGCGCAGCTGGGCCACCATCGGCTCCGAGAGCTCGACGCCCGCGACGGGCACGCCCCGGGCCGCGAGCGGGACGGCGACCCGACCGGTGCCGATCGCCAGCTCGAGCGCGCGGCCACCGGCGGCGAGCCGCTCGAGCGTGTCGAGGACCGGAGCGAGGACCTCGGGGGTCGACAGATCTGCCGTGTCCACGTCGTACTCGTCGGCCATGACCTGGTCCCAGTAGTCGCTGCTCGTCACGGCGAGCAGGACCGAGCCGTCCCGGGGGCTGCGTCCACGACCTCGCCGTCCCTCGCCGGGTTCGTGCGCGGAACGCCCGGGCGGGGCCCGAGGAGACCGCGGCCGAGCCCGGCGCCGCCGAAGGCGGGGGCGCTGGCGTCAGCGGGGGACGACGAGGGCGGTGGCCACGGCCGCCAGCCCCTCCCCGCGGCCGGTGAGGCCGAGCCCGTCGGTCGTCGTCGCCGAGACGGCGACCGGGGCACCCACCGCGCGCGAGAGCGCCTCCTGGGCCTCGGCCCGCCGGGGTGAGAAGCGCGGGCGGTTGCCGAGCAGCTGCACGGACACGTTGCCCGGCTCGAAGCCGGCGGCGCGCACCCGCCGGGCCGTCTCGGCCAGCAGGGTGGCCCCCGAGGCCCCGGCCCACTGCGGCTCGGCGGTCCCGAAGTGCTGCCCGAGGTCACCGATGCCGGCGGCGGCCAGCAGCGCGTCGCAGGCGGCGTGGGCGACGACGTCGGCGTCGGAGTGGCCGTCCAGGCCGCGCTCGCCGGGCCAGTGCAGCCCCGCGACCCACAGCGCGCGGGCGGAGCCCTCGGCGGCGAAGGCGTGCACGTCCACCCCGGTGCCCACCCGCGGCAGGCCGACCCGTGCGCCGGGTTCCTCCGCGGGGCCGGCTCCGGCGCTCACGCGCCCGCCCCCGCAGCGGCGGCCCGCTGGGCCAGCACGGCCTCGGCGAGCAGCAGGTCCAGCGGTCTGGTCACCTTGAACGCCTCCGGGTCGCCGACGACGACGTGCACGTGCTCGCCGAGGACCTCGGCGAGGCCCGCGTCGTCCGTGGCCCCCTCCCCCGCGGCGGGAGCGGCGTGCGCGCGGCGCAGCACGTCGGCCGCGAAGCCCTGCGGCGTCTGGACGGCGCGCAGCCGGGCGCGGTCCACCACCCCGCCGTCGACGTCGCGGAGCGTGTCGTGCACGGGCACCGCGGGCACGACCGCGGTGCGCCCCTGGTCTCGGACGGCCTCGACCACCCGCACGACCAGTCCCGGGGGGGCCAGGGCCCGCGCCGCGTCGTGCACGAGGACGACCTCCCGGTCGTCGGGCACGGCCGCGAGGCCGGCGGCGACGGACGCCTGCCGGGTGGGCCCCCCGGGCACGACCCGCAGCGGCGGCAGGTCCGGGACGGCGGCCAGGATGTCCCTCGTCTCGTCCTCCAGGCCGGCGGGCACGACGGCGACCACGAGCGCCACGGCGCCCGAGGCCGCCAGGCCCTGCGCGGCGTGGACGAGCAGCGGCCGGCCGCCGACGGGCACGAACGCCTTCGGACGCCCCGCCGCGAGCCGGGTGCCGCTGCCGGCGGCGACGAGCACGCAGGCCGCCCCGGGGCCCTCCGGGCGCGCGCCGTCCCCCCGGGCACGCACGGAGCCCGCCACCCCGGGAGGGGTGACGGGCTCCGGCGTCGGTGCGGTGCTCAGGACGCGAGGACCTCGTCGAGGATGGCCTCGGCCTTGATCTCCTCGGTCTTCTCCGCGAGCGCGAGCTCGGAGACCAGGATCTGGCGGGCCTTGGCCAGCATGCGCTTCTCGCCGGCCGACAGGCCGCGGTCCTGGTCGCGGCGCCAGAGGTCGCGGACGACCTCGGCGACCTTGATGACGTCCCCGGAGGCGAGCTTCTCCAGGTTGGCCTTGTAGCGGCGCGACCAGTTGGTCGGCTCCTCGGTGTAGGGGGCGCGCAGGACCTCGAACACGCGGTCCAGGCCCTCCTTCCCGACGACGTCGCGGACACCGACGAGGTCGCAGTTCTCGGCGGGGACCTCGATGGTCAGGTCTCCCTGGGCGACCTTGAGGCGGAGGTAGAGCTTCTCCTCCCCCTTGATCATCCGGGTCTTGATCTCCTCGATCAGGGCCGCCCCGTGATGGGGGTACACGACAGTCTCGCCAACAGTGAAAGCCATCTGCTCTTCTCCCCTTTCGCGACCCAGAGGTTACCACGGCGAAATGGTGCCTCGAGCGCCGAGCAGAGCATCGTCGCAGGTCAGAGGCCCGGCGGGCGCGAACCGGACACACGCGAGGCCTTGACATCGCCCCCCGCGCCGTGCTGTCGCGGGGCCGTCGGCACGACGCGGAGCCGGCCCCTGCGCCCACCCCGGCCCACCCCGGGCGCACACCCCGTCGCCGTCGACGGACCCCCGCCGCGCCCCGAGAGCGGCGGCGCGCTCCCCACGGCTAGGCTCGCGGCGACGTCGCGACGACCCGAGGAGACGCCCGTGCACCGCCTGTCCCGCCCCGCAGCGCGCCGCGCGGCCGCCGTGGTCGTCGCCGCAGCGGCCGTCTCCACCGGCGCCGGGTGCGCCGTCTCCCCCGTGGTCAACCAGTACTCCACCGAGCTGGAGTACGCCCCGTCCGACGGCGCGCAGGGCTACTTCCCGCTCTCCGAGACCGACTCCGAGGGCCCCGGCACCTCCCTCGGGATCCGCAACGCCCTGCTGATCGGCCCCGAGGCCGACGGTCCCGCCCACCTGTACGGCGTCCTGGTGAACGACGACCTCGAGGAGGTCACCGTCACCATCAGCGGTCCGGGCGACCTCCTGGCCGAGGTGGTCGTGCCCGGCCGCAGCAGCGTCCCGCTGGGCGAGGAGCAGACGCAGCAGCTCGGCAGCCAGTCGCTCCCCGAGGGCGCGGAGATCACGGGCACCCTCCTCGCCGACCCGGTCGACGCGGTCCCGGGCGAGCTCGTGCCCGTCACCATGGCTGTCGGCGACCAGGTGCTCGAGATCCAGACGCCGCTGCTCGACGGCTCGCTGCCGGAGTACCAGACCCTGGTGCCCACCGACGCCGCCACGACACCGGGCGTCGGGTAGCGGGTCTCCCCGGTCGCCCGCGGCAGCGGCGCTCGCCCGGCGGGGCGGGCGCCGCTGCCGCGACCGGACCCCTCAGCCGTCGGTGCCGGCCCCCGCGACGTCGACCACCCAGCTGACGCCCCAGCGGTCGCGGCAGGAGCCGAAGAGGCTGCCCCACGGCGAGGGCTCCAGCGGGTGCTCCACCTCGCCGCCCTCGGAGAGCACCTCCCACGCGCGGCGCAGGACCTCCTCGTCGTCCCCCGACAGGCACACGGAGCCGGGCGGCGGGGACCCAGCGCCCGGCGGCACGTCCGAGGCCATCAGCAGGCCGCCGACGTCCGTGCGCAGGGCCGCGTTGGCCACGAGGTCGCGCACCTGCGGGTCCCCCATCCCGATGTCGCCGTAGGTGGCGACCTGCGGCTCCTCGCCGCCCAGCGCGCGGCGGTAGGCGGCCAGCGCCTCGCGGGCGCTGCCGCGCGGGTGCAGGTAGGGGCACATCTCGACGGTCATGGCGTCTCCTCCTCGTGGGCCGACCTCCGGCCCCACCCCCTCCGACCGCCGGGGCGCCCCGTCCTCATCGGTGCGCGGGCCGATCAGCCCTCGAGCTTGTAGCCGAGGCCGCGGACGGTCACCAGGCGCTGCGGCGACGCCGGGTCCTGCTCGATCTTGGCTCGCAGGCGCTTGACGTGGACGTCGAGGGTCTTGGTGTCGCCCACGTAGTCGGCGCCCCACACGCGGTCGATGAGCTGGCCGCGCGTGAGCACCCGCCCCGCGTTGCGCAGCAGCACCTCGAGGAGCTCGAACTCCTTGAGCGGCATCGGGACCGGCTGGCCGTCCAGGGTGACGACGTGGCGCTCGACGTCCATCCGCACGGGTCCCGCGACGAGCGTCCCCGGGTCCTCGAGGTCCTCGGCCTCCCCGCCGCGGCGCAGCACCGCCCGGATGCGCGCCAGCAGCTCGCGCGAGGAGTACGGCTTGGTGACGTAGTCGTCGGCGCCCAGCTCCAGCCCGACGACGACGTCGACCTCGCTGTCCTTCGCCGTCACCATGATCACCGGGACGGCGCTGCGGGTGCGCAGCTGGCGGCACACCTCGGTGCCCGGCAGCCCGGGGAGCATGAGGTCCAGCAGCACGAGGTCGGCGCCCGCGCGGTCGAACTCGGCCAGCGCCGAGGGGCCGTCGGCGGCCACGGCGACGTCGTAGCCCTCGCGGCCGAGCTGGTAGGCGAGCGGGTCGCTGAGGGACTCCTCGTCCTCGACGAGCAGGATGCGGGTCACGCGGGGACTCCTCCCGGTCGGGCGCCGCGCTGGGCGACGCGGGTGCGGCGGGCGGCCGGCCGGCCGGCGCCGCGGTGGTGCGTCAGAGGTGGGTGAGGGGGTGCGTCGGGGGTGCGTCAAGGGGTCCGCTGGACCTCCTCGACCCGGCGCAGCGGCAGTCGCAGCGTGAACGTGGAGCCCTCCCCCGGCCTGCTCCACACCACCACCTCGCCGCCGTGGTTGGCGGCGACGTGCTTGACGATGGACAGCCCGAGGCCGGTGCCGCCGGTGGCTCGCGAGCGGGCCGGGTCGAGCCGGTAGAAGCGCTCGAAGACCCGGCTGACCTCGGACTCCGGGATGCCGATGCCCTGGTCGCTGACCACGACCTCCACCCGCTCGTCGACCACGGAGACGACGACGGCGACGCGCGTGCCCGCGTCGGAGTAGGACACGCCGTTGTCGACGAGGTTGCGCACGGCCGTGACGACGAGCTCGCGGTCCCCCCACACCTCCGCCGGGCGGCCCCCCCGGCGCGACGCGTCCGCACCCTCCCCGGAGAGCTGCGTCGTGATCCGCACGCCCCGGCCCTCGGCGACCAGGCGGGTGCGGTCGACGGCCTCCAGGACGGCCTCGTCGACGTCCACCGGCACCGGCTGGTGGCGGACGTCGGCGTCCTGCAGCCGGGAGAGCTGCACGATCTCCTGCACCAGCGCGGACAGGCGCTGGGACTCGCGCGTCATGCGCTGGGCGAAGCGGCGCACCGTCGCCGGCTCCTCGGCGGCCTGGTCCATGGTCTCGGCGAGGAGCGCGATGGCCCCCACGGGCGTCTTGAGCTCGTGGCTGACGTTGGCGACGAAGTCGCGGCGCACCTCCTCCAGGCGCCTGGCCTGGGTGCGGTCCTCCACGAGCACGAGGACGTGCAGCGACCCCAGCGGGGCCACGCGCACGCCGACGACGATCACGCCCGCGCCGTCCGCGCCGGGGGGCACGAACGGGCCGCGCGGCAGGAGCATCTCCGCGTCGCGGATCTCCCCGTCCCGGCGCACCCGGGTGACCATGTCCGCGAGCTCGGGGTGGGCGAGCTCGCGGTCGCGGACCAGCCCGAAGGCGTGGGCGGCGGCGCTGGCGCGGACGACGACGTCGGCGACGTCGACGACCACGACGGCCGAGGAGAGCACCGCGAGGACGTCGGCGGCCCCGGACGGCAGGTCGTCCTCCGGCGAGGGCATCGGCTCCGGACGGCGCTCGCTCCACCGCGAGGCGAGGACGCCGACGACACCCACCAGGACCCCGAGGAGGCCCGCGAGCGCCACCGTCCAGGAGCCGTCCACGGGTCGCAGCGTAGGCCTGGCGCCGCGCCGGGCACGTCCCCGCGCGGTCGGCACCGGCAGGTCGTCGCGTGTTCACCGGCGGGGTCGACTCCGTTCATCCACCGGTGACAGGCTCGCCCCCATGCGAGAGGTCTTCCACGACGAGCTCCGGTCCCTGGCCGAGCAGCTCACCCAGATGAGCGGGCTCGTCAGCGCCGCGATGGCGAGCGCCACGCAGGCGCTCCTGGAGGGCGACCTGGCCCTGGCGGAGAGCGTGATCAGCGCGGACGCGCAGATCGACGCCCAGCAGCGCCACCTCGACGACCGCGCCGTGGCCCTGCTGGCGCGCGAGTCGCCGGTGGCCACGGACCTGCGCGTCGTCGTCTCGGCCCTGCGCATGTCGACCTCGATCGAGCGCATGGGCGACCTGGCGCGCCACGTGGCCAGCCAGGCCCGGCTGCGCCACCCCCACCCGGCCGTGCCCGACTCGCTGGTCCCGACCATCGCCGAGATGGGGGAGGCCGCCGCGAACATCGCCATGGCGGCCGGCACCGTCATCGCCACGCGCGACCTGGACCTCGCCGTCCAGGTGGAGCGCGCCGACGACCGCCTCGACGAGCTGCACCGCTCCGTCTTCACCACGATGCAGGCGCCGGAGTGGCAGGAGACGGCCGAGCGCACCATCGACATGACGCTCTGCAGCCGCTACTTCGAGCGCTTCGGCGACCACGCGGTGTCCGTCGTCCGCCGCGTCGGCTTCCTCGTGACGGGTGACCTCATGAAGCCGGTCCAGCCCGTCGCCAGCTGAGGCACCGCCCACGACGCCGAAGGGCCCGCACCGCTTCCGCGGTGCGGGCCCTTCGGCGTCAGCGGGCCGTCAGCGCCCGCGCCCCTGCGCCGCGACGGCCGCCGCCGCCTCGGCCGCGGCGTCGGGGTCCAGGTAGCGACCGCCCGGCGTCACGGGCGACAGCTGCTCGTCGAGCTCGTACAGCAGCGGGATGCCGGTGGGGATGTTCAGGCCCGCGATCGCGTCGTCGCTGATGCCGTCGAGGTGCTTGACCAGGGCGCGCAGGGAGTTGCCGTGCGCGGCGACGAGGACCGTCCGACCCGAGCGCAGGTCCGGGACGATCGAGCTCTCCCAGTACGGGAGCATCCGCGCGACGACGTCCTGCAGGCACTCGGTGCGGGGCATGTCCGCGCCGAGGTCGGCGTAGCGGGGGTCGCCGGCCTGGCTGAACTCGTCGCCGGCCTCGATCTCCGGCGGGGGCGTGCTGTAGGAGCGGCGCCAGAGCATGAACTGCTCCTCGCCGTAGGTCTCGAGGGTCTGCGCCTTGTCCTTGCCCTGGAGGGCGCCGTAGTGGCGCTCGTTGAGGCGCCACGAGCGGGTGGTGGGGATCCAGTGCCGGTCGGCGGCGTCGAGCGCGAGGTGCGCCGTCGTGATGGCCCGGCGCAGGAGGGAGGTGTGCACGAGGTCGGGCAGGAGCCCCTCGGCGGCCATGAGCTCTCCCCCGCGGCGGGCCTCCGCCCGGCCCTTCTCCGACAGGGGCACGTCGACCCAGCCGGTGAACAGGTTCTTCGCGTTCCACTCGCTCTCGCCGTGGCGGAGCAGGACCAGGGTCGTCGACGCGCTCCGCGCGCCGTCGGTCGTCGACGCGCTCCGCGCGTCCGGGGTCACCGTGCTCGACATGGCCGCCAGCGTAGGGGCGCCTGGTCGGCCGGGGGGTGGGCCCGCTCAGGAGCAGGTCGCCCGCACCGGGTGCCGGTCGCCCCCTCGCACGCGGCGCCGGGCGGCGGCGCGCTCGTACAGCTCCAGGGTGCGCCCGGCGGTGGCGACCCAGCTGAACGCCGCGGCGTGGGCGGAGGCCGCGGCGCCCAGGGCCCGGCGCCGCGGCTCGTCGTCCAGGAGCGCCCCGAGCGCGTCGGCCCAGCGCCCGGGGTCGGCGTCCTCGACGAGCAGGCCCGTGCGCCGGTCGGCGACGGCCGTGCGGAGGCCGCCCGTGCTCGTGGCGACGACCGGGGTGCCGCAGGCCTGGGCCTCCAGCGCGACGAGCCCGAAGGACTCCGTCCTCGAGGGGACGGCGACGACGTCGGCCGCGCGGTACCAGCGGGCGAGCTCGGGCGCGGGCTGCGGGTCGACGAGGCGGACGACGTCGCGGCGGTCGGGACGGCCCACGAGCCCGAGCTCGACGGCGAGGGCGAGGAGGTCCTCGCGGGCGCGCTGGCCCGTGCCGCTCCCCGAGGGGCCGCCGACGACGACCACGACGAGGGAGCCCGGGAGCGCCTGCGCCGGGCGCCGGGCCAGCAGCTCCGCCGCCGCGCGCAGCAGCACGTCCGGTCCCTTGAGCGGCTGCAGCCGGCCGGCGAAGAGCAGCACCCGGTCCTCGGGCCGGAGGCCGAGCGCGGCCCGCTCGGCCCGCGCGAGCCCCTGGCTCGAGGGCGGCGAGAACGCCGTCAGGTCCACGCCCGGTGGCACGACGGCGACGCGCGCGGGGTCCGCGCCGTACAGCTCGACGAGCTCGCGCGCCTCGTCGTCCGTGCTCGCGACGAGGCCGTCGGCCGCCGCCACGACGTCGCGCTCACCGGTGACGCGCACCTGCGGCTCCTGCGGCTGGCCGGGGCCCCGGTGCAGGTCCTTGACCAGGGCCATGGTGTGCATGCTGTGCACCAGGGGGACCTCCCAGGCGGCGGCGAGGCGCCGTCCCACCTGGCCGGAGAGCCAGTAGTGGGAGTGGACGACGTCGTAGCCGCCCGGAGGGCCGCCGCGGGCGAGCAGGTGGTCGGCCATCGCCCCCACCAGACCCGGCAGCTCCTCCTTCTCGACCTCGCGCAGCGGGCCCGCCGGCACGTGCCGGACGCGGACGCCGGACGCCACGGGGACCACCGGCGGCTGGTCGGGCGCCGTGGCACGGGTGAGGAGGTCGACCTCGGTGCCACCCGCGGCCAGCGCGCGGGCGAGCCCGACGACGTAGGTGTTCAGGCCCCCGGCGTCACCCGTGCCGGCCTGCGCCAGCGGGGAGGTGTGCGCCGAGACCAGCGCGACCCGACGAGCTCCCCACCCTGAGCGCGCGACCTCCACGAGGTCGAACCTACGCCCGACGAGCGCCCTCGCGGCACGCGCTCCCCCGCCGCAGGCAGCCGGGCACACGCAGCCGGGCACACGCAGCCGGGCACACGCAGCCGGGCACACGCAGCCGGGCGCGGGGCGGGGTGCCCGCGTCCGGGGTCGACCGGTCGCGGGTCGGCGGGAGGATGGGTGCGTGCCCGCGCCGTCCTCCGCCGCCGTGCCGGCCGGCGCGCTGCGGCGTCGCCGCCGGGCGCACGCGCCGCTTGGGGTCGCCACGCGCGGCACGACGGGGGCGGACCGGCTGCGGCGGACGGATCGGTGGATCGCCGGGCCGGGGGCGCGGGTGCTGCTCGGCGCCGCCGACCCGCTCGTCGTGGACCTCGGCTTCGGCGCCTCCCCGGTCACCACGCTTCAGCTGGCGAGGGCGTTGCGCCGCGTGCGGCCGGACGTCGAGGTCGTCGGCCTCGAGATCGACCCCGCGCGGGCGGCGCACGCGGCCGAGGTCGCCGGCGGCCTGCCGCCGGAGCGCGTGCGGGGGGTGGCCTTCGGCGTCGGCGGCTTCGAGCTCGGCGGTCCCGTCGCCGGCCGGCGACCCGTCCTGGTGCGCGCGGCCAACGTGCTGCGCCAGTACGACGCGGCGGACGCGCCCGCCGCCTGGGGTGCCGTCGGGGAGCGCCTGGCGCCCGGGGGCCTGCTGCTCGACGTCACCTGCGACGAGCTGGGGCGCCGTGCGAGCTGGGCCGTCGTCGGGCGCAGCGGTCCGGAGCAGCTGGTGCTGTCCGTCCGGCTGGCGGACCTGGGGCGGCCCTCGGAGGTCGCCGAGCGGCTGCCGAAGGTGCTCATCCACGACAACGTGCCGGGCTCGCCGGTGCACGCGCTGCTGACCGCGCTCGACGCCGCGTGGGACCGCGCCGCCCCGCTGGCGCCCTGGGGCCCTCGCCAGCGCTGGCTCGCCGCCTGCCACGGGCTCCGCGAGGACGGCTGGCCCGTGCGGCACCGCGCCCCGGAGGGCGGCCCGCGACGGTGGCGCCTGGGCGAGGTGGCCCTCGACTGGTCGGCCGTGGCCAGCTGAGGAGCGGGCTCCGTGCGCTCCGACCGCCGCCAGAGGGCCCCCCGACGGACGTCGTGCGCTCGCGTCCCCACCGTCACGGGACGCCGCGCGTCACCAGCCGGTCGGGCCGGACATGCCGCCGCGGCGCCCGCCGCCGACGGAGCGCAGGGCGGGCCGCACGTCGGCCAGGTAGATCCCGGCGGCCACGACCGGCAGCAGCACGAGGAGGCCGAAGCCGCCGCCGCCACCGGCGAGGCGCCCCAGGATGTCGGCCAGCATGAGCAGGAAGGCGACGGCGGTGATGCCGACCCACGCGGGCTTCGAGAGCTTGCCCGCCGCCTGGTAGGCGCCGGCGGGGTGGCGGACGGCGTCGGCCACCGCGATGACGGTCAGGACGAACGCCGCGAGGCTGAGGAGGAAGAAGATCCCGTACTGCGCTGCAGCGATGGC
>Ga0210040_10004846_pt1 | contig 17357 bp, 19 predicted proteins | sample CryGeyCG12114_NA_FD_185462 | JGI IMG/M metagenome (GOLD analysis project Ga0210040, IMG submission 185462) | Groundwater microbial communities from aquifer - Crystal Geyser CG19_WC_8/21/14_NA (SPAdes) (version 2) | ecosystem: Environmental > Aquatic > Deep subsurface > Groundwater | place: USA... | reverse complement strand
AACCTCATCATGCCCCTTGAGCAGCAACTGCCACAGCCGGTGGAGGACAGGGAAAGACAGCCGCGCCGCCCAGTCTTCCCGCGCGGCCCGCTCCTCTTCCGACTGAGCGGGATCGGGCGCGGTGCCGACTTTCGCCAGCGTAATGCCGTGGACCGCTTCCAATAGCGCGCGCATCACCGATTGCGGGTCGGTGCCGCCGTCATACTGACGCCGAAGGCCATCGAGCGCGGCGGGCGCGTCGCTCGCCAGCACCGCCGTCAGGATCTGACGAACCGCGCCGCGATCGGACAGGCCCAGCATCGCGCGCACCGCGGCGGCCGTGATCCCGCCACCTTCCAATCCGGCGTGGGCGATCGCCTGGTCCAGGATCGACAACCCGTCGCGCGCCGACCCTTCCGCAGCGCGCGCGACCAGGGCCAAAGCCGCCGGCTCCGCCTCCACGCCTTCCTTTTCGCACACCTCGGCGAAGTGCTGGGCGAGCAGGTCGGCCGGTATGCGCCGCAGGTCGAACCGCTGGCAGCGCGACAGGACGGTGATCGGAACCTTGTTCACCTCCGTCGTCGCGAGCAGGAACTTGACGTGCGCTGGCGGCTCCTCGAGCGTCTTCAGCAGCGCGTTGAACGCTGCCTTCGACATCATGTGGACCTCGTCCACGATGTAGATCTTGTAGCGCGCGGAAACGGCGGCGTAGCGCGACGCTTCGGTGATCTCGCGGACGTCGTCGATGCCGTTGTGGCTGGCGGCGTCCATCTCGATCACGTCGATATGGCGACCTTCGGCGATGGCGCGGCACGGTTCGCAGACTCCGCAGGGGTCGATCGTCGGACCGCCCTGCCCGTCCGGACCGATGCAGTTGAGCGCCTTCGCGATCAGGCGGGCGGTGGAGGTCTTTCCGACACCGCGCACGCCCGTCATCAGAAATGCGTGCGCGATCCGGTCGCGCTTGATCGCGTTGCCGAGCGTCCGCACCATCGCATCCTGCCCGATCAGCTGGGCGAAGGTCTGCGGACGATATTTGCGGGCGAGAACGCGATACGCCTCCGGCCGGGCGGGCTGAGACGGTTCACCAAGGTCGAGGAAGTCGGCCATTACCGAGCCGATATAGGCGCGTGCTGCGTGAGAGTCACCGATGGTTGGTGGATTGTGACGGTGCGAGAAGCGCGATGACGTCGCGCTCGGTTGCAAACTCTCAGACCAAACAAGGAGGTATAAGGGAGTAGGTGGCGTCGCCGCGGCAAAGCCGCGTCGTCAGTCGTCGCATTGCGACGCTGGCCGCGCTTGCCGGCGTGGCGAGGCGCAGCCTCGTTCTCGCCGGCTGCGCGGTGGGAACCGGAACGACCCGTGGCGAAATCGTTGTGGCTGCTGCCTTCCGGCCCTGACCAGGTTGGCGACGACCACGTCCGCCCGGCTCCCGCGCGCTATATGGCGAAGCCGGGCGGTGTGATCAAGCGTCAGTAACGGTTACGGACGCGGCGGCACACGCGCTCGCGATGGCCGTGGCGGCGCTCGGTGTGGCACACGGTGCGATAACGCGCGCGATTGTGAAAGCGGCGGTCGTCGTGGCGAACCACCGTGCGCTCGCGCACGATCACCCGCTCCTGAGCGGCAGCAGGCGTCGCGATCGCGATCGGCGCCAGACCCGTCAGCATCGTCAGGCCGGCAGCGGCCAGGGCAATCAACTTCATCTCACTCTCCTCTTGTGAACTTAATAAACGCGGAAGCAGCGACGGACGGGGCCGTAATAGCCCGGGCGCAAGCGGCATACGACGCGGGGTCGGTAATGGCCGCGGCCGTACCCGCGGTATCCACGCGGGCCGCCATAGCCGTAGTCGCCGCGGAACCCGTGCCGCCCGCCGCGATAGGCGTAGCGGTTGCCGCCACGATAGCCATGGTCGCGAAAGCCCCGATTGTAACCACGATCGCCATAGCCATGGCTGCCACGGTCATAACCGTATCCGTACCGCTGCGCCTCCGCCGGCACCGCACCCAGCACTCCAGCAGCAAGGGCACCGGCGCCCAGAATCGCGATCAGCTTCATGATCCCACACTCCTCTCTACGCACCCGTTCGTTGACGGGCATGAGGACAATTTGAGAGCCCTGCCCTGCACGCGGCCTGAACTCGTTGTTGTGAGAACGTCAGCTTGGCTGTCGCTGTTCCCTGGCTTCAGCCGGGGATGCGAACGGTGATTGCGCCGATCTGTGCGCTCAGTCGTACTTGGCAGGCGAGCCGGCTGGTCCTGGTCGCGTTGGATGCGAGGTCGAGCAGGTCTTCTTCTTCCGGGGACGCCGGGGAAAGGCCCGCGAAATCGGCGGCGTTCATCACGACATGACAGGTCGCGCAGGCAAGGTCGCCATCGCAGGTACCCTCCAGCGGCTGTCCGGCGGCTTGCGCCACGTCGAGCAGGCGCGCGCCCTCGACTCCTTCGGCGTGCGTCTCTCGCCCGTCCGCGCCCAGGAAGGTGACGGGGATCATGCCGCCACTCGCTGCCGCGCCGCGGCCTGAACAAGTCGGTCGACCGCTTCTGCGAAATCGCCCTCGTCGGTATAGCGCCCGAAGCCCAGGCGAATGGAGGAACGCGCCTCTGCATCCGAAAGCCCCAGCGCGCGCAGCACATGGCTCGGCCGACCCGACCCGCTTGCGCAGGCAGAACCGGCGGAAAAGGCGATGTCGCGGCATTCCGACATCAGCCGCGCCACATCGAGCCCGGCCCGTCGCACGTTCAGATTGCCACGGTAGCGTTGATCGACGGAACCATTGATCTGCCAATCATCCCCGAGCCGGTCCTGGGCGATAGCCCACAAGCGCTCGACATGCGCGCGATCCGCCTCCGCCCGTTCGCGCATGAGCGTCGCGGCAGCGCCGAACCCCGCACACAGGGCCGGTGACAGCGTGCCCGAACGCCCTGCCGCCTCCTGCATGCCACCATGGAGCAACGGCTCGATCCGCACTCCGTCCCGAATCCACAGGGCACCGATGCCCTTGGGGCCATGTACCTTGTGCCCGGAAATCGCGATCAGGTCGCAATCGTCCGGGATCGGCACACGGCCATATCCCTGCACCACATCACACAGGAACAGCGCGCCGGCGGCCCGAGCCATTCCGGCCAGCGCGGCAATTGGTTGCACAACGCCGACCTCATTGTTGACCAGCATGGCCGCGACCAGGCCGGCGCCGGGTCGAATCGCAGCTTCCGCCCGCTCCAGGTCGACCAAGCCATCGGCATTGACGGGGAGAACGGTCAACTCGCGCCCCAATCGCGCTTCGGCCGTTGCGGTATCGAAAACGGCCGCATGTTCGGTGGCGAGCGTGACGATCGGCCCGGTGGTGCCCTTGATCGCCCAGTTCAGGGCTTCGGTCGCGCCACTCGTCCAGGTGACCTGCCCGCCAGGCGGTAGCAGCGCAGCCACCGCGTCACGGGCGACCTCCACCGCAGCGCGAGCGCGACGCCCCTCACGATGGGGCGAATGCGGGTTGGCGAAATTGTCGCGCAGCCAGGGCAGCATCGCGTCCAGCGCCTCGGGCGCCAGCGGGGTCGTCGCTTGATAATCGAGATAGGTCATGCCGTGCCGTTCAGGCCGCAAAGCGGCTGGTTGCGCGGGCGATGCCCCGCCAAGCGGCGATCAGGGCATCGACCTCTTCCATGTTCGTGCCGCGACCGAAGCTGACACGAATCACCTCCCGCCCTGCCTCCTCCGAATAGCCGAGAGCGGCCAGTACATGGCTGGGCTTCAAACTGCCGCTCGCACACGCACTGCCCGCGGACACGGAGAAGCCGGCGAGGTCCAGACGGATCAGCTGCGCCGTCGATGGCGTGCCCGGCAACCGGTACGATCCGATTGCGGGGTGGCGAGGCGACTCGCCCGCAACGACCTCACCCCCTGACCGGGCCAGCGCATCGTCGAGTCGTGCCCGAAGCCTTGCCCAGCGCTCCACCGGCTCGGGCTCCGCCAGCGCCGCGGCATAGCCGAGTATGCCCGGAAGGTTCTCGGTTCCACCACGATAGCCGCGCTCCTGCCCGCCGGACGGACGCAACAGCGCAAGGTTCCGGACGAGCAGCGCGCCTACTCCGGGCGGCCCGCCGCGCTTGTGGGCGGAAAGCGCCACCATGTCGGCAGCAGCAACCGAATCGGCTTCGCTTGACGGCATCTGCGCCGCATCGACCAGCAGGTGGCACCCCGCGGAGTGCGCTGCCTCTGCCAACGCCGCGACTGGCTGACGGACCCCCGTTTCGCTATTGGCCCACTGTACGCCCACCAGCGTGCCCGCCGGCAGGGCGGCGATGCTGTCCGGATCGAGCAGCCCGTCCCGCTCAACCGGCAGCACCCGCGCGCCCTCGCCCGCCGCCCGAATGGCCGCGTCATGCTCCACGGCGCTGATCGCGACTGCGCCTGCCGTGTTCCGCCCGAGCGCGATGGCGAGCGATTCACTCGCGCCGCTGGTGAACAGCACCTCGCCGGCCCAGCCATGCGCGGCGGCGACCTGCGCCCTTGCTTCTTCCAGCGCCGCACGCGCGGCCCGGCCTTCGCCATGGGGGCTCGACGGATTGGCCCAGCGCCCCATGCCGTCCAGCACGGCCGCGCGGGCGCCATCGGTCATTGGCGTGGTGGCGGCATGGTCAAGATAGATGCGGGGCGGCAAGGTCGTTCCAATTCGGCTCGGCTCCCCTATATAGCGGCGCAATCCGGCGGGTTCGACCCGCTGCCGCTATTCTAAGGTTCGCCATGCCTGAAGTCATTTTTCCCGGCCCGGAAGGGCGCTTGGAAGGTCGTTTCGCTCCTGCTCCCCGTCCCCGCGCTCCGGTCGCGATGATCCTGCATCCGCACCCGTCATCCGGGGGCACGATGAACAATCGCCTGGTGCAGGAGCTTTACAAGACATTCCAGCGCCGCGGTTTCGCCACGCTGCGCTTCAACTTCCGCGGCGTCGGAAAGAGCCAGGGCGTGTTCGACAACGGCGTCGGCGAGCTGTCGGACGCGGCGAGCGCGCTGGACTGGGTCCAGAGCTTCCACCCCGAAGCGTCGTCGACGTGGATCGCCGGCGTCAGCTTTGGCGCGTGGATCGGCATGCAATTGCTGATGCGCCGGCCGGAGATCCGCGGCTTCATCTCGATCGCGCCGCCCGCGAACATGTACGATTTCACCTTCCTCGCGCCCTGCCCGTCATCGGGCATCATCATCCAGGGCGAAGCGGACGAGGTGGCAACCCCGGCCGCGACCCAGAAGCTGGTCGACAAGCTGCGGACGCAGAAGCACATCACCATCCATCACGACACGATCCCCAAGGCCAATCACTTTTTCGAGCATGAAACGCCCGAACTGATGGCCTCGGTGGACAAGTATCTGGACATGCGCCTGGACCCGAACTCACCGATCCGGTGAGAGTGCCGCTGGCGATCGGGCGCGTGTGTCACCGCGCCCGCCTTGCCCAGCCTAGCTATATGCCTGGATCAGGTCCGCAATGCCGTCGCTTTCCGTCCGGATATGACGGTGAAGCTGGTTCGCGGTCAGTCGTGCCGCCGGTTTGTAGCGGGCCCAGTCGGCCACGATCGCGGCGGCGTCCCATCGCTTCAGGTGGGCCCTGAACACCTCGCCTGCGCTGATGCAGGCGATCTTCATGTGCCGGCCCATCTGCGCGCGCTGCTCGTCACCCGACGCGATCGCCGGGTCAAATATGCGCTCATGCTTGAAGATCTGATAGGCACGCAGAGCGTTGCCCAATTCCTGCCGCACCTGCGAGGCAGCAGCCACCGTCGCGGCAGGGCCCTGCTCCAGGGCGGCAACACCGCGCGACAGGATGCCGAGAGCCAGTTCCTGATGCCGGCGTAGCGCTTCGAGGTCGATGGAGGCTGTCATGCCCTGACGCTACCAGGAAAGGTTTGATTGAGCGTTACAGGGTCCAGATCGCCACATTGGCGAGCAGAACCACCGCCATGATCAGCAGCAGCACGCCCTTCTTTGTATCGCGCCGGCGCAGCACCATCATGCCACCGCCGATCAAGCAGGCGAAAAAGCCGATCATGGCTATCGCCGGCGCCGCGGCACCGAGGCCGGTGAGGTTGGTGCTCATCTCAGACGTCCCCCGGCCCGGTCATGACAGCACCCGCGCATAGGCTGCCAGGTCAACATTGCCACCGGACAGGATGATCAGCATTCCCGGCTGAGGCGACACTCGCCCCGCCAGCAGCGCTGCCAACGCGACGGCGCCTCCCGGCTCCACCACCAGCCGCAGCCGCTCCGCCGCCCAGCGCTGCGCTGTCCGCACCTCCTGTTCGCTCACGGCAACTCCGCGTGCGTCGCGGCGCGAAAGTACGTCAAAGGTGAGCGGCGAGACGCGCGTCGTCTGCAACGAGTCGCAGGCCGTCGGTGGCGGGTTGGGCCCGACCGGCTCGATCCAGCTTGCCTCCAGGCTGCGGCGCATGTCGTCCCAGCCGGCGGGCTCCACAACCGTGATCTGCGCGTCACCCAGGCCCAGCGCGATGCCCGCCGCCAAGCCGCCGCCGCCGCAGGGCACGACGACGTGGGTGGGCTCACCCAACCCCGCTGCCTCCATCTGCCGGCGTGCCTCGATCCCGCAGGACCCCTGCCCTTCGATGATCCATGGGTCGTCGAAGCTTGGCACCAGGGTGGCCCCGCGCGCCTCCGCCAGTCGCGCCGCGATGGCTTCGCGGCTTTCGGTGGCGCGATCATAGTCGACCACCTCTGCCCCGAGCGCGAGCGTGCCTTCACGCTTGGCCCGCGGCGCATCGGCCGGCATCACGATCGTCGCCTGCATGCCTAGCCGCCGGGCGGCCCACGCCACTCCCTGCGCGTGATTGCCGCTGGAGAAGGCGACCACACCCCGCGCCCGCGCCTTGTCATCGAGCGCGGTCAGCCGGTGCCACGCGCCACGGATCTTGAACGCGCCGATCGGCTGCAGGCATTCCGCCTTGAACGCGACTGTTATCCCCCTGATCTCGGCCGTAGACAGCGGCGTCGGCGGCAATATTGCAGCCACCTTTGCCGCCGCGTCGCGTACCCCCGCCCGGGTCGGCTGTCGCACGATTGTCACCTTTTATCTCCTGACCCTGATTCATCGCTTTACAGGGGGGTACCCCAATCCTATGTGCGCCGTCCGCTGCCCCATGGGACTTCCAACCGCAAGGCAGCTTCTGAACGTCGTCGCCGAAAGGCACTTGGAGGTCCCTTGAATTGCACCAGCATCATCGCGCGCTGGGGCTAGCGCCCCAATCGACCGCCGGCTCCCCTGTTCTTGGGGGCGGCATCGACATCGCCAAAGCGGCACCGGTCCAGCCGGTGACGCTTGTCCGTCCGCACGCTGCGGCCCGGGCTGCTCGGTTCTTCGTTGAGAAGTTTCCGGGCCGGTCGATGTATGCAGTGAAGGCGAACCCGTCGCCCGACCTGCTCCAGATCCTCTGGGACAACGGCATCACCCACTATGACACCGCCTCGATCACCGAGGTGCGTCTGGTGAAGTCGACGCTGCCTGACGCCGTCTGCTGCTTCATGCACCCGGTGAAGTCCGAGGAAGCGATCGCGGAAGCGTATTTCGAGCACGGCGTGCGCACCTTCTCGCTCGACAGCCTGGAAGAGCTGGGCAAGATCGTGCGGGCGACCGATGACGCCACGGACCTGACTTTGTGCGTGCGGCTGCGCGTGTCGTCCGAGTACGCCAAGCTCAGCCTGGGCTCGAAGTTTGGCGTCGGCCAGGCAGAGGCGAAGGAACTGCTGATCGCGACGCGCCAGGTGGCCGACGCTCTGGGCATCTGCTTCCACGTCGGCAGCCAGACCATGTCGCCGGACGCTTACGCCAATGCCATGGAGCGCGTGCGCGCAGCGATCGTCGATGCGGCGGTCACCGTGGACGTGATCGATGTCGGCGGGGGATTTCCTTCGGTTTACCCGGGCATGACCCCGCCGCCGCTGGAGCGTTTCTTTGAAACAATCCATCGCGCGTTCGAAAGCCTGCCGATCAGCTATTCGGCGGAGCTGTGGGCTGAGCCGGGCCGGTCGTTGTGCGCGGAATATTCGTCGGTCGTGGTCCGCGTGGAGCGGCGCCGCGGCAACGAGCTTTACATCAACGATGGCGCCTATGGCACGTTGTTCGATGCGGCGCATATCGGCTGGAAGTATCCGGTCCAGTTGCTGCGGGAGCCGGACTCGGAGGCGCGGGACCTGGACTTCAGCTTCTGGGGTCCGACCTGCGACGACCTCGATTTCATGAAGGGGCCGTTCGCGCTTCCGGCGGACACGAACACCGGCGATTATGTCGAGATCGGCATGCTGGGCGCCTATGGCGTGGCGATGCGCACCGCGTTCAACGGCTTTGGCTCGGGTGAGACGGTGGTGGTGACCGACGAGCCGATGTTCTCGGTGTACCGCCGGGACCTGGCGGCCGGCGATCGTCGGTCGACCAACGTCGTCAAGCTGTAACGCCAACAACTTACACCTATATTGTGCTTCTTCCTCCCGCTGCGGCGGGAGGAGGCGTACGGGTTTCCGCGTCCCCTTTGAACGACGCCGGCTTTGACTAACCGAAGGCAAGTCATGACCGACTCTTTGATCAAGACCGCGGCGGCGCAGCCCGTCGACACCTCCAACCGCAAGGCCGAACTGCTGAGCAAGCAGGTCAAGCACATCGACATCAAGAGCTTCGACGCCCGCCCGATCGTCGACGCGATGAGCGACATGAGCTTCACCAGCCGCGACCTCGGCCGCGCGACGAAGATCTACAACCAGATGCTGGCCGATAAGGACTGCACCGTCTGCCTGGTGATCGCAGGATCGACCTCGGCCGGCGGCTGCATGGACCTGTATGCGGAGCTGGTCCGCAACAACATGGTGGACTGCATCGTCGCGACCGGCGCCACCATCGTCGACATGGATTTTTTCGAGGGCCTGGGTCACAAGCACTATCAGGCGCTGGAGATCCCCGACGACGACACGCTGCGTTCGCTCTACATCGACCGCATCTACGACACGTACATCGACGAGGAAGCGCTCCAGAACGTCGACCACACGATCTTCGAGATTGCCGAGTCGCTGGAGCCCAAGGCATACAGCTCGCGCGCATTCATTCGTGAGATGGGCAAGTACCTGGTCGAGCATGGCAAGAAGGAGAACAGCCTCGTCAAGCTCGCCTACGAGCATGACGTGCCGATCTTCTGCCCGGCGTTCGTGGACTCGTCGGCGGGCTTCGGCCTGGTCAAGCATCAGGTGGATCGCGCCAAGGCGGGCAAGCCCTACATGCTGCTCGATGCAATCGCGGATTTCCGTGAGCTGACGCAGATCAAGATCGAGGCGGGCACCACCGGCCTGTTGATGATCGGCGGCGGCGTGCCGAAGAACTTCATCCAGGACACCGTCGTTTGCGCCGAAATCCTGGGCCATGACGACGTAGCTGTGCACAAGTATGCGGTGCAGATCACCGTTGCCGACGTGCGCGACGGTGCCTGCTCGTCCTCGACCCTTCAGGAAGCGGCGAGCTGGGGCAAGGTCAACACCGGCATCGAGCAGATGGTGTTCGCGGAAGCGGGCTCGGTCATGCCGCTGCTGGCGTCCGACGCCTATCACCGCGGTCACTGGAAGGACCGTGAAGTCCGCGGCTGGGCGAAGCTGTTCGCCTGAGCGGCACGCGGGTAGCGAAAGCTACCCGCGAGACTGCGAGGGCCGGCCGGCGCGGGCCACAAGCTCGCGTCCGACGTCACGGGATTTACTCCCGTGACGGCCTGCCGGTAGAAAGCCTGATGAGTGTAGCCTTCCGCCGCGAATCCGATGAAGAGCACCTCGAACCCAAGTTCGAGCGGCCGATCGCACCCGGTCCTAACCTCGTGACGCCGCGCGGGCTCGATCTGATCCGCGCCGAAGTTGCGCGGCTGGAAGCAACGATTGCCGATGCGCCCGCCGAGGACATCGAAGCACTGCGGCGCGACCTGCGCTATTGGCACACCCGCGCCGCGACCGCCGAACTCGCACCACCGCCCGAAGAGGGAGAGGCCGGGATCGGATCGCGCGTGACCTTTCAGCAGGGTACCACGACCCGCACCGTCGAGATCGTCGGCGGCGATGAGGCCGACCCGGCATCCGGGCGCGTCGGCTTTCAGGCTCCACTGGCTCGCGCGCTGATTGGCGCCATGGAGGGCGAGTCAGTCGATTTCGCTGGAGCGACGCTTCAGGTGCTCACGGTCGAATAGTTGCCGCCCGCAGGCCGGCCGCCTAGCATCGCTCGATGGCCGTCCCACCCCAAAGCTTCTCGCCCATTCTCCAACCGGTGGTTGTGCTGGTCGCATGGACACTAGTCATGCTGGTCTGGACGCTGGCGACGCGATTTCCCGCCATGGCCAAGGCAGGCGTGCGCTTGTCCACGCTGGTCGGGACCAAGGGCGCGGACGCCGACCGGGCGCTGCCTGCCCAGGCGCAATGGAAGGCCCATAATTATAATCATTTGGTCGAACAGCCGACGCTGTTCTACGCGATCTGCGCCGTACACGCGCTGGCGGGCAGCGGAACCGGGGTGAACGCGGCGCTCGCCTGGCTCTATGTCGTTCTTCGTATTGCACACAGCCTGTGGCAAGCGACGGTGAACCGCGTATCCGTGCGTTTCTATCTGTTCTTCGCGTCCTCGCTTGTGCTGGGCGCGCTCACACTTTCGGCATTGCTGGTGATATTCTAATGGCCAAGGACAAGGAATTCGAACGTCATCGGCAGCCCTGGACCACCGATGAGATCCAGAAGCTGCACACGCTGGCGAAGAAGGGCATGGCCCTGCGCGCGATTGCCAAGGCGCTGAAGCGGTCGGAGGAATCGACCAAGGATCGCGCCAAGCAGGACGGGCTCTCGATCGCGAAGCTGCACTGACCTAGCGGACCGATCGGGCAATCAACGCTGGCGGCGACCCTGCGGCGCGGAGCAACATTTCCATGCTGTCGGTCGGGTCCGGTCCGTTCGGCGTCGCCTCGGCCGACAGATGAAGAGCGACCGCCTGTTGCGATCCGCCAAACAGGCGCGCGCGCAGCGTGGCGAGCTTCACCTCAGCAGGGCTGGCCGTCAGGGTGTCGCCGACGCGGTACCAACTCGCCACCAGGCGGCGCACCGGCCCGGGCGCGGTGATCCACATCGCTGATCCCGCCGCCACGGCCGGCGCGTCATTCACCCGCAGCCAGCGATCCTCTGCCCGCAGCACACCGACGCCATAGCCGACGAGCTCGCGCCCCTCTGCCTGCCGCGAATAGACGGCAACCGCGACGTCGACCGCACGACCGTGCCCGTCCGCGTAGCGCTGCATCACGAGAGCTGAGCCGGGGTACCAGGGCTGCCAAGGGACCGAACTCGTTTGGGACACGCGATGCCACCCCGGGATCTTCGGCAGCGCGATCACGGGCGCGGGAGCTACGCGGCTCTCTATTGCCGCAGCCCAGACCGGAAACAGCCCCGCCCCTGCCAGAACCAGCGCCGCCGCCGCGATCAGGGGTAGCGGTCGCCGGACCGGAACCTTCAGGCTCGCGGGGTCAAACGCCGGGTCATCGGCAGGACGGTCGAAGAAGCGCCACGCGACGGCCAGCATTCCGGCCACCACCAGTGCGAAGAAAACCCAGCCATAAATGATATGGTCGAACCCGCCCGCCGTTTCGACATCGGTCAGGTCGGCGGCAAGGATGGTCGCAAAGGCGCGCAACCCGTTGGCGAGCACCGGCACGACCAGGCACGCGGCCAGCCACAGGCACCGCCGTCGCCACGAACGGAACCCGACCTGCGCGACCAGCACGCCAAAGGCCGCCATGGCGATGACGAACTTGGCCCCAGAACACGCCTCCGCCACCTCGAAATAGTAACGGCCGGCATGGATCATGACCCCCTCCGCGCTTGCCGGGATGCCAGCGAGCGCGAGCAGCGGCATCACCAGCCGCACGGTGATGGCCTGAAGCGGAGCCTCCAGCCACTCGCCGAACGGCACCAGGAACAGCGCATAGCCGAGCGGAAAGGCAAGGCCGCGCGCCACCCTCGGCCCGAGCAGCGTGACCACGGCCCCGGCCAGCAACAGCACCAGCGCAAACTGCCGGGCAAAGGCGACGGACGCCGCCTGGCCCAGCCACCACCCTGCCCCGCCTGCGAGGCTCATAGCCAGGCCGGGCCACCACCCGACCGGCTCCAGTTCCGCCAGTTCGGCACGGCGCTGCCACACCAGCCAGCCGATGATCGGCGCGATCACCAGGCAGTGGCCAAAGGTGCTGCTGGTCCACCAGATACCGACCATATCCGACAGGTCGCGCACGAAAATCAGCAGCATCGTGGCCGCAACGACGGCGAGCACTGACAGGTGCGTCCGCCAGCGAGCCGGCACAGCAAACGCCATTGCGGGCAGCGCCACCGTCACGCGAACAGCGCGTCCAGTGGCGCCAGGCGTGCGCTCCACGCGTACCGCTCCAGCACTCGCGCCCGTGCCGCCCGGCCGAGCGCGTCCGCCGACTCCCCGTCCGACAACAACTGCGCGAGTGCCTGTGCAAAGCCGGCCGGGTCATCGGCGGTTCTTAGCGTCCCGGCATGGTCGATCCCCTCTGCCGCCGCGCTGGTCGCAACCACAGGACGCGCCATTGCCATCGCTTCGAGAACCTTGTTCTGGATCCCGCGCGCCAGATGCAGCGGTGCGGCTGCGACGGATGCGCGCGTGAGCCAGGGCCGCACATCCGCAACCTCGCCAGTGACGACCACGCCCGGCCGCTGCACCAGTGCCTTCACCGCGGGGACGGGTGCCCGCCCGACAATGGCGACCTGAACCTCCGGATGGGTCGCGCGCAGCAAGGGCAGCACGCGCTCGACCAGCCAGACGGCGCCCTCCACGTTCGGGGCATAATCCATCTGCCCCGTCATCACGACCAGCGGTTCGGAGGGTGGGGCGAAGGATGCTGGATCGAACACCCCCGCGTCGATACCGTTCTCGACCGCAAGGATGCGCCCCGCTCCGCCCCCTTCTCGGAACAGCGCTGCCTCCACCTCGCTGACGAACAGCGTCGCGTCCGCGCGCGCTGCCACGTCGCGCTCCACCGCGCCGAGCAGCCGCGCCTCGCGGGCGTAAAGCCGGGCTAGCGGACCGCGGCCGCTCGCCGAGAGCTGCGCGAATTTGGCCGAGTCGACATCGACCAGGTCCATTACCGTCCGCGGCTCGGCGGGGACATACTGCGCCATCTGCCCCGAAAAGGCATAGGTCGCCCCGATTGGGTGCGCCGCCCGCATCTGCGTCACCGCGGTGACAAAGCGCGAATCGGCAAAGGCGGTCATCGACACCGCCCGACCCGTCACCAGCGCCTCTGCGAGCGCGCGGGGCCGCGACTTGCGTCGATGCAGCAACGTGCAACTCGCGGTGACGGCGGTGAGCTCAGGCGCGGGTAGCGTCTGCGCCGCCTCATCGACGAAGGCGACCAGATGGACGCAATGCCGCCGGGCGAGGTGCTTCAGCACATGCCAACTGCGGATGCGGTCGCCCCTGTCCGGCGGCCAAGGCGCACGGTGCGCCAGGAACAGCAAATCCATCAGCCCAGGCCGCGAGCGATCCAGGGCCCCAACTGCGTGGCGATCGGGAGCGGCAGCCGCTTCCACGTTCGCACCATCAGCGCGTATTTGGGATTGAGCGGGTTGACCTCACGGGCCGGGCCATCCGAGCGCTTGGCGTAGCGCCGCACCACCGGTTCAAAGCCCCAGTTCTTCTTGAACGCCGCCGCGCCGGTGCCGGTCTTGGATCGTCCGAAATCGAAGCGCGTACAGCCGCGTCGGCGCGCATGATTCATCAGCGCAAAGTACATCATGTCGTTCGCGCGCAAGGCCCGTGCTTCCACGGTGCCGCCGCCCCAATAGGGGTAAACCGTGCCCTGCCAGTACAGGCTCAATACCGACGCAACGGCGCGTCCCCTGTGCCGGACAGTGAGCGCGTCGCTGTCGATCCCCGTCGAAACCTCTCGCAACAGCCGCGCCGGGAAGACTGGCGTGCCGAGATTGTGCACCGACTCGGCATAGACCCGGTAATGTTCGCCGAGGTCACGCCCGACAGACACCTCCAGATCGAAGCCGAGCGCACGGCGAACCTCCGCCCGCTGCTTGCGCGGAATGGAGGCAAGCTCCGCCGCCTCATCGCCCGCCAATGGCCTCACAAAGCCGAGATAGCTATGCTCGTCCACTGCCCAGCCTTCGGGCAGCAGGCCGCCGCGCAACTCCACCTCCGGACAGCCCAGCCGGCCTGCCAGCTCCCATGCGCCGCTGGCGAGAGCTTCCACCCCGTCACCCAGGACGCCGCCGTCCACGCCGAACCCGGTCGACACCAGCGCCCGCCCGAACAGGCGTGAGCGCATCTCCGTCAGCGGCAATACGCCAGTTATCGCTCCATTTGCCCGCTCCGCGACCAAATAGCGGGAGCGGTTGCCCGTCGCACGCGCCACGGCGGCGCTCCAGCCGGCCAGGTGAAACGGGGTGGACTCGGGCTTGCCCGCGACAAAGGCGTCGATGCGCGCACGTTCGCGATCATCGGCAAGGTTTGCCTGCCGAACCCCGACCGGCTGAGACACTAGCGCCACCGTCACGCCGCGATCGCTTGGTCGACGCGGCCCCACTCGTGCCGGGCCAGCAGCCCGGCCAGCTTGCCGTACATCGCGCCGAGCCGGCTATAGTGGCGCAGGCGAGAACGCAGCGGCGCGCCTTTCACGCGTGGCTGGTCGGTGTCGACTTCCCATGGGTGGAAGTAGAACATGGCAGGCTGGTGCTCGGCATTGGCCCGACGCACCGCCCGATCGGTGACCGCCGATGGCAACAGGCGAAAGAAGCCTCCGCCCGCCGTTACCTGCTTGGGGCCGACCGTCGCGATCGTGACCGGCACTTCCAGCAACGGGCTGTCCGCCAGCGGCCGGTGTGCGTAGCGGGGCGCATCAGGCCAGCCATAATGGTCGTGCGCGATCGGGGCGATGCTGGAGGAATAACGATAGCCCGCGACGGCAAGCTCGGCATGGGCCCAGGGCGTGCGGGTATCGATGGAGAAGCTTGGCGCGCGGTAGCCGACGACCCCCTGCCCGCTCGCATCCTCCAAAGCCGAACGCGCGCGGGCCAGGTCTGCGCGGAACGCGGCCGCATCCATGGTCCACACGCGCTGGTGGTCCCAGCCATGGCTCGCAACCTCATGCCCCGCGTCCGCGATCCGCCGGATCAGCGCCGGGCAGCGATGCGCGACCCAGCCGAGCGTGAAAAAGGTCGCGACAACGCCGGCCTCTGCGAACAGGTCGAGCACTCGTCCCGTATTGGCTTCCACGCGGCTTTCGAGCGTCGGCCAATCGGCCTTGTTGATCACGCGTTCGAACGCGCCGACCTGAAACCATTCTTCCACGTCGACCGACATGCCGTTGAGCATGGTCGCAGCTCAGGCGGCGCGGTTGGTGAGCGTGGGGCGGGCATCCTCCCCTTCCACCCATTCGACCAGCATGTTGAGCACGCGGCGCAGCGCCAGGTCCTGCTCCTCGACGCGCGCTTCCAGCTCGATCAGGCGCGCCGCCGTGTCGTGATCAACGGCGGGGGTGGCCGGCGCGCTGTCGGACGAGACCAGCTCGGGCGCCGGCGTGACGGCTTTGGGCGTGGGTCTGGCTGAGGGTGCCGGCAGATCGGCGCGCATGTCCGCCACCACTGCCTCCACCGCATCGGCGTCGATCAGATCCGATCCCGACAGCGCGGCGTGCAGCATGACCCGGTTGGCGATCGAGTTCAGCTGGCGCGGCACACCACCCGACGCGCGATGAAATGCGGCAAAGGCGTTGGCGGTGAAGTCGGGCTTTCCCTTCCATCCCACGCGGAGCAAGCGATGCGCCATGTACGCGTCGACCTCTTCCGGCCCCATCGGCTCCAGGTGATGGATAGCGACCACACGCTGGCGCAGCTGTTCAAGGTGGCTTTCGCCGTGCAGCCGATCACGAAACTCGGGCTGGCCGAGCAGCACGACCTGCAGCATCGCCCGCCCGCCGGCCTGGAAGTTGGAGAGCATGCGCAGCTCCTCCACCGCCGACACCGACAGCGCCTGCGCTTCATCGACGACCAGCAGCGTACGCCGACCGGTGCGTGCCACGCCATGCAACCCGCGTTCGATGGCGAGCAGCAGCTCCGCCTTGGCCAGCCCGCGCGGTTGTACGCCCAGCTGCACCGCGACCGTGCGCAACAGGTCGTCTGCTTCCAGGGCAGTCGACACCATCCGGATCGCGTTCAGCGAGGTTGGGTCGATGCTGGCCAGCAAATGCCCCATCAACGTGGTCTTGCCCGCGCCGATCTCTCCCGTGATGACAACAAAGCCTTCGCCCTGCTGAAGCCCGAAGCCCAAATACGCCATCGCCTTGCGATGCGTCGCGGTTTCGAACCAGAAGGCCGGGTCCGGCGTCAGTTGGAACGGACGGCCGGTGAGCCCGAAATGATCCTCGAACATCTCAAACGTCCTTAGAAGGTATAACGGGCCGCGAGCTGCGCCTGGGCGGACCAGTCGCTGGGCAGGTCGCCGACCTTGAAGCTGTACAAGCCGGCGCTCGCGGTGGTGCTGATCCTGCCGAAGCTACGGTTGTAGCTGCCGACCGCGCCGTACGACCAGACCCCGTCCGAGTTGACCTGGCCCGGATCGAAATAGTTGGCGAACAGGTTCAGGTCGACCGTAGAAACCGGGCTCATCCGTCGCGAATAGAAACCCTGAGCGTAATAGCTTTCATCCTCCACGCCGAAGACCGACACGCCGGGAATGGCGCGGGAGAACAGCTTCCGGTTCACATATCCGGCGCCGAAACCATAGGTGTTCAGCCCGCGCGTGGCGGAGATCACGGCATCCAGGCCGCGGGTGCGATAAGTTGCCGTGGTGATCGATTGCAGCACGCTGTTCAGGCACGACCCCGGCGCTGCCCCGGACGTACCGAAGATGCAGCCGTTGAACTGTTGCGAATACAGGTCGCGCGCAGTCACGAAGCTGGTCGGCAGCGCGCCGATGTTGTCGCGTAGCTGGTTTCCGAAGGTCTCGACGCTGTCGTACAGGTTCACGGCGACCCCGACGCTGCGCGACGCAGCCCAGGTCGCCTGACCGGTATAGATGGTAGAGCCATAGCGGCGTCCAATCGCGCCGGACACCGACGTGCGGCGGTTGGGCCGCCAGACCACGCCCGCATCGAAGTAGACGCCGTCGGTCCGGTAATCGACGCGGCGCGGGCTGGCGGGATCGGTGACGAAGCGGCCGCTGCCGTCGGTCACCGGCACGCCGGTCGCGGCGTTGACCAGCGGAGCGCGGCTGGAGGAGGTGATCTTCTCATACCCCACCCCGCCCTGCACGGCCAGGTTCGCGGACATCGGCAGCAGCGCATCGACC
>Ga0210040_10004845_pt1 | contig 17359 bp, 13 predicted proteins | sample CryGeyCG12114_NA_FD_185462 | JGI IMG/M metagenome (GOLD analysis project Ga0210040, IMG submission 185462) | Groundwater microbial communities from aquifer - Crystal Geyser CG19_WC_8/21/14_NA (SPAdes) (version 2) | ecosystem: Environmental > Aquatic > Deep subsurface > Groundwater | place: USA... | reverse complement strand
CAAGCCCGGCAAGCTGTCCTCCCGCGCGCCGGCCCAGCCCGGCCGCAGCGTCGCGGAACGGCCGACGCGACCCGCAGCAGGCGACGGCGGTGATCGCAACGCGAGGCCTCACCGGCCTGCGAAGCCCGGCACCGCATCGCCACGTGCCCCGCAACAGCCGAACCGCTCCCGCGGCGCACCGGCCGATCATGCCCCGGCCGAGCGCCCCTCGCGCGGCGCGTCACCGCAGGCACGCCCTGCCGGGACCAGACCGAGCCGACCCGGCGCACGCCCCCCACGCTCAGGGTCACCCGCGCCAACTCGTGGCGCGCCGCCGCGTGGAAAGCGCTGACCGGTGCGCGTGATCGCCGGCCAATGGCGTGGCCGTCCGCTGCAGGCCCCTAAGGGTGATGCCACTCGTCCGACCGCCGATCGCACTCGCGAGGCGCTGTTCTCGATGCTCGCGAGCCGCCTCGGCAGCCTGGAGGGCCTCGCCGTCGCCGACCTGTTTGCGGGCTCGGGCGCGCTCGGTATCGAGGCGCTGTCGCGGGGGGCTGCCACCTGCCTGTTCGTGGAGCAGGACCGGGCTGCGCTTGACGCGCTGAAGGCGAACCTCGCCACCTTCGGGCTGCGTGGGCCGCAGGCGGAGGTGCGGGCCGCGTCCGTTCTGGCACTCGGCCCTGCCCCCGCGCCGCTCGACCTGATCATGATGGATCCTCCTTATCGCAGCGGCGCGGGCGCGGTGGCGCTGGACAAGCTGGGGCGGCTCGGCTGGGCGGGCGTCGCTACATGGATCAGCATCGAAACGGAGCGCGGCGAGGCCGTCGAGGTCGCCGGTTTCGACGCGGTCGCAGTGAGAGCCCATGGAAAGGGCCAGCTGACGCTGCTGCGGCGAAGCGACGGCTAGCTGGTCTCGCGTAGCCGGCGGGGCAACAGCGCCAAGCCCATCAGGCTGAGCGCGCCGGCCGCCACCAGATACGCGCCGACCAGGGCGATGCCGCCGCGCGCCACCAGCCACTCCGCCGCGATCGGCGCCACCGCCCCGCCCAGGATGCCGCCGAGGTTGAACGCCATCGACACGCCCGTGTAGCGCACGCCCGCCGGAAAGAGCTGCGGCAACCATCCACCCAGCGGCCCATACGCAAAGCCCATCACCGCCAAGGCCAGCGCCAGCCACAGGCCGAGCACGGAAAGCGACCCGCTCGCCAGCATCGGCCCCATCGCCAGCCCCGCGACCATGCAGCCGACAAAGCCGATCACCAGCATCCGCCCCGCGCCATGGCGGTCGGCGAGGAGGCTGGACGCCACCACGCCTCCTGCCAGGAACAGGATGGCAGCGAGCTCGACCGCGAGCATCGCCTCGCGCGAGTGCCGCAGCGTTGCGACGCCGTATCCCAGCGCAAAGGCGGTCGCGAGATAGAACAAGGCAAAGCAGGCCACCACGCCCAGCGTTCCCGCCAGCACCGCCCGGCCATGCTCCCGCACCAGCATAACGATCGGCACCTTGGGCAGCGCCTCGGCGCGCGCCGCCTCGACGAACGCGGGCGTTTCCGTCAGCTTCAGCCGCACCCAAAGCCCGAGCGCCACCAGCACGGCGCTGCCCAGGAATGGCAACCGCCATCCCCAGCTACGGAACTGCGCATCGTCGAGCACCAGACCCAGCAGCAGAAACAGCCCGTTCGCGGCGATGAACCCGACCGGCGCGCCAAGCGGAGGAAACATGCCCCAGGTGTTGCGCCGGTGCGGCGGCGCGTTCTCGACCGCCAACAGCGCCGCCCCGCCCCATTCGCCGCCCAGCCCCAGTCCCTGGCCGAAACGCAGCACGCACAACAACAGCGGCGCGATCCAGCCTGCCTGCGCATAGGTCGGCAGCGCGGCGATGCCGACAGTGGAACCGCCCATCAGCATCAAACTTGCCACCAGCGTCGACTTGCGGCCGGCGCGGTCGCCGAAATGCCCAAACGCCGCCGCGCCCACCGGCCGCGCGACAAAGGCGAGGCCGAAGCTCGCATAGCTGAGCAACAGCTGCGCCGACGCGGACGAGGCTGGGAAGAACAACGGCCCGAAAACCAATGCCGCCGCCGTCGCATAGATGTAGAAGTCGTAGAACTCGACCGCCGTGCCGACCAGACTGGCCAGCAGGATGCGGCGGGGTGAAGCGGGCGTCGACATGGCTACGCCCTTAGCCGATGCGCCTTCTCCCCGCAAAAGCCGGCAACACGCCGATACGTCCGCGACATTTTGCCGCAACGTGCCGCGGCCATAACGACAGGGCCGCTGCTTCTCTCCCCCTGTAAGCAGCAGCGCCCGCGCTTTCAGCGCGCTTCCCCGAACTGCGGGCGGCTCCCCACCCGGTGGAGCCGCCCCTTTTTTGCGCGCGGCGAGCAACGGCATCGCTGCCAGGCACGGCCGCCTGTCGGGCATGACTTGCACGCATGACTGTCGTAAACGCCGCCCATGCCGACAACCGACTGGCCCACCGCTCATCACTCGACCAGCCCTCCCGCCGTGGCGGCGCCGGACATGCGCAGCGTGATCGAGGCGCGCGACTGGCGCACGGTTCGCACCGGGGGACCGGACGCGTGGCCCGCTTCCTTGCAGTTGATCGTCGACCTGATGCTCGACGCCCGCTTTCCGATGTGCCTGGGCTGGGGCGAGGAGCTCACGTTCTTCTACAACGACGCTTACGCACTCTTCCTCGGACAGCGCCATCCCGCGGCGCTTGGCCAGCCGCTGCGCGAGGTCTGGCCCGAAGTCTGGCCCGACATAGAGCCATTCGTCGCGCAGGCACTGGCGGGCGAAGCGGTGTGGCTGGAGGATCTCCCCCTCACCCTGGCCCGCAACGGCAATCCGGAAGAGACCTTCTGGACGTTTTCCTATAGCCCGGTGCGCGACGAAAACGGCCGGATCTTCGGGTTCCTCGACATTGCGACGGAGACCACCAGCAAGGTAATCACCGAGCGCCGGCTCACCGCCGACCACCGCCGCCTGTCGCAGATGTTCGAACAGGCGCCGAGCTTCATGGCGATGCTGCGCGGGCGCGACCACGTGATCGAGCTTGCCAATCCGGGCTACCTGTCGCTGCTGCCCGGTACGGACGTGGTGGGCAAACGAGCAGGCGAAGGCCTCAGCGAGACGGCCCGCGCAGGTTACGTGAAGCTGCTCGATCAGGTGTTCGACAGCGGCGTCGCCTTTACCGCCCGCGGCGCCCGCTTTCCGCGGCCCGACGGGGGTGGCGAGCGTTATCTCGATTTCGTGCTGCAACCGACGACCGACGAAGCGGGCGAGGTGTCCGGCATCTTCGTGCAAGGCGTGGACGTCACCGAACGGCAGCAGGGCGAGGTGGCGCTGCGCGAAAGCGAGGAGCGCTACCGCCAGATCGTCGAGGGTGCCGAGGATTTCGCGATCGTCTCGTTCGATGCCGATGGCCGCATCGCCAGCTGGAATAGCGGCGCGGAGCGGTTGGTCGGCTTCACCGAAGAGGAGGCGATCGGCCGCGAAAGCGACATCATCTTCACGGTGGAGGACCGCGCGGCCGGCGTTCCCGCGCGCGAGATCGAGCGCGCCCGCGCAGAGGGCCGCGCCGTCGACGAACGCTGGCACGTGCGCAAGGACGGCACCCGCTTCTGGGGCTCGGGCCTGATGATGCGGCGCGACGGCGGCCTGGTGAAGATCTTTCGCGACCGCAGCGCGGAGCACGATGCCGAGCGCCGCGTGCAGCAGCTCAACCAGACGCTGGAGGAGCAGGTCCGCGAGCGGACCGCGGCCCTGCTGCGCAGTCAGGAAGCGCTGCGCCAGTCGCAGAAGCTGGAGGCAGTGGGACAGCTGACCGGCGGCGTCGCGCATGATTTCAACAATCTGCTGACGATCATCCGCTCGGCGGTCGACTTCCTGAAGCGCGACAACCTGCCCACAGCCAAGCGCGACCGGTACATCGAGGCGATTTCGGACACCGTGGATCGGGCAACCAAGCTCACCGGCCAATTGCTCGCTTTTGCCCGCCGCCAGCCGCTCAAGCCCGAGATGTTCGACCTAAGCGTGCGCGTCGCCGATGTGATGGAGCTGGTCCGCCCGATCGTCGGCGCGCGCGTGACGCTGTCGCTCACCCCTTGCGCGGAGCCCTGTTACGCCGAAGCAGACGTCAGCCAGTTCGAAACCGCGATGATCAACCTGGCGGTCAACGCCCGCGACGCCATGGAGGGCGAAGGTGAACTGCGTTTTGCCGTCCGCCACGCTTCGGAAGTGCCGTCGATCCGCGGCCACGCCCGGGCGGAGGGCGACTTCGTGGCGATGTCGGTCACCGACACCGGGTCGGGCATCGCGCCTGAGAACATGGCGCAGATCTTTGAACCGTTCTTCACCACCAAGCAGGTGGGCAAGGGAACGGGCTTGGGGCTCAGCCAGGTGTTCGGCTTTGCCAAGCAATCGGGCGGCGAGGTCGATGTGGAGAGCACGCCGGGCGTCGGCTCCACGTTCACCATCTATCTGCCGCGCGTCGCCCCCGAGCGGCTGGCGCGCAATGCCGTTGCCGAGCCGCAGGAAGTGGCGCCGCCAGCACGCGACTTGTGCATCCTGGTGGTGGAGGACAACGAAGCGGTGGGCCAGTTCGCGACCGAAATGCTCCACGATCTTGGCTATTCGACCACCTGGGTCGGCAATGCCGCCGAGGCGCTGAACCGGCTGGGCGACGACGGCGCAGGGTTCGATGCGGTGTTTTCCGACGTGATCATGCCCGGCATGAACGGGGTCGAGCTGGCCGAGCAGATCCGCGAACGTCACCCCCGCCTGCCGGTGGTGCTGACCAGCGGCTACAGCAGCGTGCTTGCCGAGGAAGGCAGCCACGGGTTTCCGCTGCTCAAGAAGCCCTATTCCGTGAAAGCGCTCGCCCAGCTACTCCACCACACCGTCGGAGCTCCCGCCGCGCGCGGCTAGCTCATGCCGCCGCACGGTCCCTGCGCTCAGCCGCCGGTCGCGCGCACCACCGTCAGCAGCAGCCAGTAGAGGCCACCCGCCAGCAGCATCGCCGCCGGCAACGTCATGATCCAGGCGAGCGCCATGTTGCGCACCGTGCGCCATTGCAGCCCGGCCCCGTTGCCGACCGACGCGCCGGCGACGCCGGAGGTCAGGATGTGGGTGGTCGACACCGGCACCGCGAAACGCTCGGCCATCAGGATCGTCGCCGCGGTGACCAGCTCCGCCGAGGCCCCCATGCCGTAACTCAGATGGGTACGGCCGATCCGCTCGCCGACGGTCACGACGATACGCTTCCACCCGACCATGGTGCCGAGCCCCAGTGCCAGCGCCACGGTAACCTTGACCCACAATGGAATAAAGCGCGTGCCCTCTTCCAGCCGGCTGCCATAGCTCTTCAGCGTCGCTGTCTCGGCCGGCGTGAAAGTGCCCGCTGCCTGCTTGTCCGCCGTCAGCAGCTTGTTGGCATCCAGGACCAGGTACATGTCGTTGCGAAGGTTAGGCGTCGCCGCTGCCGGCACCTTGCCGAGCGAGCCGTAGCCGTCGAGCCGCTTGCTGATCCCGCCCGACAGCGTCGCCAGGCTGCGATAGGCGACCGGTCCCGCGACGTGTCGCGCCTCGATCGCACGGCTAAGCGTCGTGCGGGCGGCATCGGGCGTGACCGGCGCCGCCGCCGGGCCGGCATGCGCCAGGTAGACACGCTGGGCGGCGTTGGTGGTCTGGATGAACGCGGCCGTGGCGCGTTCCGGCACCGTGCGGTTCAACGCATAGGCGGTGGGGGCGCAGCCGATCAGGATCAGCATGATCAGCCCCATGCCCTTTTGCCCATCGTTGCCGCCATGCGCAAAGCTGACGGCCGTGCAGGTGAAGATCAGCAGCGCGCGAATGCCCTTGGGCGGCGGCGCGTTGCCCGTGGGCTGGCGGTAGAGCTTGGGGTTGCGGACCACCGCCTTCATGGCCAGCATCAGCAGCAGCGCGCCTGCAAAGCCGATCAGCGGGCTGACCAGCAGCGCGCGCAGCACATTGGCCGCCTGCCCCCAATCAACTCCCGACGCCCCGCCGCCCAGTCCGTTCGACAACAGCTGATTGGCCAGCCCGACCCCCAGGATCGACCCGATCAGTGCATGGCTCGACGAATTGGGCAGCCCTACGAACCAAGTGGCAAGGTTCCAGATCACGGCCGCCAGCAGCAGCGCAAAGATCATCGCGAATCCCGCGCCCGAACCGACGTGCAGGATGAGATTTACCGGCAGCAGCGTGATCACGGTATAGGCGACCGCACCGCTCGACGTCACCACCCCGATGAAGTTCCACACGCCCGACCAGACCACCGCCACCGGCGCCGACATCGAATGGGTGTAGATCACCGTCGCCACCGCATTGGCGGTGTCGTGAAAGCCGTTCACGAATTCGAAGCCCAGCGCGATCACCAGCGCGAGTCCCAGGAACAGGAACACGCCGAACGCCATGCGTTCGCCGACCTCTTGCGTATCCAGGAAGATGCTGAGCCCCGCATAGGCGAGCCCGCCGATCAGGACGGCGGCGAACAGCCAACGACCGGCAGGGTGCAGGCTGCGGTCGAGGCTAGGCCCCTGCACGCTTGGTAGCGACTCGCCGGAGGCGAAAACGGTGGATGCCATGATGGCGCTCCCCTCGCCTGTCAGTGTGACGGTTTGATGACCCGGGGCTGGTGCAGGCTGTGCGCAGCGATCATCGCGGCATCGCCGACGCGATCGCCTGTTGGCCCGCTTGCCTTGTCCGATACGCCGCCAGCCACCCCACCGCCGATCAGGCGACACCCGCCACCACTGCCCCTGCAAGCATGTCGGTCAGGTAGTGCGTTCCTTCCACCGGCGTCGCCAGCAGCATCAGCGTGTTGACCTCGATAACCGGCCAGCGCAGCCGGCCAGGCGGCCGCCCCGCCGCCATGTACAGAACTGCCGTGGCCGCGTGGAAGCTCGGCACCGACACCAGTCCGCGCAGAGTGCTAAGATCGACCACATGCACCAGATGCTGGCGCAGGGACGGGATCAGTTGCGCCTCCCACAGGCCGCTTTCCGGCATGCACGGCACCGGCTTGTGCTACCGATAAGCAAGCTGCCCGACCGCCCGCATCAGTCGGAACAGCAGCAGCGTCAGCACCGCCGCGACCCAGAAACGCAGCGAGAACATCCGCGCCAGATCCTGCCGCCCGGCCTAGGCGAAGCCGCCAAGAAGCGCGGCGGGCGTCCAGTAGATGCTCTGACAGGCGATCCGCTCCCCAACCTGGAGCGCCGGGTGGGCGGGGACCACGCAATACCAGCGCACCCAATCGAACTCCATCGCTGCATCAAGGCGCGCCAGCACGGGATCCACCATACCACGGCTTGCCGCTGGTTGCGGATAGCTCGCCACCGCGCCGATCAGCGCGACGCACGTGAACAGCGCAAAGCTTTCAGCGATGTCGCACACCACCTGCTGCCGTCGCGTCGCCCGGCGCCAAAGGCCGGTGCGCAGGGCGGTCGCCAGCGCGCCGCACGCATAGAAGGGCTGGTTGCTTGCCGCCGCCGGATCGATCCACAGCCCCGCCTGGTGCATCAGCCCGGCAAGCAGAACGATGCTCGCCGCCATGCACCCTGCCAACCACGTGCCGGGAATTGCCGGCGCCTCGCGTCCGATAGTCATCGGCCCGGCTAGCCCGATCGCGCCTGACCGCGCGATCAAACGATCATGACAAAGGGGTCGCGCTACAGGTAGTCGGCCAGCACCAACACCACGTCGCGGCGCCGTCCGTCCCGTTCCACCGTCAGCGGCACCCGCGTGCCCGCCGGGCCGTTCAGGGCCACCAGCGTCGCACGCCAGTTCGCACCGACCACCGCATCCCCCGGCTTCAGCCCCGCGCCCGCCGCCGGGCTGCCGGTGCCGACGTCGCCGAGCGTGATGCGATCACCATCGCGATCCAGCCACAGCCCCGACAATGGATAGCGGCGCGGCTTGTCCGCCAACCCGTTCGGGATGGCCCAAATCCGGCCCCTCGCGACCTCGGTCGACAGATGAAGCCGGCGCAAGATGGAAAGACCGATCAGCCCATCCTGCTCGTGCCATGACGAGCCGGGCTTGCTGAGCGCCACCAGGGGTCGTTCAAACACCAGATGGCCGATCCGCAACCGCTCGCCGCGTACCAGTCGGGTCGGCACCACGTCGGGCCCGATCCCCCGCGATTCGCTCGGCGCATAGGGCCGATCGTCGCTCCACAACCCGCTTCGCTTCGCCGCCCTTCCTCCCAACAGCATCTCCCCCGGCGCGCCGGTGTCGAGCAGGAAATCCCCGAAAAAGCCGTCAACGCTTGCCCGCGCGAAGATGCGTTGCCCGGCATCGCTCTTCTCGAAACGCGAAGGCAGCTCCATCCATCCGTCCCGGTCCGCCCGCCCCGCCGGATAGACGCGCCACTCCCCCTTCACGAAGTCGAGGTCACTGTCATAGGTGGTGAACAGCCCCGCCCCGAAGGCGCCGGCAGCGTTCTCGCCGAACCGCACCTGCGTGCCGGAGAACAGCATGGCGGGGAAGCGCACGCCGCTGCCCAGCAACACGTCGGGCGCCTTGTACCAAGGCGTGTTCCTGATGCCGCCGATGCCGCCATGCGTGCCTTCGCCGATGTTGTTCATCCTCAGCTCGTGCGCGATGTCGTTGCGGATCATGCTGTGGCTGGCACCAGTGTCGACAATGAACAGCAGCGGACGGGATTGACCGATGCGGCACGCCATCCACACACGCCCGGCTTCCAGCGCGATGCTCGACACCATCGGCCGTGTCGCTGCGGCAGCGCCCGCCCGGCCCGCCGACAATGCTGCCACCCCCGCCGCGGCCGCGCCGCCCACCACGTCCCGCCGACTCACCAGCATCGCCGTTCTCCTCTTCCCGCAGCATCGCGGTGGCTTCCCTGCCGAGCAAGAGCTTGCCGCCATCGCTTGCGTTCCCTAGCTGTTCACGCGTGACCCAGCCCGTTTCCGCCGCTTCCGGCCAACTTGCCGACCCGCCCTATCTTCGTGGGCTCAATCCGCCGCAGCGCGAGGCGGTGCTGACCACCGAAGGCCCGGTGCTGATGCTAGCCGGTGCCGGCACCGGCAAGACCGCGGCCCTCACCGCCCGCCTTGCCCACCTTCTTTACACCCGCAAGGCCTACCCGTCGGAGATCCTCTCCGTCACCTTCACCAACAAGGCCGCGCGCGAGATGCGCGAGCGTGTCGGCCGCCTGGTCGGCGACGCGGTGGAGGGGATGCCTTGGCTTGGCACCTTTCACGCGATCGGCGCCAAGATGCTCCGCCGCCACGCCGAACTTGTCGGCCTCCAGTCGAACTTCACCATCCTCGACACCGACGACCAGCTGCGGCTGCTGAAGCAACTCATCGTCGCGGCCGACCTCGACGAGAAACGCTTCCCCGCCCGCTCCCTCGCCGGCCTGATCGACGAGTGGAAGAACAAGGGCCTGATCCCGGCCGACATCGACGCGGGCGAGAGCGAACGCTACGCCAGCGGCCGTGGCGGCGAACTCTACGCGCAGTATCAAGCGCGCCTCAATGCCGTGAACGCCTGCGACTTCGGCGACCTTCTGCTCCACATGCTGACCATTCTGAAGACGCATCGCGACGTGCTCCAGACATACCAGCAGCGCTTCCGCTACATCATGGTGGACGAGTATCAGGACACCAATTCCGTCCAGTACCTCTGGCTCCGCCTGCTCGCGCAGGAACGCAAGAACATCGCCTGCGTCGGCGACGACGACCAGTCGATCTATTCCTGGCGCGGCGCCCAGGTGGAGAACATCCTCAAGTTCGAAAAGGACTTCCCCGGCGCCACCGTGATCCGCCTGGAGCAGAATTACCGCTCCACCCCTCACATCCTCGGCGCGGCGGGCGGCGTGATCGCCAACAACACCGGCCGCCTCGGCAAGCAGCTGTGGACCGAACTCGACACGGGCGACAAGGTCCGCGTCATCGGCGTCTGGGACGGTCCGGAGGAAGCCCGCCGCGTCGGCGACGAGATCGAATCCTGCCAACGCGCCGGCAAGTCGCTCGACGCGATGGCGATCCTCGTCCGCGCCCAGCACCAGACGCGCGAGTTCGAGGACCGCTTCATCGCCATCGGCATGCCCTACCGCATCGTCGGCGGCTTCCGCTTCTACGAGCGCGCCGAGATCCGCGACGCCCTCGCTTACCTCCGCGTCGTCAACCAGCCCGCCGACGACCTTGCGTTCGAGCGCATCGTCAACGTCCCCAAGCGCGGCCTGGGCGACAAGGCGCTCGCCAAGATCCACCAGCTCGCCCGACGAAGCGGCAGCCCGCTCACCACCGCCGCCGCACAGATCCTCGATACCGACGAGCTCACGCCGCAGGCCCGCCGCGCGCTCGGCAACCTCGTCGGCGACATCGCCCGCTGGCGCGACATGGCGCGCGACCTCCCCCACGCCGAACTCGCCCGCCAGCTCCTCGACGAGTCCGGCTACACCGCCATGTACCAGGCCGAGAAATCGGTCGAAGCCGCCGGCCGCCTCGAAAACCTCTCCGAACTCGTCCGCGCCATGGAGGAGTACGAGTCGCTCGGCGCGTTCCTCGAACACGTCTCCCTGGTGATGGAGCGCGAGGGCGACACGCGGGCGCCGGAGGTCACGATCATGACCATCCACGCCGCCAAGGGGCTGGAGTTCGACACGGTCTTCCTGGTCGGCTGGGAGGAAGGCCTGTTCCCCTCGCAGCGCGCGCTCGACGAAGGCGGCACGCGCAGCCTGGAGGAGGAACGCCGCCTCGCCTATGTCGCGATCACCCGCGCCCGCCGCCGCGCCGTCATCATTCACGCCGCCAACCGCCGCATCTACGGCCAGTGGACGTCGAGCATCCCCAGCCGCTTCGTCGGCGAGCTTCCCCCTGAGCACATCGACAGCGAGACCACCATGTCCGGCGGCGAGTCGCTATGGCGCGCCAACTGGAGCGAGCGCGCCGACCCCTTCGCCGACGTGGGGAGAGGCACCGGCCGAGGCCCCGGCTGGCAACGCGCCGTCGCTGGCAGCTTCACGCCAGCGCCCACCCGCGTCGTTGAAAGCCGAGCGCCCTCGGTCAGCATCGGCAACAAGGGCCGCAGCGACCTTTCGGTAGGCCAACGCGTCTTCCACCAGAAGTTCGGCTACGGCGACATCGCCGAGATCGAAGGCAACAAGCTGGAGATCGACTTCGAGGCGGCGGGCCGCAAGCGCGTGATGGACAGCTTTGTGACGGTGGGGTGAATGCCTGTTTGCGACGTATGCCCACTTACGCTTTAGTGGACAGCGCGGAATTGAGGGGGAAAAACCGTGGGAACCGGTAGTGACTCTGAGGATTTAGAGGGCTTCTCTCAGCCGGTCCGCAACCGCAATCGCAGGAAGTTAGCGGGATGGATCGCACTCATTCTGCCAGCGATCCTGGCTGGCGTCTTTTCTCTAATTCCCAATTTGTTTGAGCGACTTACCGCTCCCGAATCATCTCTTTCGTACTCTTTAATTTCTAGTCCGTCGATCCGCACGACGACGGGCTACAGTCGCATATTCTCTTCAACGATCGAGAACTCTGGTACCACTCGGATCACCGGCGTGGAGGCGAATCTAAGCTTAGCTGGCGGCGTCATCGAGCGGATGAGCATTGGAGACAGTAGTGGCGATCGGCCAAGCATCGGTACGGCTGAAGACGGCGGACGCATGACAGTTCGGTCCATGTTCCCACGAGAGCGGATCGCGGTCACTGCGCTAGCCACGAGCGGAAATCCGGCAACGAAACCAGCCATTAGCGTGCGCAGTGATCAAACATTGGGGGCAATGAGTGCAGCAAGAGACGAAGACCAAGCGAGCAAGACAGCAAGATGGGCTGCCATCCTAGCTGCCCTCGGCGCCCTAACCGCTACCGCTGCCGGCTTCTTTGTATTTAGATCTCAGAAGGAGAACCTGTCTGCCATTGACTTCTATTCGATGAGTGCGCGGTCCGCTATCGCAGACCGCGAATTGGTTGTAGATCGAGAAGAGGTTTTGATGTTTATCTCAGATTTGATTGGGCATCCCCCTCTCACTGAGCGCCTAACTGCCCTCGAATACGATTGCAAGTTTGTGCAGTTTGCGGACATGCTGGCGGAAATCGCAGACACGTCGAGGGGAGAGCAACGTAGGCGCATGATCGCAGGCCTACGATCCATTCTCCTTGTGCCGTACCTCCACGATATGACACGGAAAGTCATAGAGGACTATCTATTCAAGCTTGGCGCCAAGCAAATTTCCAGCAGTTTTTCGGCAGAAGACGTTAAGGACCGCCTGGTCTTTAGAGATTACGCCCGCAGGTGCTTCGTAGCGGAAGGCGTAAAGGTCGCTCTTACAGGTGATCGTCATGTCGGACGCATCAAGCAGTTTTTCGGTTATCTTGCTAAATGAAATGCTGCTAGCTTAGGATCTGAGCTGGTACGCTAGCTCCAAGAAACGCCCGCATATCCCCCAGCAACAACCCCGGCTGCTCCACCGCCGCGAAGTGCCCGCCCTTCGCCATCTCCGTCCAGTGCGCCACCGCGCCCGTCTTCGGTGCCTCACGCAAGAACGCCGCTGATCGTCCCCGCTCCTCGTTCAGGAACGATACGGCTGCGCAACCGTATCCGAATCTCCGCCCGACTCTCCGGGCCAGTTTGAGGATCGCCACCATGCTTAGCCGCTTTCTCACCGCCGGGGTCGCCTTGGCGACGCTCGCCACCGCCATCCCCGCAACGGCGCAGTCGGCGCAAGACGACGCGCGCTTTCGCGTCGCCCAGGCGCGCTTTGATCGCGAATATGACCTCTATCGGCAGGAAGTGGACCGCTACACCGCGTCGCGCGCCCGCGCCGGCGACAGCTATCGCGAGCCGTCCTACGACACGGGCGGCTATCGGCGAGCGCCCGCCGCCTATCCCGATGAGCGCGACGAAGGCGGCTACGACCCGTCCCGCTATTATCGCAGCGGCCCGAACTATCAGGAGCGCACGCTCAGCGCGAACGATCGCGTCTACGCCGGCAACGACGGCCGTTATTATTGCAAGCGGTCGGACGGCACCACCGGCCTGATCGTCGGCGGCGCGGCAGGCGGCGTGCTGGGCAACGTCATTGACGGCGGCCACAGCCGCGTGGTCGGCACGCTGCTCGGCGGCGCGGTCGGCGCGCTCGCGGGCAAGTCGATCGACCAGAACAACAGCGAGGTTCGCTGCCGCTGATCGATCGGTGGAGCCGGTGTCAGGCCGGCTCCACCGCCATCAGCAGGACGCCGGCATATTTGGGGTCGTTCTCGTCGAACAGCGCGCTGCGCTCGAACCGCCGCGCCGTCAGCCTCAGGGGCGACAATCCCGCGAGCTTGAAGGCGCCCAGCTTTTCTTCCCTGGGTGGCTTGCCGTCCCGCTCGATCGTCACCGCGTCGACATAGATCTCGTCATGGCGCGTGTAGATGGCGTGCGGCGCCAGCATCACCTCACCGCGATTATAGGTTGCCGCCAGCGCCAGCCTCTTGACGATCGCTTCGAAGACCGTCGGCGTGGTGTCGGGGGGCGGCGATGCTCGGCGTGTTTCGGAGGACATGGCCCAGCTTCCTAGTCCGCCCTGTTGCGGTGCAGCAAGAACCTATCCGCACCCACCATGTTCCATGCCGGACCAGCGGATGACTTTCCGGTGATCGCCCGCCAGGTTAAGAGCACGGGCGATCACCAAAAACGCCTTCACCGCGCCGCAGTGGTCATGCCTGCAGGCCCGATCAGCTTTTGCGCGAAATACGTCATCTGCAGCGCCTGCAACCGGGCCCCCTGCTCGATGTCGGCGTCGCCCGAATGCCCGCCCGCCGTGTCCTCGTAGAAGAGGTAGGGCAACCCATATTCCTTCATCCGCGCGGCGAACTTGCGGGCATGCTGCGGGCCGACGCGGTCGTCCTTGGTGGTGGTCCAAATGTACGGCTCCGGATAGGCGACGCCGCGCTGCAGGTTCTGATAGGGCGAGATCGTCTCGAGGAACGCCTTTTCGTCGGGATTGGACACCGAGCCATATTCGTCGACCCACGACGCCCCCGCCGCGATCTGCTCGTAGCGGATCATATCGAGCAGCGGCACCTGGATGGTCACCGCCTTCCAAAGGTCCGGATGCTGATTGAACTCCACGCCCATCAGCAGGCCGCCGTTGGAGCCGCCATAGATTCCGAGCTTGGCGGAACTGGTCAGCCGCCGCGCGATCAGGTCGCGGGCGACCGCGGCGAAATCGTCATAGATCACCTGCCGCTTGGTCTTGCGGCCGGCGTCGTGCCACGCCGGCCCGAACTCGCCGCCACCGCGGATATTGGCGAGCACATAGCTGCCGCCGCGCTCCAGCCACAGCTTGCCCATCACACCCGAATAGTTCGGCAGCATCGGCAGCTCGAAGCCGCCGTAAGCGGTCATCATCGTTGGCGTGGAGCCGTCCAGCGCCAGACCCTTGCGATGCACCACGAAATACGGAACGCGGGTGCCGTCGGTCGAGGTCGCCTCGAACTGCTCCACCACGTCTTGCGAAGCGTCGAACTTGGCCGGCAGCGACTTGACCTCGCGCGGCGCGGCGCCGGTACCGGCATCAAAGGCCAGCAGCGACGTCGGCGTGAGGAAGCCGGTGACCGTCAGATAGGCATGGTTGCTGCGATCGGTGGCGCTCGCCACGCCGATGCTGGCGTTGTCGGGCAGCGCCACTGCCTGCGAACTCCAGCCGCCCGCTCCGTGGGTGAACACCATCGCGCGGCCGCGCACATTGTCGTTGACCACCAGCATCAGCCGGTCCCGCGTGGTCGCCACCTCGTCGAGCGACTGGCGGGGTCCAGGGGCGAAGATCACCGTTGGATTTATCCGCCCAGCTTCCAACTCCTTCAGCGGCACCGACGCCACCGCGCCGGCCGGCACCTTGCCCCAAGGATCGCTGGTCCGGAACAGCACCTGCCCGTCGATCATCCCCGCCGGACGCGTGCGTGCCGGCAGGTCGAGCTTCACCACCTTGCCTGCGGAGGTCAGCATCGCGGTTTCGGTGCCGAAGAAGGTCACGCCGCGGCTGATGAACACCGCGCGGTTGCCCTTGGCGTCGGTCAGCACCGCGCTGCCGGTCGACACCTGGTCGCTAGGCGCCCCCCGGAAAACTTCCGTCGCCGCGTCCGGTCCGCCGCCGCGCTTCACCAGCTTCAGCACGAAAGGATAGCCCGATTGCGTCAGCGTCCCCGCACCCCAGTCGCGGCTGACCAGCAGCGTGTCGCGGTCAAGCCAGCTTGCGTCCTGCTTGGATTTGGGCAGCGTGAACCCGTTCGGAACAAAATTGTTCGCAGCGAGGTCAAACTCGCGATAGGTGACCGCATCCTCGCCGCCTTCGGACAGCGCAACCAGGCACAACCGCTCCTCGGGTTGCAGGCAGCTGATGCCCTTGAACACCCACTGCTTGCCCTCGGCCTTGCCGAGCGCGTCGAGGTCGAGCGCGAGCGTCCAGGCAGGATCGGCGCCGCCGTAGCTTTGCTCGCTGGTCCAGCGCAGAATGCCATGCGGGTGATCGGCATCGCGCCAAAAATTGTACACGCGCCCGAACATCTGGTTCGGCATGGGGATGCGATCCTTGGCCGACGCGATGGCCAGCGCCTCCCGGTAGAAGGTTGCATAGCGCGGATCACCTTGGAGGCGGGGCAGCGTCCGGGCATTCTCTGCCTCCACCCACGCGAGCGGCTTGGCGCCATCCTTGTCCTCCAGCCAGAGATAAGGATCGTTGGCCGCGTCGACGTTGGCGGAAGCAGGAGAGTTGCTGTGGGTCATCGCCGCCGTCTGGGCGAGTGCGGGTGCCGCGGCAAGCGCCGTTGCGGCAAGAAAGGTGGCGGCCTTCAACATTCGACTCTCCCGACTTGACGGCCGGTTGTGGCGGGGGAAAGCGCAAGGGACAATGGCCGATCATCACGCTCCCAGCTCCGCACCGTCCGACCAGGCGCCGACCGGAGGCGCGCCCGACGGTCTGCCGCTGCCCCGCCGCTACCTTGCCATCGGCGCGTTGTGCTTCGGCACCGCGCTGGTGATCATCGACGGCGGCGTCGCCAACGTCGCGCTGCCGACCATCGCACGCGACCTTCACGTCGATTCGAGCGCAGTGGTGTCGATCGTCACCGTGTATCAGCTGACACTGGTGATGCTGATGCTCCCCTTCGCGGGGCTGGGCGAGCGTATCGGCCTGAAACGCATGTACCAGTCCGGGCAGCTGATCTTCACCGTCGCGACGCTCCTGTGCTTTTTCGCACGCAGCCTGCCGTTCCTGCTGGTGGTCCGCACCGCGCAGGCGATCGGCGCGGCGGGCGCGCTCGCGGTCGCATCGGCGCTGATCCGCCAGACCTACCCGGCCAAACAGCTCGGCCGCGGGCTCGGCATCAATTCGGTGATCGTGGCAAGCTCCGCCGCCGCCGCGCCGACGATCGGCGGCCTGGTGCTGGCGGTCGCGCCCTGGCCTTGGGTGTTCGCCAGCGCCATTCCCTTCGGCGTCGCATCCCTGCTGCTCGGCCGCGCGCTGCCGGCGCCGCCGCTGCGCGACCAGCGCTTCGACGTGCTCAGCGCCACCATGTGCGCGGCGATGTTCGGCCTGGTGATCGGCGGCGCCGAAACCGCGGTGCATGGCGACAGCCCGATCGTGTCGGGGGCGATCGTCCTGACCGGCGCGGTGATCGGCTACGTCTTTGTCCGGCGCGAGCGCGGCACGCCCAACCCGATCCTGCCCGTCGACCTGCTTGGGCAACCGGTGATCACGCTGTCGGTGATCGGTGCCTTCACCGCATTCGTCGCGTCCATGACGCTGCTGCTGTCGACGCCTTTTCGCCTGACGCACGAGTTCGGCTTCTCCCCGGCAGAGGTGGGCGCGGCGATCGCGCCCTGGCCGCTGACCAACATGGTGGTCGCGCCGCTCGCCGGCTGGCTGTCGGACCGTATCCCGGCAGGATTGCTCGGCGGCATCGGCATGGTGATCTCGATCACCGCACTGCTGCTGCTCGCCTTCCTGCCCGCGCACCCCAGCTATTTCGATATCGCTTGGCGGATGGCGCTGTGCGGATCCGGGTTCGGCACCTTTCTGCCGCCCAACGCGCGGCTGATCATCGGCTCGGCACCGCGCGAGCGGGCAGCGGCGGCGGGCGGGCTGGTGTCCACCGTGCGCCTGCTTGGCCAGACCACCGGCGCGACCGTGGTCGCCTCGCTGCTGGCGATCGGCGTCGGTGCGGGCCGCGTGCCCCCGCTGGTTGCGGCGGGGTTGGCGCTGGTGGCGGGGCTGTGCAGCCTTGCCCGCCTGCGCCCGTCGCTCCGCAATCCCGATCGCACGGAGACGGCCGCGGCGCAGGTGGTGATGCGCAACCCGCGCTGATCCGGCGGAGCGGGAACGGCGGGC
>Ga0210040_10004844_pt1 | contig 17361 bp, 4 predicted proteins | sample CryGeyCG12114_NA_FD_185462 | JGI IMG/M metagenome (GOLD analysis project Ga0210040, IMG submission 185462) | Groundwater microbial communities from aquifer - Crystal Geyser CG19_WC_8/21/14_NA (SPAdes) (version 2) | ecosystem: Environmental > Aquatic > Deep subsurface > Groundwater | place: USA... | reverse complement strand
TATTCGTTTGGGAATACGATAAATGGCAAATGTACTCAAAAAGGTATCTTATGCGTGGCATGTACCAAAAGGAATTCCTTTTCTATAAATATTAAAGACAAGTTAAGGGATAACTTTTTGCGTTGACAAACAAGTCATAAGGAAAAAGCTGATACTACATGTGGTTAGGTAAAACGGATCCAGTCTGTGGATAACAAACGATTGAAGCATGATGCTCATGAAGTCCGGAATAATGAATTTGGTGATGACTATTTAATCGAATCGGGAGGAAGAAAAAATAAATTTGTGCGTTACTCAGCAAAAAAATTTCTTTAGAAACGAAAAAGAAAGTTCTCTAGTTCCGATCAACTTCTTTTTAACTGTGCTATGCATACACATGCCCAAGTTAACAGAATTGTAGTTACAGCATGTCCCTTTTTTGAACCAACTTGTACTCGTTATATACTTTTCCCTTGCACATGAATATTATGTTAGTAAGACGACAAGCGTGGAATATATGTTTTTGGGTACATTATTAGTATTAGAGGAATTTGCTGACATTGGGTAAAGACTGCAATAGTTGGTTTTCAAAGTCTTCCCAATGAGATGATCCTATCGCATGTTCCAGTGCGTAATAAGCATGCATAGAGTGCAGCAGTAAAATGTGAGTGAAAAAAGAAAAGACAAGAATTGTCACGTTCTTGGCAAATGACAGTTATTATTGGGATAGATGAGACCTTTTTTCTATCTCTTTAGATATATTTTTCCCTTTTCCCAAATAACTTTTGAACCAAAAAAAAATGCTGAATTTGCACGGCCAATAGGGTAGTAACCGCACCAGCTTCTGTAATGTCTTGTTCCCTTTTTGAAATCTCCGATTTCACAAGAACGTGTTGCAACTGCGGACTAGAACAAGCTCACATAACTGGTTTTATACAGTCCTCATAAATCTAAACACTTTTTCCATACCATTACGGACTTACAGGCTGTATAAACAGTTTATAGTGGGTGATAATAAAAAGGGAATGAGTTATGGGCCACAGAACAAAATGAGCTCCCATTGTCTTCTACCATGTATTACGCAAAAAGCATTTAAAACGTGATGAGACTTTGGTCTACAGGCTATTTTCCTTATATAAATTTACGCACAATGAGATGACTGACTGAGTGGCTCCAATAAAACCGAATGGAGGGAGACCAAAAAAGTAATGAAATAAAGATCTCCAAAAATGATTATCTCGTCAAAAGAGTCAAACTGTCTGTGAATTGAGTTGTGCGTGTCCCATTAGACGATTCTTATAGATAGCTTGATTCCCTGATAAACAGTTTAGTCATAAAATTTTCATGTAAAAAAGAGCTCCAGTTTCATCATTTTTAATGAATCTTAATGCTAATGACAAAGGGAAAGTAAAATTTGAGTGACAACTCAGCTTTTTGCAATACTATCACGTTTTGGCAACCAAATTTTACCTGTGGATAGATAAGACTGCCTCATTATTAGTTAGTCAGGCAGTCACTCACTGCTAAATTCTAGCTATGTCTTAATGAATACAACTTTTTCAAGAGATCTCAGTTGGTTAGTTATAGTTAGTTAGTTAGTTACTTTGTTAGTCTAACCTATTTCAAAGACTTCACTACTAATTTTTAGCAGCAAGATGCAAACCTGCTGTGTTTATAAATCTTCTACTTTTCATGAGGTTATAACATGCTCTTTTATCAATGTCCCACGCACATTCTCTCCAGGGCATAATTGTAATCTTAGAATGGAAATGCAAAGGAAAAAAACTAGCGAAATTTACGCAAGCTATGAAAAGGATCTTGCACTCTGTTGCTTCTGTGTTAAATGATTCTGATATGTGAGTGGAAAACTTAGGCTCATATCGCCTCCTCTTATCTCGTTTTTGTTTGCTCACTTCACGAAGGTGGTATAATAATATTCTCCTATTCACATGCATAGAACTTACTCGTATTTCACTTTTATTCATTGGAGATATGGAATGAGAATGTGAGTAGACGCCTACTTACAATAGGCCTTTTTGCCTTTTAGGGCTGCACAAAGATTTAAATTACGTTTCATATACCAAATGCATGTCATTTTACAGCAAAAGTTGGAACTTTGAAATCTATTATGAAAACTTAAAAAGTATTGCTTTCTTCAAAATTTTCTACTTTCCTTTTTCAAGCCGAGTTTTTTAACCCATTGCATGTATTCTAAATACCTTTGTAAAATTTTTATTATGAAACTTGTTGACCTACTGTAGCCCCACAGATCTAGAAAATGTAGTAAAAAAAGGATTGCTTTAACAAACTGGAGTATAAAAATGTAATTACTTACCAGTTACCCTTTTCCACTGGAATCAACAAGATTAGGTAAGAATCCAACTCTCACAAAGTTGAACTGACGCTCACAAGATTATTATGAGCAGATGACAACAGAATTTCCACGTATTTGGATCTTTTTCTTCTCGTTCTTTGTTGGTGAAATTGTTTTCAGGGCCGATGATAATATCTCCGCTACAAAATTATTATTATTACAACCCAGAGATGGTGAATTCTGTTTCACAACGCTTTTGTTCTCTTTACACAATGACTCTAAGACTCTATTCACAATTCTTTCCACGTTCACCCCGTGTCTTTTGGAAACCACTGAGTTGTTCACGAAAAAGACCTCACAAGGGTCAACTCACTTATTATAACTTAATGCGTCTTTTAAGCACTTTATACTATATGGTGAAAGTCCCCTTGTATACGTGTAGAGTCTGTTCTTTACCAATTATTCCACTTTTATCACACTCGTACAAACATTCCTGTCCTAATGTTGTAATAACAATACGAGCTTTCATTTTCTTTCAAACTCTATGATACGACCAGTAAGTAATATCCCCTGACTGTTGGTTAAACTTACCTACCACACATACTACACTACATATGGTGCTAAGTACTGTTAAAGCGGCACAGAAAACATACGTTCCAGGCACACGTTTACGCTCTTAATCATAATGGATTATTTATACGCGTGGCCAGAATGCAGGAGTGCTGGGAACTTATGTGAGCTCATCAATCTACACTTTGTGGGAACACACCTATGTAGTATGTGTAGTGTTGTGTTGGTCTACGTGTTTTAATAGGTTTCGCAGACCCTGAGTCAAAACCCTCTATCTTTGTCTTCCCACTGCACGTATGTTCAAATAAAGACAATTAATGAGCCTATAAAGTATAGTGCAGGGTAGTTTCTAATTTATTGGCCATTCAATTATTTGTCTAGTTTACTGGCTTTAATGTGGATCACCGTTTGTTTTCAATGTGGGAACAGATTTTTTCCTGTTTCTTACTCAATTTGCGGGAAATTTATGCATTGAGATTTGTTGTAAATGAAGGGAAATGAGATTTAAATTTTACTTGTTTTCACGCGTTTGTAGAAAAGTTATGATCAAGGAAGTTTAAAATATTTTTCGAGTTTCTGCAAGTGTATGACGTTAAATTAATTTCCTTGTCGCTTTGCACCCCTTTTAGTTTATGCTCATTATTGTCGCGTTTCTCACGTGCCCACATTCTCGAATAAATCAATGAAAGCGCCCATGTAATTACAAAAGCCTATCATTAGTGCTAATAACAACTGTATTGTCAAGAGTTTGTGACATTATTGTAAAGTCAATAGAAGGAGAGATTCTCATGAATTTCACTGATTGGATTCAAGTGAAATGTTCGTAACTCAACCAAGGAACGATAAATTTTCCATATTTCCGTTACTAGCAAATCTCAAGTGACCTACTGATGGTTTCCAAACTCGTATGGTAACATTTTCTGATAGAATGTTCTTGTCTAAAAGACGATAGTAGTGAGTCATTCCAATCTTCACTAAATTCTAGCTACCATGCTTTCTAAAGAAATTAAATTACTTGTTACAGCTTATCCTTTTAATGAACTAGAGAAAAATAATCAGAATGACACTATCCCAGCTACGTCCTACGCGTCCTTTAAATAAAGCAAAAATTTACTTGCATTTGCTTTGTCTTTAATATCATATGCAAATATTGTCTTGCACCATATGCCTCACATCGAATCTCCAAAAAAATTCACATTTTAGCAACGCCACCACAAGCCTACACTTTCACCATAATTGTATGCAAATGACGACCATAAAACTCGTAAATCCCTTCCTAAACCCGACGAGCGACTTTATTCTATTAGAGACACAATCAATCGTCCCTTATCATCAATAATATCTCTTTCCCTCACCAACTAACTAACTACACTAAAAGTCAATTGGATAAGGAGCTCCATAAAAATCCCATATAAACAAGTGTAAAAAAACTTACCCAGTAGTGATATCACTCGTTATGAAAATCCTGCACATTAACTAACCAATATGAAGAAAACAAAACTGCTCTTTCACATGTACACAAACAAAAAGTCTGTGTTGATATTTTATTACTAACTAACTTACTTACTCTTGCTCAGTTTGTTTGTTTGCCAAACTAGACACGCAATAGGAATAATGCATGGAGCAAAAAAGTAGTGTGGAAACTGACTGAGACCAGAACGGAGCAGCCTTTTCCCGACATCTGCAAAGTGGAGAAAGCTGAGTGAAAGTGGTGCATTTATGTACGTGTACCATGGGTTTCTTTGAACTAAATGACTCGTGCACATGACACTGTATGTAAGGCTCTGGGATCCGACGACTTTGCCCAAATTCTTGGCTAGTCTTTCTCCTCTCCCTAACCCTATGTACACACGTATTTATATGAAAAGCTATGTGAAGTCCTCTCTGGTGTGTGTCGCTTTTCTTTATATTCACCACAACAACTTTTTGGAGCCTCAAATGCAATGTCTGTACACATAGTTGGTTAGTTAGCTCTATGTGGCTTTCTCCAGTTCAAAGTGAAACCATTAAGAAGAGCTCTAGAGAATTAGTATAGAGCTGTCGTCATCTTGTTTTTTGTCTTGTAACATATACTGCTCTCAGTTTGTTTCTTTTTGGCTCCCTCAGTCGGTTGTACAATCGTATCCACCTTTTGTATCTTGTGTAGTTATTTAGTTAGTTAGTTAGTTGGTTTGTAAGTAGGTAGGTAGGTAGGTAAGAATTTTTGAGATTCCCAACCATCTATATTGGCGGTGACAGAAGATTCCTCTGTGGAGGGAATTGACTTTTTTTTGGCTTGTCGTTCAAAGCATGCTTAAGGTATACGCCAGTTAGTGAAGGAGTTTAAAGATAACGTGATTTTGAATTACGAGTAATAAATTTACAATATGTGTTGGCAACTACTTGAGTTCCCAACATGTTCATGGGATCAAGAAAGGCATGGAAATTGTTTTTCAGGGATCCACCTCTTTTTAATCAGAGCTTACCTTGATGATTGAAAATAAATTTGGGAGGGCTTCTTCCACATAGCGTCTTCTTTCATACTGGTGATTAGATTTTCCTTGGGTGCAGTAGGGTTTGCTAATAGTATGCTAATGGGTGTAGCGGCTTAGACTAGTTTTGGTTCCACTGTGATGAAGAGAAATTAAATTATGCGCACTCCTTATTTAATCACACGGTAATGGTGGCACATGAACTTGTGTTTAATTTCGTATGTAGGGAAATGAAATAATGTTTTCATAATATTTACTTTCACCAAGTTTCTGGTGCATAAAGTCGTCATTAAAAATGCATAACTGAGTGCTTCAAGTGGTCGTGCAAGAGATAATTATTTGAGTCATTAATAATAACACAAGAGTGAGCTGTAAGTGTAAGAAATACAAGATTTTTGCGTTGGTAAAGTTGGTTTACAGTTATTATATTAATGTCACCCAACACAGGACAAAAATACCACCACATATTTATATACAACATTGGAAATAATGATCCAGCTTTCTATTGTTTACCACTATGTAATGTTAGTTTTGCTACAGTAAGTTTTCATTTCATAAATTGAAAAGTATTCGATCATGTTCTTTCACAAATCACTTGAGTTTTAATAGCCTAGTCAGAAAGTGCCTTTTCGTGTCAAACTTGCCCATCACTGGCTGATGGTGAAAAGTCCTTTTATTTATTTACCTGTTTCACGACTCAATAGACTATTGTTTTCGTGTATAATGCTAAACTTTGCTAACTAACTAACTAAGAATTTGTTACTTTCCTATATGTATGTCCTCCCTCCAGCATATAGTATGATTAGGAATACTCATTTTCCAGCCTTAATTTTGGGAATCCAGGTAATTACCATCTGTAATTACTTTTCTTCCCTCTGCTTACCATCATCTGACTTACTTATTTGACTTAGTTGTACTATAGTTTACATTTACTGCTAGGGGCCTTTTTCACTCTCATACTCTTTGCATTGCTCTTCAGCTCTCGCTGATGAATGTAACTGAAAAGCTCCTCGATAAATTCTACCATTGTTTGTTTACACGTCAGTCTTGTAGCAAGTAATGCATGATTCTGACTGTCCATATTCACACATGGATGCCATTCCCACTAGTAGAAGTCTACTTGGCCTCCATTTAAATTTGACTGTGCTAAATAAATGGATTGGAGTAATTGGAGTGGCGCCGTAAATTTTCAGCCACCAATAGATGACCAGCTAACTGTAAAATTGCATGTGATTGTGGCTATTCTGCATTCATACTGATAGTTAGTTTAGTCAGTGCATTAGTTATACACTGTGTACTCACTTGGCATGCTCACGGGTTTACTCTCACAGGCGTAAAGAGATTCATTCATATCGATTAAATGTCGATTCACATGAACACTTGGATTTGCAGGTTTCTAAATTGAAATCATGTTGCAAGCTCATTTTCAATGAGTGCATCTTTCAGACTTATTCAGTTATTAACACGATGACGTTTTCTACAATTTAGAGCCTAAGGAACTTACCCAGGGTTTCTAGATGATAAGAGAAAGCATTTTGTTCAAAAATATATCTCTGCAATCAGTTTATACCTTTTGCAAGTTTGCTGTGCTGGCAGCAATGAATTCCCTTCATCCTGTTTTTCATACTTTTTTCGTAATGGTAAAAGTTTGTTGGCAAAAAGATATATACTGCGTATAGAGTTATTGGTCCCGATCAAGAATAAAGAGTCGTGAGAAAAGTTTTGATCTCCAACACCGTTCCTTACAATTTAGTTCCACGTGTTAAAATCACAAGTCTTATGAACTCAACCTTTGGAGAGTAAAAAAGGTAGTTTCATGAACTTAGATAGACATCCCAATTTATGCTGACAGTTAAATTAAATTGGAGTCCAAATAAATTGGATCATTTGATTTCCTATATATATGTATCAATCACATGTAAATTTCTCGTCCTTTTTTCAACTGAAACTGATGCACCATTTCATTCACCTTTACAAAAAAAAGTGCATAAAAAAGCCTTGTAAACGACCCAACATTTTATTCTGTCAACTCTTCATACACAAAAGTTTAACAACAAAAAACTTTACAAATTAAAAGTACCACTATTTCATTGCACATGTAGCATAAATATATAGATATAAATGTGTGTAGTTTTGTCTACATTTTCTCATTAACTGTGAAACCGATTTTCTGTACATTTTATCCGAATAAATTAATCTGTGAGCAAAAACCTAAAAACTAAATATAACCTTGATCATCAGTCCGAAATAATAAATTCATCATCGGCTTACAAACATTATATATGTGCAACCAAAAGTACAATTCTGCATACACTAAATACAATCTAGTAAATGTTCATCTCCTTGTTCATATATAGGATATTAATAAAGCTGAGGAGGCTAAATATAATGATGATACACAATGAATGGGAGATAGCCACAATCAATTATATACTGTTTGAATGCGTGCACCAACCCAAGCACTAAAAGCTAATGCGGATGAAAAGGAATGGGTTAGTTGACACTGAAAGCACCTACTTATTTTTCTTCACGAACATAATTCCTAATCTATCCATTCCCATTAGTTAGTTAGCATTCTGTTGGTGTGTTAAATTTCGTACAGTAAGTTAGTTTGTAGTTAGTTAGTACCGTACGCTGTTTGTCAAACCAAGGGGAAAACAAGAGATATAATGGGCTACTGACTAACTACAAATGTTATTCACCGTGCCAAATAGTTGTATACGTTTGAATTCTTTTGGTGTGGGTTTAATCTGTATTCACTTGTATACGTTAGTTAGTTAGTGGAGTAGTAAAGTGAAAGAAATTGTCAAGTCATGTTTTTTTTTCGATTTGTACACTCACGGTCCATCTTGGTCGTCGTATAAATGATAATCATAATAAGAAGAATGTGGCACACTTATTCGCATACAAAGACAGGGAGTCGTGTAAGGATGAACAAACATACAACATACATATAGTGTGTATAGTGGATGATAATAAAATATATTTTATCAATCGAAAAGTTGGCTCAGAAAGTAAGTTAGTGGAAATGGCTCAAGTGTAGTGCGTAAGTTGGTAAGTAAGTAAGTTAGTAAGTTTAGTGAGTGAGTATATGTGAATGAGTGAGCACTTGCATTTAATTTATTTGTGCGAAAGTAAAGAAACCAACCCAGCCAGTCATGATAAGATGTTGTATTATATGTTTTTTTTTATACCCAAGTCCGCAAAATATATAGGACACATTGACTCGTAATAATAATAGTAACAACAATAACAAAAGTACTAATGTCAGTATACTACTTACATTTCTTTCTCATCAATCAGCAAAGCTGTCAAAATGCAATTTGACTGAATTATGTGAAAAAGGGGAGAAATTTTCTGGCTGGTTGTGAATGTGCCGACACAACAGGGGATTTTAATCCATTACTATTATGTAATCTTTTCATACTTTAGTTTCCTTTGGAAAAAGGAACACTTTTGTACCGAGTCGTGATAAAAGGCTCAAAAGAACTTTGTTGCACGAACAAACCAATAATAAATAATATTTTTCGTGAAAAAAAAACCTAAAAAATTTCAGCTCATATATTTTCTTTTTCTCACACTCATTCACTGAAATCACTGGACCTTGAAATGGATGCAACTAAAAAGTAATAATACTGATCAGTTTAACCTAGATCGCGCAAAACATTCTAAATATGGTATAGCACTAGTTAACCTAATGGGTAATAAATTATTTGTAAGCTACGATGACTTTTTACTTTCCGCTCTATTGCCCTCATCTCGCAAATAATGAGAGTTAAACAATCTGGTTGCCATCTCTGACAAAATGGAAAGCATTTGAATGGACTTGAACTGGTTCTTGTCTTTAGTTTCTACCATGCGTTCTAGTTTCTTTTTTATGGCCGATAAATCGTATCGAGGTGGCAAATCGTCAACATTTTTCTCCGTCTTAGAACTCAAGTCCCGTTTTTTTCGCCGTCCCGCGCTCATGGCCATTCCCAACATTGAGAGTAGCAATGGGGACGTTGTCATTAAACTTATCAGACTGAGCCCAATCCTAGGAATAATTTGACTCCTCAAAAAGTCAAAAAACGGTAAATTCGACAAAGACACTGTGGCCATCGGATAAATCAAAGAATTACTCGGAGTTCTATAATACACAGTAGTAGTTCTAGGCGTAGTAGTCGTGGGCGTGGTTAAAGTCAAAATTGGCGGTTGAGTACGTCTATAGTAAGGATTGTCAGGTTTGCCCGTAATTTTAGAAAAAGCTGGTCGTTTCGTACTCCTGCGTGTAGTCACAGGGGCCGCAGTAGTGGTAGTACGTTTAGTCTGTACCTGATATGGCCATAACGCGGCTTTCTTGGTAGTAGTCGAAGGAACGGTAGTAGGTTTCTTAGTAGTTCGTTCCTGGGCATTAGTAGTCACAGTTTTCAGTTGGTAATGAATATGTGTATCATCGGACCCGATAACTTGCGCTTCCACATTGTTTAACGTCGGTCGCACAAAATGGCTGGGGGCGACTTTCTTTTTCAATTTCGTATAAGGCTTTGTATACGACTTGGTCACGTGGGCTTTTGTAGTGCGCGAAGCCACAGTGGTATACTCTGTGGTTCGGGCTGTACTCGTCTCAGCAATAGCCTCAGTCGAGCTTCCAAATTGAAGCATGCCTGAAATACTGTAGTCACTGGGTAGCCTCTCAACAGTTCCTTGACCATACATTGGTATATGTTTGTCCCCATGGATAGCGCTCCAGGTGGTTAGGCCTTTAGGTGTAGTGGATCCAGTGAGGGATTCCCTTAGTTGCGGAATAGTCACTTCATTGTCAACAATGCTGTTAGTTTCCTCCTTCTCAATCCAAGTGACAGAAGTGGGCTTTATACTGTCATCTTGATCCCGTGAAGTGTCATAATATTCCTCAGAGACGGATTCTGTTTCCACTGAGTAGTCCAAGTTAGTTTGATCATCTGATGGGGAGCCGAGAAAAATGTCTTTTTCTGAGGAGCTCTCTAGTCCCTCAGACTCGTCTTCCGAGTTGAGCAAATGCGTGGTCATGGCAGACAAGGATTGGGCCAAGGGGACTTCATTGTCAGAAGAGCCCTTAGGTGCGGAATTGTGGAGACGCCGTAGATGTCGACCCGTGTCGTCGGTTTGTTTGTCCTTCGTCATCCCTACAATGGGAGTCCGTCCAACATACGTCATGCCGTCTGTCTTTATTCTGTAGTGAAGTCAAGGAAAAGTTTTCATTAGTTTCATGTGTGTGTGTGCGTCCAAAGGAGAAAAAAATAGATTCCACCAAGTTATTGTGTACCGTGAACACTAACAATAGCAATAGATAAATGGATGGGCAAATTTCGTGAAGAGATTATAAGCTTCCTTCAAGAAGATTGTGCCTATAGAATAATAATGTTGGCTGGTTAGTTAGTTATTATACTACTTACTACTAAGCACATGAAGACTAATGAGTTCCTTTTCACCGACCTGGTTCATTCAAGTACATATAAATCTTTCTATGTAGTACACACAAATACATGCAGCAGGATTTTTTCTGTACACAATGGAGAACCCGTTACCACCCATTCACCACCAAAATGATTTTCTATCTACAATTTGTACACCATGCTGTCCACATGAGTTTTGCATATGTGCTCCAATACGTGTCATGCTACAAGGGAGCTTACATGCAATTAGTGAGTTAGTTTGCAGTACACTGAATCCAAGTGTTCTTGACTACCTACCTTTTGTGTATCAAGTAACTACTAACTATGCTGTGAGCAATCTAATTGTCATGATGCACGCAAATGGGAGATTAGACGATGTAATTATTCGTCTGAGCTAATTACGACTCTTTTCTCCAACAACAGCATGTCTATGCATATTAGTTTTACGACCAATACCTCCATCCCATGTTCTCTCATTACCCCACCGCATAAAACCCCTAAGTTTACCAGACCTCAAAAACCCATACCGACTCACAGATTATAAAGTTGATAAAAACATCAATATCCCATCAAAATAAATATAGTTGGTAACTAGCTAACTAAAGAACCCCAAATGCATTTACCCTATAGTTAGTTAGTTAGTTAGTTAGTAACCAACACACTACTAATTAAATGCATAACATACTACACATTAAATTCTCCGGTTTCCAAAAATTACAGGCAACCACATGGGAAACAATGAAGCAGCTTCATATGCACTCTGTGCACTCAAAACTCGCTTGGCTAATGCTTCAATCTCCCCTTTGCTTTTCTGGTGACTCCCGTACTTTTTTTTCAGTGCATTCAAATTGAATTGGTTGCTAAAAAAATTACTATTGTTTATACTACTGCTAGGTCTACTACTGTTACTAGGATCGCTATTGCTGTTACTACTGGCACTCATTTCATTCTGAACAAGTCCTAAGCGATCCCTCAATGGGACATAATTGGTTGATGATGACACAGGTCTGTTGTTAGAGTTTGCAAGATGGTTGTTGTGATGAGTTGTACTGCCGGTAAATGTTGTCAGCTTGGTTCCCAAGCTAGTTTCTTCTGCTCCTCCCGGGATAATTGGCTTATTGTTGACAAAAACGATTTTACTTGGTGGACTATTAACTACTATTGTGCTCCTTTTAGTCGTGGTCGTGATTGGGCCGGCCGTTGTTTTTATTGGAATCCGGTTCCCAGCAATTTCACTAGTCTCATTGTTAGTAGTAGTTTGTTGGTTGAAAAGCGGGTTCGAAATATTCCATTCAGAAGAGAGTACATTTTTGACAAAATTATGAAGCAACGGGGCATCATCGTGCTCTTGCGGTGGCGAGATTTGTCCACTCAGAACCGCATTCCTATGCTGAACATATGGGATACGTTGAACAGCTAGCAACCTATTATCTTTACCATTGTGTGAGCCATCATCAGCTGTATTATTGAAAGTAGGTGATGGCTCCGTAATCACCTCAATTTTGGTCCACTTATTATCATTGTTGCGTCGCTCCTGGGGCGAGGACTCATCTTTCGATCTGTTCAACACAATCATCATTCTTCTGTCGAGTATTGACTTGGTTGTGCTAGATTCTTTTGTTAAGTCGGTTGCTCTCTTTTTACGCCGACCGGCGGCGGGGACCATGGCTGCCCAAAAAGGCCAAGTTGCTGCAGCACCGGCGGCCAATGTGGGTAATGCCGTGATTCCTAGAATAGCCATAACTTTTTTCAACCGAGTGTTGTAGCTAGATGTCCCTGTTGTCTCGGATGACGTAGTAGTGAGCAGTCCATTGTTGCCCCCATTATTGTTCATTTCATTTTTGTCTTTGTTGGATATCAATGCGCTCAGTTTTGTGGCCAAAGGCCGCCGCTTTTTGTTCTTCCGTCTTTTATTCTGCTCTTTTTTACTTTTCCCTGGCTTCATTTTCACGTTTAAAATACTCGTGTCATTATTTTTATGATTTCTGTTATAATATGTTTGGGATGACGTAGTAAGCAAGTCAAGAATATCTGCACTGTTTAATTTCAATAGGTCATCTTCAGTTGCTTCTGCAGAATTCAGATGCAGTACTCGATCCGGGTTCTCCCATTTGAATGCGTTCTCATTGTTATGATTACTATCTTGCTCATTTTTGCTTTTCAGGTGGTTTTGCAACCCAGCCATGAAGGCTTCCAACGGGGAATTGTAGTTATCAAATGACTCTATTTCGTCTGCCTCTTTTTCAGCTGTAGTCTCATATCCACTACTTACTGTCATAGGCGGAGGAGATAACACTAATGGCTTTGATTTGTTTACATGGGGTTTTGGTGGTGGCTCATTTTTAAAAATCCAAGCCAAATGAGCTAATTCTGGGGGAATACGAGCTGTAGTTGCACCTGTAGCAGCTGCAGCAATAGAATCCCTACTGGGCTCAATGATAGGTCTGTCAAAGTTATTATTTAAAGGGAATTGTCCTCCACCACTAGACATTTGCCCTGCATTGGGCAAGTTGACTGACCCACTGGTTAGATAAGGACTAGGAGTCGGTGTTTGAGTCAAACCGGGATTATTTTGATTATTTTCCCCCACAGAGCTGTCAAAAACATGGATTGTAGTCGGTGGAGCCGTTAAGTTCCCAGGAAGCAAGTCAAGAATGTTCACCTTGTTGGACACTTTATGAGCAGTGTTGCTCATAAAATGAGGGAATGGGAATGGTGTTTTATGTGAAGATGAGTAGGAGTCATCTCCCTGAGCACTACTAGCTGGTGAATAAATTTCTTCCTGGTCCCCAAAGTTAATAACAAACACATTGATGACATTTGTTTTTGTAGACGCGTTCAGGTTGTCGGGCAGATATAATGAGCCCTGGTTCTCCTTGCTGGTAGAATTGCCTACCAAAAGGGAATGTAGGGATTGGTGGAACCGAAGATTGGGATGAGACTCGGTAAGAATATCCTTCCCTGGCAGAGGAAATCCTTGAGGCGTAGAGAGATGACGACCGGAAGCATATTTTTCATCATCTTTGTTGTTGTTTACACTCCTCTGCTCATCTTTTACCTGCAGAGCTCCGGAAGCTATAGACTTGGCCATGGTACTTATGTTACCATCGGAGGAGACAGTGTCGAAGAGTCGCCGCACTTGAGCACTCTTGAGGAACATTATTTTCTGTTTGTCACTACTCCCTGGACCAATCATCATATTTACTACGCTAGTTCCACTTTTGTCACTTTCAGAGTTGCTTTTGGACAATAGATTGGCCATCAGTCTTTTGAGATCGGTGGCAGTTTTTTCAGGATCTGATAGTTTCTTTGGGAATGAGGCAAGCTTTTCTGTATGGTCTATTAGAACACGGGCGGTACGCATTGTATCATTTGTAGGAGGCAAGTCGAGTAATTCATCTTCTTCTGAAGAGCCTGAAGAATCATATTCCGAATTGGAAATGCTAGTACCACTGTTGTAATCTTCAGTGGAATCTTGGGTGAAATTTTTTTCTAAATTTCGTCCGCTATTACCCCAACCAAAGGAATATGGTGGTTTTAATGTATCTCTAACGGGCTCTTCGGCTTTGGCAAACTGAGCTAAGAGTTGTAACAGTTCATTGGCAGAAGGGGAGGATTTGAAATATTGCTTGTTTAGTTTCCAAGTGGCGTTCATACGGTGCACAGTACTTGAATGAAGTTTATACGAAGAGACTCCGGATTCAGAATAATCCGTAACGGGTTTAGGGAATCCCATTTTGGCATGATCACCAATGATGTCCACGTCCGAAAGGACCACAGAAAATGAGCGTAGTTCAGTGACAACTTTTTTCTCATGCGGGTTATTTAGGCTATTACTACTACTACTAGGGTTATTGGGCTTTAGTACTAAAGGTGAAAACCTATTACTATGTGTGTATGGTCGGAATGATTTGGATTCTGAAGCGTCTGTTTCATTGATATCGTGAATTTCTACGGAAAAACTACCGTCGCTTCGTTTTGTGTACCTGCTATCTTGAACTGCTCCGGATTTACGAACGGAAGGCATTCGGGCGGATGCCCGCCATTGGCGGTTTGCACCATTTGACAGGGATGAGGATACAAATATGCGGGGTGATGCATTTGAGGCTGCTAAAAAAAAAGAGCAAACTTTTTGAAAAATTTGGCGTTTTATCGTCAAGTGAACTGCTGAAGTGTATACAGTAGTCCTTAGGGTCCCAAAAATATCATGTTTTCAAGAAAAAAGTATTTATGGAAGGGGAAATGGGAATTAAAATGGCTACTTTAAAAACAAGAATGAATCCAAAATAGAAAAAACATGTAGAAAAAAATAAAAATGTGTAAACCATACCATTTGCAGCTCCATCTATCATGTGAATAGAACTGATTGTGACAAGAAGAGAAATAATTCCTAGCCAGGAATGGATATTTTTGAAAAACTTGTGATATGCCATCATTCTCATTTTATCACCACAGTGTTCTTGACGAAAACGATAAACACTCACAATGTGAATCGCACTGTATTTTCGTAATCCTCCTTATGCATGTAAACCAATATTTTGTGTCACTAAATTCATGCAAGTCTTTTTTTATCATATAGATGTTTTTATGGAACCATAAATTTTCACTGTGTCAAAATTCTATAACTAACCAACACGGGTGAAAAATGTCGTGTATTTTTTCTTCTTCCTTACTCTATTCAGAGCAGATCTTATGGGGGACGAAAGCTGATCAGATGCAAATGATGAACTGAGAGCAAACGATGAGAACTTGGTGAGCAAAAGTTTCATGAATGGAATGAATGTAAAAATAGAAGGAGCAGCAGGAGCCGAAATTAACTGTCATTATTGCACGGGGGATACAGAAAAAATCCTCTTTTCAATCTTGGCATAAATAACCACGCAAGGTATACTGGGAACAGGTGGTTCGGTCATTCACTATCTGAGAGGAATACTAACGTAAACTTCCCCTCTTTATTATTGTACACATGTATTTGGCAACACTAAAATATACCAAATACCGCTCGTTCGTAAATAAAGTAATCATGTGGATTTCAAAAATGCTCATCATTTTTCACTTATTAGTCTCTCCTTGTATTTGCTTGACTCAGTTGTTCATGGGTAGTCGTAATCTTTATAAGAGGATTTTAAAAGGAAAAAGATGACTCCTATTATTGCAAAATATAAGGTATCTCCAACATACCTGTAAATCTGATAAAATTAGATCTGTGCCTCTTAACCTACTCTTTTTATTCGGGGTATAATAATAGCAGGGAGTGAGTGAGTGAGCAAATGGAGGCAGGGAGTACACACACTAATGTGAACTTGAATCTTTCCCATTTATTCTAATACTGTGGTCTGGTGGGAGCGGTGGGAGCCAAAAACAGGTAGCAAAGTTTTGAAAACAGGTGTGCATAAGATTGAGAATGTGTTGCGTGCGTTGCTTTAAGAATCCATTTTGTATTTTGTGGCATCATTTGTCTACAACAGCTTATTTTGTTTGGCTTGAGGTATGGCTCTTTTGGGACTAGTTGTAAATTAATTTTTGCGGTTTTTCGCCAGATTTTTTTGAAAATCTCCGTTTCCGAATCAACTTATTAAGGTTAAGGTTTCAATTTGTTCTTTGATGTATGTCGTTTGAATTGTAAACATCCACATGGGGCTTCAAGACATGGTTAAAACTTTCTCACGCGCGATTGAATTTGCCAAAACGTGAGAAGTAGACACCCTGTGTAGATCAAAGTGCAATGCATGTTTGAACCTTGAAATATGCATTTGTTTTGTTGTTCAAAGGTACTCCGTATTTACAAATTCACGGGATATTAAAACAAAAACATGTTAGATGTTACTGTACGTTGCAAGATGAAAGATGGTAGTTGTTTGCTTTTAGTTGTCAACTGACATTGGTTGTTTCGTTGTCCACAAAGTGATGCAAACTATTTTTATGATTTTATTAAAATTTTTTAGAAAATGTAAAAAATGAGCATCGAATTTTTAAAGGTCTCTGTAACAGCTCATTTATAATGATCACTTTATGACAACTCAAATTATTTAATTTATAATAAAAAAAAAACTCAACAACTCAGCTGAGCCCGATTTAGGTGTCTTCATATTAAAAATGAAACTCGGCTGAATAGAAGTTTATGAAGAATAAAATATTTATTTCAAAAGTTGTACAGTACTACTGGGTAATTTACAAATGTAGCATCACAAGAAACATGGAAGCTCTGTATAAGTCTTAAAATAGTTGCAAAATTAATTTAGCAATACAATACTTTAGGGTTCTATTGGTTAACCGGAAGCCTCATGTGTTTAACATTATATACTGTTGGGAGTTGAAGACATGAGTTTTCAGTAGTTAAGTGACCATAAGGGTTCTAAGTTGGATCGACAGTAATAAAGGCGTCTAGGGGAGTTTTTAGCTACTTTCGGTATCAAGATTTATATCTGACTTTAATCATTTCATGAATAAAATAATAGTCACAATAATAGTAACACTCGGATCGTATACAACCCACTTGAGTAGTTTCCGATGGTGTCCATTTGCAAATTATTAATTCATTTGCGAATTATTGTTGCCACAAAATTTCGCTGATTGAGTGATATGATTTGCATAAATCTGACATTTATGG
>Ga0210040_10004843_pt1 | contig 17361 bp, 19 predicted proteins | sample CryGeyCG12114_NA_FD_185462 | JGI IMG/M metagenome (GOLD analysis project Ga0210040, IMG submission 185462) | Groundwater microbial communities from aquifer - Crystal Geyser CG19_WC_8/21/14_NA (SPAdes) (version 2) | ecosystem: Environmental > Aquatic > Deep subsurface > Groundwater | place: USA... | reverse complement strand
CCCGTTCCAAACAGAGTTTACTAACACAAATTTCATCTTGCGTTTTCAGGTGATTTTAGCTTTAACATGTGCAGCATAGGGCGCTCCCGTTGGTAATTACCTGACTCAGCCTTCGGCTTCGTAATAAAGCAACTATAAGTAATGGGATGGGAAGCCTTCACCCATCTGCGATCGTGTCAAACCTTTTACTTTAAAAAACATGTTTTTCATTATTAGGTGATCTTGCATTTTCGTTATTCCCATCCGTAGCATGAAGTCATCATTTATAAGTGCTCAGAAATTCTAGCACTCTATCCATTTTTTCTCACATTATATGATCACCAATGTAATATATGTTGTCGGCGTACTTGCTACACAAAAAACATACTTTTAAACATTTTCAACTTTTTATCCCCCACTGTGTCTATGTGCATTGTGGTCACCGCAAACTTAAAACAACAATAATGTAATCATCCAACCATGAATAAGTGTGGCAAAATATTTCAATTTAATGTAATCCACATTGCCAATGTCAGTTGTCGGAAAAAGTGTCACATGAGTAGAACATGAAAAATTGCTCCTTCTGTTCTATTAAAGCTACACGATTTCAAGTGTTGAATCTCATAATATATGTTTAGCCAGCCAAAAAATAATGTACACAATTATTGTCACATTACATTGAAAATAATTGTTTTCTACATGTCAAAAACAAGAGTTTTGTCACCACTTTTTTCATTACCTGTTGAAAACATTAATAGATAGAAAACTATCGAGTGGAAAATATTGGGAATTTACTTGTATATAGCAACTTGATGAAATCATAACCTGCATACTGTGCTAATATGCGCCCTTACAAATTATTGCATTATGATTATTATGCATCTACCTACTTAGTTAACTAACCAACCAACAATGCATGCGTAGCGCATCGTACATGTTACGTGTGTGCGTAATAGTATGCTAACAATGGATACCATACACACATTTCATTTTATAGACCATCTTGATCTTACAATACATAACATGAGTTAGTTAGTTAGTTCTAGTAAGAATTAGAAGACGTACATCAACAAGAAGCTCTTTTTATTTTAGCTACAGCATGTAACTTGCAAGTTATAGGTGTACATGTGTGCTTGTACTCGTTCCTCACAAATGGGTAACAAGACCATCGAATCTACAAGTCTGTGTAATCTCTTTTCTGCCAAAATTTCGTACATGAGAATCTGATTTTACTTTGAAGTCAGTTAGTTAACTACAACTTATCATCTTTCCCTAATGAACCAACTAACTAAGCTGTCCAATATGAACAAAAGTATAAATAAGAAACATTTTTTGCACCCAATTTTTTAACTATGCGCGCATAATTTGTTTGTTGCTAATCGACAAAAAATGATTTCTACTTTGTATTTTGAATGTGCTACATACAGAATCCTATTGCAAATATCATATCACATGAGCATGCACAATAAACATGACGTGCTTCACTTTTTCTTTTAGATATCCTGGAAAATTACTTAAAAAGAAGAATTTCTATGCCTAGCCTATACATACCCAATGGCTAGCAATTCACCTAAACCTGTTCGGAAAAACTTTAATGATGAACTTTGCCACCCAATTTACGGCTTATAAGCTTATTTTACTTACTAACCACACTAAACATAACTAACTACAATAAACAGGCGGCCATAGGTAAAGTTTATAGTACATAAAGGTTGGCCGCAGCTCTCAATGCGTAAATGCATTGTTAGAATGCATATGCAGCACTGACTGTACCATAATAAGTAAGACGATGTAGTTTTTTTTTGTACACGAGTACATGCATTTTAGCCATAACGAAGGATTTTTTGCGGCCAGTCCGTCATAGTAGTCCAAAAGAATCTAACAAGTGGTCGTCTCATGCTCAATTCATGCAACTTCACATTAGTTTCTGTTGAGTCTTATTTCAGTGAGAGTGAATTTGGCACGTTTCTTATAAATGGTTCTGTTATTACCAGCTACAAACAAATAATTTATTGGTTTATTGTGTATACCAGTGATTAAATTTACGTGAGCTACACAAGCAGTGCGTGTGATAGTTAGTTAGTGCAAGAAAAGAGAAAAAGTGTGCAAAATGTTGCGAATCGGTACCTTAATTACCATGTTGTTTTTAGGGAAATGCATTTTCCAAACAGCAGCTCATCACATAGAGGTAAATTTGTGGAAAAATATTTTTATTGTAGCATTTGTTGCATTTAATGCAGAATTTTTAGTTTAATGTGATTTCTGGGAACTTCAGGCTCATTCAAGACTGAACCTAAAAGAAGGAGAGGATTCCATCACCGAAAATCGCATAGGGTACTATATGTTTAATGTGACAAATCCAAAGGAAGTCGAAAATGGAGGAAAACCAATTTTTAATGAAGTTGGACCCTATGTTTACGAGTAAGAAATTCTGCCTCCATTATTATAATGCATAGTCAGGTTTTCTTTTAGTTGAAGCAAAAAAAAAATCACAGGAAAATTATATCTTTAGTATATTGTTTTACCCATTTTCCTGGACGGTGGCATTTTTTGTTTTTAGTGTGGATGCTTCTAATGCATGCAAATGGGGTGCGATAAACACTATAGTTGGAAAGGAAAAATGGCAAAACTTATCATTATTGTGACATGTGCATTTTTTATGAATAAGACTTGTAGGCGGCCAAAGTAGCCAACCGTATAAAAATTATATCTGCAAATTTCATCTTGGCCCACAATTCATTTTATTTTGCAGACAGGCAAGAAGTATAGGAAAATGGGATGGCATTGCATGGTAGTTGAAATATTCGAATTTTTCATCCCTTTTTGGGTGTGTTCGCAACATTATTATTAAAAAACCATTCAGAATATAAAATTAATCCCTTCTGCGTCTTGTATACGAGTGCTAATTGCATCCTATTATTACCATCAAATGAAGGGAGCAGTAGTGATTAGTAGTGAATGAATGTCAAAGGTTAGAGACGCTCTTTTTCATTATGTTCATTTCCTGTCAAGAATGATTATGAATATTTTGAATTTATTTGCACGATGACATCGAATTAGCTAAGTTATCAATAATTTAGTAACTAACTAACTAACTAAAACTTACAATCTATATATATGCATTAAATTACCAAGAAAAAAACTTGTATACTATATTACATGTACGTCCTGAATAACCTTATGTGCAGTGGCACAGATTATACGTTAATGAACTAACAGGGATGCCTTGTACTGTCACGAAATAATAAGAGAAATCATGTTTCCTAAATGTATTCAACTGAAGCTTAATAGCAGCCCACACATATGTAATGTATTGAGAAACCTGGCATTTGTTTTACATAACTGATAGGGTAGATCAGTTTTCGCTGCGAGCAAAACGGGAATTGATGCCATTACATAATGCTTACATAACATTTTCTTTTCCAGAGAGGTCCAGAAGAAATACAATATTCGTAAAATTCCAGGATCCAATGCAATCCGTTACGAATTAGTAAGACATTGGGTTTTCTCACCCAAACTTTCTGGAGGACGATTGGAGTCTGATCCTGTGAATGTTATCAATATTCCTATGCTGGTTAGTTGAATGTGATTTTCTTAAGAATAATTTAAGCGACTTACTCAAAGTTAAGTTATGTAAGGGTCTTAATGTTGAAATTTTTAGTGAGCAGCAGAACCAAAATTCCAGGTTTTGGTACTTAACTTGATTAAAAAATGCAATGTTTAGATATTTGAAATCAATGAAAATATTATTGTTATGCAAGCTAGTCAGAAATTTATACAGCTACGCTTTTTCATATACGTTTCACGTTAACAAAGGATTCATTCTGACAGCAAAAATTTATATTTCAAATGTATTCGCTATAAACTTTACATTTACAATACATTTTTTTGTTTACCTTGTGACTAAATATATAAATCAAAATCTGTAGGATCCAAGGTCACATTATTTAAATCTCCAGGGATATTGCTAATACCGATTTTTTTCTACTCATGCAGATTTTGGCAACGAAATTATCTGGCAAAGGTTTGCCTAAAGCCTTCAACAATATTTTAGTTGATGAGATCAGGGAAAGTGGAGATAATTTGATTCGAGTCAATGAAGCAGTAGGAGATATTCTCTACCATGGAATGAATGTTTCCATCTACACGGAAATCCTAGATGATGTCTTACAAGGGAATGTTCCTCCAGAATTCAAAGATGGGTTGTTTGCTCTCCACAAAAATGTATGTTCCATTTAATTTCATATAGAACTTGCAGTACGCAGATCGCACCTTGTTAGTTAGACTGCTGTGTTTGTTTAGTTTGTTAGTTATAGTCCGTTTGTTCTGTTAAGAAGCATGAGAAACATTTCCAGCTTGGCCCTATGCTCGAAGCATGTTAATTAAGGCAAAAAATCTTTTTTCGTATCATTGTATGCAAATCAATATCATTATTCTCAGCAATACTATTCATTTCTCAAAAAAATCATCAAATGCATGGTGTAGCTGGCATGGCACAAAAATATTTTTTTCGTTTTTCTGTAAATCTCTTCTACAGTTACCCATCAGCACATAAAGCAAATGTTTAGTTAGTTAGAAAGTATAGCATGACTGCATGCGCTTCCAAACTATTCCCTACAGTATTGATAATTAGGGGATAATTTGTGCATGCATAGTCGTAGCCATTGTTGTATTGTTGTTGTACTGTACCGCACAGTAGTTTGCACTTGCCTGTTAAAATCGTATGCACGTTGACTTGATCCACACGAAATAGCAAGATGCTGGTGGTGATGATTCACAGGACAATGGGAGCCATGAAGGGGAATTTGTAGTGTCTACCGAAAAACACAATCTGGGCTCCATTATCAGCTGGAATAATAACACCGAGTTGACGTTCTGGAAAGGAGATTATTGTAACAAAATTGAAGGCTCCGATGGATTCTTCTTTAGCCCAGGGGTGACGGAGCATTCTATTCTCAAATTGTTCTACCGAAGACTTTGCCGGACCGTGTATGTGACCTTTTCCGGGAAAAAGGAATTCCAAGGGATACCTGTATATGATTTTGGATTCCCTGAAGACATGTTGGAAGATCCGCGTGTGGATGAACGAAATCTATGCTTTTGCGCCAATCCTATTAGACCATCCTATGAGGAATTGATTGGGAATAAGACGGCGGATCCTTATGCCACTTGCCTGAAAAGAGGATTTATTGACTATGGGAGTTGCAAGCAAGGTAGGTTTTTTTTTTGGCATATGCAAGTATGTAGACAATAAATCAGACAATTATGGAATAAGACTGTCTTCCATGTAATCTAAGATGTAAGAAAATGAAACTGACATACAATGTAGAGAAAACCAGTTTTCGGTCACATCATGGATTATTAGCTAATTCAAGAACAGCACAACCTTAAGCCCTTGAAAAACGCATTACTGTACTCCACGAATCTGTGAATGACGTCAAACTAACTGACTACGTTTTTCAAAGCGTGATTTGACAAAAAAAAGTGTTCAAAGGGCAAACATGGATCATTTGACTTTAGAAAACTTATTATATCATCGAGTCAGTTAGTTAAAAAAATCAATGGCTATTTAGCTAGTTTGAGAGAGTTTGCAAAAAAGCATGATTGTGTAAGGAAATGCAATCGCATGCATATGGATTTTTTTTACTTTGTCCTGTTGGACACCTTTTTGGAAATTTCTCAATAGTTTCCATATAGCATTAATAATGAACCTGATCCTTCACAGTGTACGGTCATCCACTGAAATTTATTATGGCTGTAGTTAGTGAATGACTTTCTGACAATCAAGGTGCATACATATTAGGTCGTTTGGTTAGTGAGTTATAGTCCGTATTGCTATATTGAAAATTTTTGCAAAGGTAACTAACTAAGTTAGTTTAACTAACTATACTAACCAACCAACTAACTAATTTTTGTAGCTGTTACAATCAGGTGGCATACATTTTTATCATATAAGATAGTAGAATGTCCATCCAAGATCGTTATTCGTCGTCTATATGATGCAAGCTTTGTACGCGTTGTTTTTGCAAGTGGAAATATTGGCAAATGTTACATAAATGAGAGGGCACGTAGTGTATGATGTTCTGTTCACTAGATACAAAAGTAGTGGTTAGTTAGTTGTATAGTTTGCTAATGTCAAAATCTCAGGGTATAAAGCCAGTTCTCATCAAAGAAGATAATATGAAAGCATAGTTACTGACTTTATAACAATATAAATTAGACAAATAGTGTGGTCCAAGTTGCTGCTGGTACTGTTGATTATTAGAACTACAACAACCAATTATAATGGAATGCGCAATCTGACTTTTAACCATTTTGTAGATCATATCACGAGACATTAAAAACACTTGGGATGTTAAAAGTTATTAAAGTCAGTTGCATAATTTCAAGTTCATTGCAAAATTTCACAATCCTTATTCCGGTAGAGTGAGTAAGGTTTGACGCAATGGGTAAAGTATTGTATTTCACTTTTGCTTGTAAACCAAAATATAAGGTCGATAAGGTACATAAGCTAATGCATAGCTGCTAGGTGGTTTTGTAAAACAAACAGTATGACCGATGAACTTGAGGATAATCTTAAATGTTGTACAATATGCGTGAAGATAAAGATTTCAAGTTTGAAATGATTGATATAGTAAATAATCTGCTTGAATCGTTGAATCCGTGTTCTTACTTAGTATGTGCATTGTTTCTACTATAACATGCATGAAGTATGAAGTATGGATTTTATAATCCATTTTGTTCTTTTGCAGAATCTCCATTGCTAGTTTCCTTCCCACACTTTTTGTACGCGGATAAATCATATCTGGAAGATTCTCAAGGATTGAAACCTGATGCAGAAAAACACAAAACAGAGTTCTTGATTGAGCCGGTTTGTGCAAAAAATACAATGAAAATACAAGTTACATAATTTTATAATACTCATGTGTGCAAAGTAGTTTCTCACGTGCCTTTTTTGCTGCAGAAAACTGGAGCTTTGTTAACAGCAACACGAAGATTTCAATTTAATGTAAAAATCCAACCTTTGGACAACGTATCATACTTTAAAAATGCAACATTCCAAATTTTCCCCGTTTTCTGGCAATACAGGGTAACTTTACGATATCCATGAAATATGTATTTTCTTGTAGAAATGAGTTCCATGAGATTGATACATATATATTTTTGCATACAGGAGTACACAGCTAGTAAGGAAGAAATTCAGAGCATAAAAGACGAACTTGCTCATTTAGCGGAAGCCAAACACAACAAAGGTAAACAAATTCACACGGAATTAGTTTTTCCCATGAATGCATTCTATGCAAACTTCATGTTCAAGGTCTCCTCGAAATTTGCACGTCCATTCTGCATACTACTGCAAATACACGACATGTAACAAAACAAACTAATTATATTTTCATTCAGTCTCCTATTTGTCATATAATTTAACCTGCTGCTGCTATTTTGAAAGCCATAGTTGAAATTACATAAGATCTCTGACTCTTGGTGTAGCCTCGATCAGTTTTGTCATGCAAAGTTGTATTACCAAGTAGTTTTGGTATGCATAATCCTGTGGTTAATTATTTTGCATTGCATTGTTGCCATTCCCTTTGAAATTCCTCTTATGAGCTTAAATGAGTTTACATTGTTGTCGGGAGCAAGGCAAGGTATCTATTGTTGTTACATATATAACAATATTGGTTCCTATGTTCCTGCAAAAAGGAAACCAAATAAAAACAGGGTGCGCATGGAATCTATCGATTAGTGTGTAATTTACAAAACTAAATGACAAAGTAATTATACTTCGCTCAGCCAGTCAATCCGTTGTATTTGTATACACGAGCGGAACTAAATACATTATTTCCATTGATTGACATCATTTATGAGAAGTGGCTGCAAAATCTTTAGTAGTTCTAGTATCATTTCAGAAGTAATAGGACCGTAAATTTTTCATGAGTTTGCCCAATGTCATCTTACTCTTGCCTAGACAGTCAACTAACTTATGTATCAATGTAGATTTTTTATGATCCCGCAAGGGATTGGGGAGTGCATATGGGATTTATAAAGTGATTCTCACATCCTATGTACTTCCTTGACAAAAGGCTTGCCTAAAACTTACTAAATCATTGAAAAATTAATGCATCCACAGTATGGAATTAAAAGCAGCTTATGTCATACATTTCAATGACCTGATGAAAATCTGGAAACTTTTTTCCAACATTATTTGCTGCATCATTTTGGAAAACTCACTTTGTAAAAAGTTATTTTCCCGTGCTACTCAATTAAAAGCAGAGGTTTCTCACGCTACACGTACTTAAATATTTTGTTTGCCAATATTTTCAGACCTATATGGGAAAAGCAAAAGTGACGAGTCGTTGAAAAAAAATACGGTAGACAGAAGAAGAGGACTTTCTGAAGAAGACAAATCCGAACCTGAGCCTGAGTCCATTAACGATAATGAAATTAACGATCATAGAAGTACCTCAAATTCTGCTACCACTTCACTCACTAATGCATTTTCTCTCCATGTTTGCATCATTTCATTCTGGAGTTTATCTACTGCACTGATTTCTCATATGTAGTCACTGTCTTATAGTAATTAACAAATAAGTAAGTTAATTAGTTAATCTTTGTTATCTTCCGTTTGCTTGCTTACTTACTTACTCTTTGATTTAGTGTAAGCAATTTTAAAGAATGTTTTTGTCTGCGGGATCTATTTTCCCCTTTCCTTCCGGGTATGAATGTTGACATACAGTAAGGAAACAATAAGTGTACAATTATATGCGACAAGGATTGTTAAGTGGCTCTACATATTATAAATTGATGAATGATTCAGCATTTAAGTGATGTCGGCAATAAGTTTTTTTTTGCTCAACCAATTTTAGTAGATGCACATGAATGAGTTGAGTTTCCAGGGATTGTGTAACCTCTATATAGCAACAATGGGTTTAATTGAAAATGGTAGATTTTTAACTAAAAGTTTTAACTATGTAGTCACAAAGAATAGTATATTATAGGTCTACGGTTATTTAGAAATGAATATGAATGATTGCCATATAATATGTAGAATATAGTATAAAACAAAGCTGAAAAAGTTTGACAATTGCCTGTGACGATGAATGTATAATGTAAAAAAGTTTTTGAGAAATATTTTGCGTGTTTGAGTGTGTGTCTCATGACGGTATGTACAGCTTGTTATTAACAATGCTGCAAAAATTTCGTCATTACTTGTACATCACGTATGTGTTAAATGTACCACTGATAGCAATAAAATGAAACTACATGTTCCTATGTCAAAACTTGTTTTTTCCATATCTTTTGTCTAATGCACCTTTGTATGTCTACTTGTGTATAGTAAGATTGCAAATCAGAACTGACTGACTGAGATCTCTCCATAAACTGACAAATACTGATTTCGTGGTTTCTTCCAATAATCATATATGGAACTGTATCTGAGAAGCGGATCATACCAACAACCATAACCATTTCATGGAATAATTAGAATTGTGACACAAATCATTGAACACAATAAAAATAAAAATGAGTTTTATTGCCATTACCCTTCATTAGCAAGGAATAAATACAGTCAAATAGCTGCGAAATCAATGGAATTCGAATGCGTAATTATATAATAAAGAGAATCATTGAATGCAATAATGAGATAGGTGAAATGCAATTACTTATTACATACGATAATGCACAATAAACTGTAAAACACTAAAACACAATATTTATAATAAATTTGATGCTCTCAAATAAAAATAAATGCGAATGCTTATCTTATTAGCTATGCACTATAGAGCAGACTTAAAGGTATTGCGTCACAGTAAAATCTCCAGTTAGAGGTAAATTTTGCACAGTGCAATCGTCATTTACATTATTTTTGCACTTATGTGATCAATTTAGATTAGCTAGTATTAAATGCTGTGGTTGTTGACTATATTGACGCTAGCGTCATCTCTTTTACACATTTGTATTTTAAGTTTAAATTAGTTAAATTATTTCTTTAAGATTCTCTATAGGTCACTAAAATAGGGTGAAAGCTACGCATTATGTGTTTCTGTAGATGTTTCTTCCTCACATTCTTCATCCTGCAACTCATCTTCGATTAATCTATCATTCTGGTCTGACCTGTCTTCCCTTACTAAACGCCTGTAAGTAAACGTGATATAGAGATTGTGAAAAAATGTGATGACATTTCCTTGCACCCTTATCACAAACACAAGATTTTTCAGTGCATACCTCCTTCTCCGCCTAAGTCTGAGCTTACGACAGCATTTTTTGAAAAACTCCATGACAGGATCCCAATTTTCGTAGTGGGTAAGCAAAGCTACCCAAAAGAATGAGACAAGGATGGGAATAGCTCCCAGATAAAAGTGAAAACTATAGGTAACTCTTTTGAACATCACATCAGCAAGCATGGAAAGAGGAATAGTCAGGCTCACTGCCAATGTGGCTATCAGTGAAGACGTCAGAAAACAGCCCCTACAACAAAATATTTTTAAAGAAACGTTGCTAAAAATAAAAAATTTATACAACCTACCATAGCCATAAAACTTCGGAAAGAACTGTCCCAACAATTCCATTCACAGCAATAAATATCCATTGACGTTTTGTAGGCCACACAAATTCTTCAATGCCAACATATTCTATCAAGAAAAATAGTGGCCACAGCATGCACAAATTGAATAGACCCACAAACCCTAATCAAAATTAAGTACATAAGATATTTTAACGTACAATTTTAAATATCACGTCTATCCTTTCCGTGCTAAAAAGAAATACATAGAAATAAATCTTACCAAAAAACATGGGGATATCCAATCTATCTTCGTGATCCACTTTTTTCCTCAAAAAGACTAGATACACAGCGTAAAAAAATGCACTTATGACTGCGAAAAGGGCACCAAGTGGTACACCGCTTTGTTCAAACTGCAAGTCCGATAAACTTATTACCCCCTGCAAAAGTAAATTCGAAAAGCTTTAAAGAAGTTAGCTCAACAGTAAGAGCACAACAATCCACATCCAAATAAAGAACGCAATCTTACAACTCCAATCATGCTAGCAACAACGGTGAGAAATTTTGATAAGGTGAATGAGTCAGAAATAACTGACGGAAAAACAGAAGCTAAAATCAAAGTGAAGAGGCTAGATGTACTGGACAGTACATTGACCACTCCTACTTGAGAATTGGAAAGCGCTAGTTGATACGTGTAGTTGGCAAAAAACCACTGAAAAGAAACCAACATAATCAATATATGAGTACACACACACTTATTGAAGTCGTAACAACTATTCTGAGATGAGGTGAATTACTAGAAGACAAAATGTTAGTGCCAGTTGGGCAGTTTTTCCAGGCGAAAGTCTATTTGCTAGGTTATAGGCAACTTGTTCCGCCTGCACTGAAGCATCATAGGATAAACGGGAAAATAATGCTTCTGCTGCTTCACACTCTGACATATGACGAACCTACATGAACATACATTACAAATGTGTCTCTTTAATCCCTATTTACTATAAAAATCCACTTTATAAGAGAAAGAAGAAAACTGTTATACTGTACCTCAGCCAATTTGCTGAAACGAACTGACCGTTTTTGACCATGATCATCGCTTTCATTCCCTGAGCCATTATCGTAATTGATCGGAACAAATGCGGGAGAACTCTATATTTCGCAAATCAAATTGACCAATCTTATCCATAAGGTTCGCTATAAATATGCAGGATACACACAGAACTATAAAAATAAATATTTGAGGTACCAAAGTTTCATCATTAGCATTGTCATCAACTTCTTCAAGATTTTCAACGCTATCCATATCGCTGTTTACTTCCCTTTCGTTGCTCGCTAATAGCTATAAATTAGATAAAATAAGATGTCAAGCGTATAGGAGAAAACAAATAAGAGAAACAGTTTTAAAACAATTGCTCACAGTATAAGGATGATGATGACCAGAAATTACAGTAGGAACGCAACAACGATCTTGCCACGGAGTCCAAAATAGGAAGCCCACGAGAAAAATGGCAAACATGGAAGTTTTGGCATACGTACTAAAGAAGGGTTTGTCAAACTCTTCATTTTGAAAGATATACTACGTTCAGAAAACAGGGATGAGTTATTAGTGATTTTGGGTGAGCTTTACATTGTATTCACGCATTGCAGAATGTGATTCAACCTTTGACAATTCGGAAGAGGCTACCCAAATGACGTCCACCACAAGGAGAATAAAAATACCAAAAATAAGTCTTTGCGTTGGTGTCAATAGTGGGGATGGATTTGGTGCATTTTGCAAGGAGACCACTCGGACTTGCTCCATAGTATCTTCCCAATCATTGAATATTCGAACCTAAAGGCTTCCTATACTTTTAGACATAATGAAGCAGACGAAGTTTTTGCTGTCTTCTTAAGCAAATGCCCAATTCTGAAGTAGTTATCAACTGTCAACTTGGATTTAAAACCAAAGTGAATGTTCCGTCAAGTGTGAGTGTGTACTGATCTTCGGTAAGTTTATTTTAGTACATCATGGTACGCAACACTCCACATTTTTTCACTTAACCACATCAATTGTTTAAACTTGATTTTGGTGACTCACATTCACATTAATCATCGGGGTCAAGTGGTTAGAAAAAAAGAGACTTGATTCACTTTATTTTCGAAATGTAGGGGAACTTAGGAACTACTCATTATACTGCACACTACATTAAATTAAAAATTCGGCAATTTCATAATTGATTTGATTAGAATCAGAGTCAATCAGAGTTTTGTTGTTAGTATCTCCATCAAAACTCTGTACCCTTCAAAAATCATTAATTTGATTTAAAATCCCGCGTAATATTCTCTCTCTATGATAAATGTATTATCTTGAGAACCAGCTCCAAAAAATCACTTATGTTGTTCACGGCGCTCAATCTAAACAAATACAATTTTATATAAGTTTAAAATTCTTGTTTTTGATTAATTACAAAAATCAAGCTAGGCGTTTAAAAATACGTTGATTTCACTTAAAAAAGATCGATTGATCGGTCTACTGTTTCGATTGGATATTTTAAGGATTTTTATATTGAGTTTGGTTTAGTTAGTGGCACAGTGGTTTTTGTATGTTCAAGGCAATACAAGTAATTCAAACACCTAAACTACTACCCAGGAAGAATTTCTTTTCTGTCGTCGTGTTTTCAAATGGAGCGATTACATTAATAATTTGAAAACATTTGGTATACTTTATGAATAAACTGACAATAAATTTCCAATTGGAGCTCGAAAGAAACCGTTACTAATTTAAACATGTAATGACTGTCCTTAATTAGCTTTGCTGACGACATGAGTAGAGATTCAAAAGGTGGTGATGGTAAATCGGAATACAACAATGGAAATGGCCATTGGAAGGACGCCGAAAACAAAAATAACGAAGCACAAGAAGAAGATGACGATGATTATTATGTCTACACCTATAAAGGTGATTCTAAGGAAAATCCAGAACATCTTGCAGATCTACCTTCAAGTTTCTTCAAATTTCACCCATCCGAATGTCAAGCTGGATCGTCTTCATCCTTATTACGCAAAGACGGATCCAGTGACAATGACCCTAACAGAACTTCAGTGACCAATGGAGTCACTTGTGTTGTCACTAATGGAAATGGTCATAGTTGTGGCAGTCTTTCGTTTTCTCAGCCGTTCGGTTGCCTTACTTCTAACCACTGTTCAGGTAGAGTTGCATCGCATGGGGAGTCCTCCGAGAATTTTTCTCCAGATATGGATTTCCTAGAAATGGATTTTGATCCTGGTGGCACTGGAGAAGATGTAGACAATTCTTGTGAGTCGGATGGCCTCATCCCAGACCATAGTGGTATACAATGCTACATTATGGACTTATGACTAATTAGGAACATTTAAGATTGAATTATTGGCATTTTTCTAATTACAGGAAATGGAAACTCTCTAGAAGGGGGTATGGAACTACACGTCCATGAAAACAATAGGAATGAGGAAAAAGTCAAGTCGGGAAATGTTAGTTTGGCAATGGATGATGATCCCCCAGTCGTACCCAATTCATCCTCCGATTCCTCTTTCGAACCACCTATTGCTTGCTCAAGCAGTTCAAAAAATTCCGGTCTTAGCTCTAACCAAATCCCACTATTAACTTCCTCTCAGCAATCTCATTTCAGTAGCAAGAAACCGCCAGACAAAAACCAAAATAACTGGAGTCATCCCATTCTTGTCGCAAATAGTAATAATACAACAAGCTCAAATGTTAATGGCAGGCTTGGTGTCCGTTCTGGTCATCCAACCGCTATACTACCTGATTTAAGACCAGCCCGAGATTTCTTGAAGTTGGTAAAATCTAATACGCTGCCAGAGCTTAATGCGGCATCCAAAAATATTGCAGATAATCTCGCATCCCATACTTGCTCACTGAACATATCTCATTCAGCTCCTTTGTTCCCTCCGAATGTTTCCAAATCATCCACCAACTCGGTTTGTACAGATTTAAGGAATGTTGTTTGACTATAGCGAAGTTATTTTACTTGAAATGTTTTTTGCTTGATTACAGGATTTAATTGAAGTCAATGTTGGAGGTGTCATGATTTGGTCCGTAGATGAAGCAATCCGGTATAGTTATAGTCAAATTGGGACATCAGCTTGTGGAGCTACGTCCGTATTAAATGCCATGGTACGTTTCGTTCCCTCTTTGACCAAATAATCCGGAAGATATTTTATTTAATATATTAATTTTGATTTACAGAGTGCATTAGGGATGCACGAAAGGAATACTGCATTTGTGAATGAGTGTGTAGCAACACGTTTACGTGCCGAGACTGCTGATCTACCCGAGTATTTATTTTCAAGATCTAATGCCGGTGCTACACATGACGACCTAATTAAAGGCATGTGTAAAGTCACGAATGGCGAAGTCATAGGCAAATTTTTCCAGCCCATGTCTAGTATTTCTCAAAGGGATTTCAGCAAGTGGCTCATTTCCTGGATTTGTAAAGGTACTTGAAATAAAGTGGAAAACAAACCATAATCAGTTTGACAAAGCTTTGATTATTATTTTTCTGTGTTAAAATAAATAGGAGCAATTCCTGTGGCCACACGAAATTCGCAAATTGTGTCGAAACGACATGAAGGAAGAATTCCTGATTCATGGCATCATCAGATGATATTTGGAATCTCTGAAGCTGGTGTTTTTCTCTGCAATCCCATTGAATGTGTGACATATGATGAATTGCTTCCACAGTTGTGTTCTCCATCTGAGCTTTTAATAACTAGAGAAGATATTGTGGGAAGGAAAAAACCAAGAACTGACCTCCGACTTCTTGTTAGGCATCCTGACCCCCGTTGGAATGAAATGAATGTTTTAGGTGAGATAATGATGGGATGCCATAGTACTGTATAGAACGTCTTTTCAGTGAATAGCTTACATAGCTTACACATTGTAAACATATTTTCATTTTATCTGTTTGCAGGGCAAGTAGCGAACATATTTTTGGAAGAAATGCCCCCGTTAGGAAGCTTATCAACTAATAGACGTGTCCAAACTCCGCACGTATCCATCCCAGCCCAGTATAAGGCGGGGATCACCTTATTTGTGAAAAAAGATTCCTCTGCATTAACTGCATTACATGAGGCTCCCTCGAGAATTTAGTTTGTTGCGTTACAACGGTAATAAACTGACATATAGAACTACAGAACACTGACAAACATGAATCTTTATGCAATTTTATCTACAAGATTATGAATAGTGTAATGGGAAGTGCCATTATTTCTAATTTTAATTTCTACTTACTGATTGACTATGAATAGATAACGAAATATGAATACTATTTTCCCTATGCAATGTTTTGTTGTTGGATAGAAAGAGGATGTGTATCAGTTATGTGTTGATAGTGTTTTTAAAACAATGAATAATATAGCCGTCAATAGTGTGATGATTAGTTTTATTAAATCATTTAAACAAACTTATTGTGGTCAGTCAGTGGCCATTTTTTAACTAAACTTCCGATTCTAATAAGAACTGCGAATAACATATGAAAGCGATTACATTTTCTGGTTAGCATTATTTTCGGATTGATCCATTGATCTTTGAATTTTTTAAATTTTTGCTATGAATGAATTTAGTCAGTTCCCACATCGTCTGACTGGAAAGAAACGAGTGAATATTTTGCTAAATAAACAAAAGCATTAATTTTTATATCGACAACTATGCCTTGAACTATTAAAGTGGTAATGTCTAGCTGGCAACAATTTCGTATATTTTATTTGACTTATTAGTTAGTAAGTTTGAAATTGATTATGCATCTGTAATGACAAACGTAAATACTGAATGAACTATATCGTTAACCAAAAAAAACATTTCATTTTTTACAAACAATAATAATTGATAAAGCCTTTTTCAAACCCTATACAAAGGATATTGGAATCCTTGACAAGCATTACATTTATTGTACAGTTGTAATTGCAATAAATATTTTTCTACAGACATAAATTACACAGCCATTTTTTTCCTCATCCCAATATACTTGTGTTAAACGTTAAAGCTATTTTCAGCTTGGTGGCCATTTTATTTCAGCGTTGCTAAAATCAGGACTGAAAACTTAATTGTAATGAATGATTGGATTTGGTTTGATATTACAAAATTAGTTTTCAAGATACTCCAAATAATTAAACATTTCGCTGGATTTACAATACAAAATAGTAATATTGTGATTGGACCAATCGAAGACGAATTGTCCGTCCAAACACGGTTTTATTACTTGCTCTGTTATACTGATTTCATAAAAGCCACTAATGTGTCGTGCAACGAGACTTAAAAAACGGAGAATTTCTTCATACAATAGTTAAAATTTTCTTGCGGAACAAGGATCACACTTGGAATATGACACAATTCAGCCACTGGTGTAATTTCATAAAGACTACAATTAGCAATCCGACGAATTGTTTAGACTATTACTACTATTTAATTTTTTCTTATTCATAAGTGCATCAAGTTCAGCGGCTGCATCAGATCTTGAGCCGTCTGAAATAGGACAAAATGAAATGCATTTAATTATGCTGCCAACTTTTACCCTAGCTGACACAAAAACGTGTTTCTACATCGATGTTTAACACACAACATAGGGTATATTAATACCCACTGTTTTTTATTAAATCCCGGCACAGCGGGAAATACTGTGCCTTATTGTGCCAAATGGGAAATATGGGATTTAATGTGCCTAATAAGTATCACCCAATAAGGCCCAAATTGAAAGTTTTTTTTCGAGCACAGTGGGAAATATCGTGTTTTACTGTGCTAAATGGGATATATGGGATTTAGTGTGCCATATACTATAATTGGCTATATAAGCTAGTAGACAAATGCAAATAAGCTGTACAGCGCTGATAGTAGTAGTAGCAAAGTAGCATAC
>Ga0210040_10004842_pt1 | contig 17363 bp, 19 predicted proteins | sample CryGeyCG12114_NA_FD_185462 | JGI IMG/M metagenome (GOLD analysis project Ga0210040, IMG submission 185462) | Groundwater microbial communities from aquifer - Crystal Geyser CG19_WC_8/21/14_NA (SPAdes) (version 2) | ecosystem: Environmental > Aquatic > Deep subsurface > Groundwater | place: USA... | reverse complement strand
AGCTTCCGTAAAAGGGGTAGCTACTAATTCATAATCACCTTCATCTGGGGTCCAGGCATTGTAATTACCTAAATCGTCGCCTTTAAGGGAATAAGGAATTGTATTTTCTATTGTTTTATAGCCGTTTAATTTAAATACAATACTTCCAATCTCTAAAGGCAAGCTATCAGGATGTATTTTAGCTATTATATTTATATTACGGCTAGGCAATTCGGCTAAATTAATCACATCTCCATCCCTAATATCTGCTATGTCAAGATCATTATCAGCATTAATTAAAGTAAAACCAATTACCTTATTGTGAATGTTTTCTGCAACAGCAAAAGCATTTAAGACTGCAAACCAAAATATAAACAATATTGATGCAAGTAAACCTTTTTTCATAATCTTTTCCTTTAAAGTTTAATTTATTCTTAATATACTTATAAAAAATAGATAAGTTAATTTTATTTTTATAATTTTTTTATAATAAATTTTTTTTCCTAATCTAAGCGCTTTTTATTACTATTTTCTAAAATCCTATTAGTTTATAATTTACAGCCTAATTATAAACTAATAAACTGGGCCTTCGATTTTTAAATTTAACTATAAATTTATTAGAACAAAGAATAGTATCAATATAATAAAAAGCTATTTTAATATATTGTATTTAGTGCTGTTCCATTTAAAATTATAAAAAAAATGGAGGTCAGTAGAATTAATTTCCGCCTCTGAAAGCTTAAACTATTTTCACAATAAAATGTAAAAAGCACTGATAGGTTGTTGGGGATTCCTGTTCTCATTCACCAATTCAGCTGATAATAATAGTAAGTGCGCTAATAGTAACTCCACGTTTTAAAGGGCTGCTGCTATAGGTATGTAAAAAATTCTAAATAATTTATTTTAGCAGTTTTAGGAAAAGAGCTGCATCTAACTTTCAAATATAGAAAACTGAACCTCTGTGCTTAGAAAATAAGATATTGGAATTGGGTAACTATATGCTGATTAGTCGGTCTAAGGTTTGATATACACCTAGGTATGAATTAATATCACTACACACTGATTAGCTTTAAAGTTAAACAGTTTTTCTACCAGTATAGAATATAGTCTTTTTTTGTATATCGACCATAAAAGAACCTGATTTGTAGATCAGTTTTTTTTCTTACTAGGTAGAGTTATTAAATAAGAGAATGGGATTTAACAGTACCTAATAATTCATTTCTTTTATCAAGTATGTTTTGTAATGCTGCGAAATTTGCCTGGGTAAAAGGAACTGATTCATGATAGGTTCGACCATAATAGTTCTGTTCTTCTCCTGTTTTTACAATACTCTTCGATAAGCTTTTGTTTTCGATTTGATGATTTGAACTGTCTGTCTTTTGCATACCTTTATTTGTTACTTAAATTTATTATATAAATTTTATAAAGTGGCTTTTAAATTTACATTACAATAATCATGTAAGTTTCATTAACTGAATTGGAATTTAAGTTTTTTGCAATAAAATTAAGTCCATCTTCGTATAAGGAGTTTAAATTGCAAATTTCTTTTTAGTAAAGGGGTCTAGTAAAACATTGAAAATGATTTTTTTACTGATAATTCAGTTTCAATTTTGGGAACTAGTGCATTTAACAAAGCCTCTACATAACCACCCCTTTCAATAATGCGGTTATGCAACATTACTATTATACCTAATGGCTCATCTTCAGAATTCAGTAGAGGCATACCAATATAACTTTCATATTTATATTTTTTTATTGCTTCATATTGTGGGTACATGGCACTTAAGCCAAATGGTAAATACATAAAATCATTATCAAATAATTTATTAAAAGGAGATTTGTTTAAGCTATAATAAATAGCAGGTGATACCACTCCGCTATCTAAACTGACTACAGTATGTATTTGTTTATAAGAACCTGACTCTGAAGTTAATCCTATATGGATGTGGTCTATGCCTAAAATGCGATAAAGATAAAGACACGCTGCTTTTAAAAAGTCTTTTCCATCATATTCTTCAACAAAATTGATAGTCTTATCTAACTGCAATTTCTCATCCTCTGTCCAGGCAGTATGTAACAAAGAGGCAGTGAAATTTTTCATAAATTACAAAGTTAAGCTTTTGCAATGGTGCACATTAATTCAACAGGTACTTAAACGCATATTGCCAATGAATGCATGTAACTTATTTAACATAAAATTTGATATATAGAACTATTTCCCAATATGAAAATTTAGATAATTGAAACAATATAAAAATTTTATGCAAAAGGAAATTGCTGTAAATTAAAAATTTATTATAATTCTGTATTATTTTCTAACTGATTAATAATCTTTTTAACTTCAGAATCTGTGGCATTTAACTTAGATTGACAGTATTGAATAAGATCGGAAGCCCGCTTAACTTTCTCTGCTAATTCATCTATCGGAATACTTTCATTTTCCAGTTGTGCAACTATACTGGTAAGTTCGTCTAAGGCTTGCTGGTAAGTTAAATTATGATCCATAAACTATTTAAGGTGTTGGTATTTACTTAACCGGGGTTGATTATTATATACGTCAAAGATTAAGTAAAATAAGTTTATACGTAATTCAAACCTAAATAAGCACTATTAAAGTATCTTACTATCTATTACGCCGGAATAAAAGCGGGTTTTAATAACATCGCCCTTTTCCAAAGATTTTTCGTCGGTAATAACTTTGCTATCTTTATAAACCATAGCAAAACCACGCTTCAATACATTTTTGGGGTCCAGGTGCTGCAACGAATTAGCGAGGTGCTTTAAATTAAACTTCTCAGTTTTCAGTCGGTTATCCGTATTGCATTGTAAATTAAACTGTACCCGGAGCAAATGCACTTTTTCGTTTTGGATGTGCCGGCTGGTTGCATGAATGGCGGTATTAATCTTTTCTTTAAGATTCTTTTTTTCCAGGTTTAATAAATCTTTGGTTTGAGAAATGAATATGTTTTGGACAGCATTTAAAACCAGCTCCTGAGAAATAATGATTTCGTTTGTTTTTAATATAATTTGCTTTTGCAACTGCTGTAAACGAGTAGCAAATTGATGGTTATGCGCCACAATAGTGGCTGCAGCTTTCGTGGGTGTTTTGGTTTTTAAACGTGCCATTAAGTCACATAACGATTCGTTTTTCTCGTGACCAATACCGGTTATAACCGGAAATGGAAAGCGAGCAATGGCCCGGGAAAGCAGGTAAGAATCGTAAGCCTGAAAATCTAACTGGCTCCCTCCACCCCTTACCAGTACTACAGCATCGTATTTTTTACCGGATTCAAATATTTTAACTAATTGCTTATAAATTTCTTTATGCGCTTCCTGCCCTTGTACCGGGGCCAAATAATCATCTACTTTAAAATTATACCCATATTGGTTATGGTACAACTCGTGCATAAAATCAGCATAACCATCGGCCTGGGCCGAAGAAATTAAAGCAATATTTTGAATAACCGGCGGAAAAAGAAGTGTTTTATTATATGTCAGGTATTCTCCGGCTACTTCTTTAATGTGTTCCGGATTATCATCTAATAACTTCTGGATAACAGCCTGACGGGTTAATGCCAGTTTACCTATTGTAAAATTACAGTCGATATCTTCTATATCCAGCGATAAACCATATTGTAAATGATAATGCACCCGCACGCTTAACAGCACCTGGATATTATCTTTAAACAACTGACCGGTGGTAGTTTCGAATAATTGAATGCACGAGAAGTTCTGGCCCCAAATACGGGCTTTAATAGAAGCTTTTATATTATTGTTGGCATCACTTTTTTCAATGAGGGTAAGGTAACACTGGCTTTTAGCCGGATAGTGGGAAATACCGGTAGTTTCGGCAATAACCTGGTAACGTTGCTCCCCAAAAGTACCTTCAATGGTAGCTTGTATTAATTGGTTTAATTCAGATAATTGAAGTGGATAAGCAGCAACAGACATAGCCGGCAAAAATAATGATTTTATCTTTAAAATCTGATTATAACAGCCAGATAAAACTATTCTAATCAGCGTATTTCCTTTTTATAAGTATTACAATACAGTCCATACATATTTCACTTTAGAATAGAGCAAAGCATCATACCGGTTTTATATTATGATAAAGCGGTATGAAACTCGTTTATTATACGCTGCGATTTGATATAAAAATTTTGAAAGGTTCTTACCAGGAGCAACTAACAATAAAACAGCTTCAAATTCCATTAAAAGAAAAAGCAACCAGTAGGTTGCTTTTTCTTTTAATGGAAAGTTTAATATTATTTGCTTAAACCTTTTAAGAATCCTGAGCTCTTTCGGCATATTCTTCACGATTGGCACGTTTATGAGCAGCATCTTCGTCCGGATCGGTAGAAGGGATAGAACCACAAGATTGCATAAATAAAGCACCTCCTAAAAGCAGCATCAAGAAATATTTATTTTTCATAAAAAACAGAATTTTTAAAATCTAATTATTATTGTTTGATTACTCTATTTTTAGTTGTCCTGCTTTGGGAATGATTTTCATCACCAATGGTATTGGAGTTACCTACCTGCGTCTGGGTTTTTTCAGTTGCCCGGGCCGCCTGATCTTCTCCTGCTCTATCGGGAGTATGCATGGTATCAGTAGTACTGGTGGTATTATTCATGGCACCCCCACTGCTGCTACCACTTAAATCTGTTCCGGATTCGTCTATTTGCCCGGCACCAGTTTGGTTATCGTCTTGGTATTGGCCATTTTCCGCGCCATAACCTTCGCCCGTTGATTTATTTTGCTGACAACCGAAGCCCAAAAGCGAGAACGAAAGTACAAGAATTATTGCTATCTTTTTCATAGTTTTCTGTTTTAATTTTTAGTTTGTCTTATATAATACAGCTTTTAAATGGGTCACAGGAACATAAAGTCATCTTCAAAACAGCCTACCTGAACTGTTAATTACTGGCAAAATATTCTTTTTCCAGCACCTTATCATGTCCGTATAAATCGTCCCGGAAATGAATGGCACCCTTATCGTCTACCCAACTGGTAAAGTATACGATATAAACCGGAACAGTGGCCTTTAAGTTTTGATATTTTTCCTCACCGGCATGCATGGCCTCAATAATACTGCTTTCGTCCCATTGCGGTTGATCCTGCAACAGAAACTTGGCCAGGTCTACCGGTTTCTCTACCCGTATACAGCCGTGGCTAAATCCACGTTGGCTCTGATCAAACAAAGCTTCCGAAGCAGTATGATGCAAATAAACCTCATGTTCATTCGGGAAAATAAATTTAATATCTCCTAATGGGTTCTCAGGTCCCGGACGCTGACGAATACGGTATTTCAAGTTTTCCTCTGTTACAGCAGCCCAATCAACATTATAAGGCGAAATTGGCTGGGCATTTTTACCAAAACCATCCAATACTTCCATATCCATCCGGTTTAACCATCCCGGATCATTTATTAATTTAGGTTTAAATTCGTTGGCAACTATACTGGCAGGTACATTCCAGTAAGGTGAAAAAACAATGTATTCTACTTTATCACTGAAAATAGGAGTTGAATTCATGGTTTTTCCTACAATAACCCGCATCGAAAGTACGGTTTTCCCTTTATCACGGGCATAAAGCATGTATTCCGGAATATTAACAAAAATATGTTTTTCTTCGAACTTCTTAGGTTTAGGTATCCAGCGCCACCGTTCCATATTAATAATAATCTGGTCAATGCGGTCATCTATACTTACATTCATATTTTTTAAAGTTGTCGGACCAATAGCACCGTCAGCTTTAAGGCCGTGCCGCCACTGAAAATCTTTTACGGCATTGGCTAACTCATCATCGTACTGGTTAGGTATAGGCCGGGTTACGTTCCAGCGCTCCTGAGGTAATAAACGTTGCCGGAGTAAAGGTACCACCTTGGAAGTATCGCCTAATTGTAATTTGGTAATTCCTTCTATTTGGGGCCAGCCACCTTGTTTCTGTACATTACGGTATTGCTTTAAAGCCGTACGTAAACGATTGTACTCTTCGTGTAGGGGCTCAAACTGGTAGTAAGGATAACGACTATCCCTTTCCTGCAAAATAGTTTCCAGCGCTTTATTAAGTTTTATTTTATTTTTGCGAACACTCCAATCTATTTGATCTACTTCGCGCGGGTTAATGGTTCCGCGGTAAAAATCAGAAGCATAATGCATGTATGAGGCCGTTAAAGCTACATCTATTTCTTGTTTAAGTTTGTAACGTACCGAGTCACTATGCTCCTTATCTTCGTAACTTTTAAACAAAGCATTAAAATCCTTGATTTTATAATCATTGGGATTTAAACCTTCCTGTCCGGCCCGGTTAATAACATCAATAAAAGTATTCGCCTGCGGAACCAGTTTATTGTCTTTAAACCAACCTAAACGAAAATTTCGGTCGCGGTAGAATTTCATGATAACGTTCCGGTTTTCTTTAAACTTAGGTTCTTGTTTTACATATTTCTCTACAAAAGCACTATCGGTTTGGGCAGCAGCTTTTATTTTTTCTTCGGCTGTGGTTGTCTCGTTGTTTTGCTTTTTCGAACAACTAACCCCAGAAAAAATAATAATAAGTAGTAGTAGATAAGATTTTAAAATATTATATTTTTCTAACATGGTTAAAATTAAAGTATACTGCGTATTTTGGTAAGGCGATTAATAATTATCCTATTTGATCTGTTTAGATAAAGATGTATATTATTTTTCTTACCCTCTTTTATTACTAAATTCAACTAAAAATGTTATGCTGAATTTTCCTATATGTTTATATGTGCAAAAATCTAGCCAGCCCTTATTCTATTTTCTGGTGCAGCTTTCCTGAACATATTATAAAGGTGATTGCAAAGGCAACTAAAAATAAGATTATATTAATAGCATTTAAACAATCAGAAATATGACTGCCGAAATAAATTTCATGCACTCAGATGACAGCCATTCCTTTGCCCGGCCCAGATTAGCTAAGGTGCAGCATCTAATCCTGAATCTGCAGGTAAATTTTGAGTCCAAAACAATAACCGGAACCGCTATTTACAACATAGTAAAAACGCCGGAGGCAACTGAAATAATTCTGGATACCCGTGATTTGGTTATAGAGCAGGTAAAGCTTGATAAGGCAGATCAAACTACTTTTTACTTATCCGAAACCGAGCCATTTTTAGGTGAGGCCTTGCATATTAAGCTCCAGCCCCATACCACCAGTATTTCCATATATTACCATACGCTACCTCAGGCTGCTGCTTTGCAGTGGTTAGAACCTAACCAAACAGCCGGAAAAAAATATCCTTTTTTATTTACCCAATCGCAGGCTATTCTGGCCCGCACCTGGTTACCGTGTCAGGACAGCCCCGGCATCCGGTTTACCTATGAGGCGCAAATACAAGTACCGGCAAATTTCCTGGCCCTGATGAGTGCGGAAAACCCGCAGGAGAAAAACAGCACCGGAATTTACCATTTTGCCATGCGCCAACCAATTCCCGCTTACTTGATGGCGTTAGCCGTAGGCGATCTGGTATTTAAAGAAATCAGTTTTAATACGGGTATTTATGCAGAGCCCATTATGTTGGCACCTGCTTACCACGAATTTACAGAGTTGCCGCATATGCTGGAAGCAGCAGAAAACTTGTACGGTAAATATTTATGGGACCGCTATGATTTACTACTACTCCCTCCCAGCTTTCCTTTTGGTGGGATGGAAAATCCTCGTCTCACTTTTGTTACGCCTACCATTATTACCGGCGATCAATCCCTTACCAGCCTGGTAGCGCACGAATTAGCTCATTCGTGGTCGGGCAACCTGGTAACCAATGCTACCTGGAACGACTTCTGGCTAAATGAAGGTTTTACCGTTTATTTTGAGCGCCGCATTATGGAAGCTTTATACGGGAAAGAATATGCCAATATGCTGAAAGTGCTGGGTTACCAGGATTTGTTGGATGCCCTGCAGGAAATTGGTCCGGAAGATCCGGACACGCAATTGAAATTAAACTTAGCCGGTCGGGATCCGGACGAAGGCTTAACCGAAATTGCTTACGAAAAGGGAAATTTATTTTTGCTGAAAATAGAGGAAGTAATAGGCAGAAGCCGCTTTGATGCTTTTATCCGGGATTATTTCCGCGCATTTGCTTTCCAATCTATGAATACCGAAAGCTTTCTGGTATTCTTAAAGAAAATATTACAAAATGACGCTCACGCAATATCCCAAATAAACCCGGAAGCGTGGATTTATGCGCCTGGTATACCTACCGGTGCTCCCATTTTAATTTCAAACAAGTTTAAGGAAGTAAGCCTCCAGATTGAAAATTGGCAATCCGGAACACCCGCCGAAGCTTTAATTACGCAGCACTGGACTACGCAGGAATGGCTTTACTTTCTCAATAAAATCGCGAAGTTTATCAGTTTACCTCAGTTAGAAGAATTAGATGGGGCCTTTCATTTTACCCAAACCAGTAATGCCGAAATTGCCACTATTTGGTTCAAAATGGGTATTAGCCTAGGCTATTCTGCCATAAACAGCAATCTGGAAGAATTTTTAATGCGCGTGGGGCGGCGAAAATTTGTCTTAACTTTATACCAGGCTTTGTTAAATAAAGACACAGAAAGAGCAATTAGCATTTACCACAAAGCCCGGCCTAATTACCATGCTGTTACTACCAGCACCTTAGATGATATAATATTTACATAAAAGTAAAAGCTGGTTTAAGATGTATCCTAAACCAACTTTTACTTTTAATATAATGGATTAATTAGTGATTTTCGGCTTTCATATTCACCGAGCTTTCCGCAATCATGGATAACTTTTCGTCAGTTTGCTTTTCTTCGCTTAAGGTCTCTTTCAGCAATTCATAAGCTTCGGTATGGCCCAGGTATTTGGCATAGGTACTGGCGGTACCATAACCCGCAATTTCATAATGTTCTACCCGTTGCGCACTGGCTATTAAACCAGCATCCATTACTTCTTTGTCGGCATCTTTCGATATAAAGTCTTCCGCTTCTTTTAATAAACCTTCCATGGCTTTGCATTTCTCCGCTTCGGGTTCTAAACCTAAAGATTGAAATACTTTTTCTAAGCGGGTAACTTGATTTTCCGTTTCTGCCATGTGCTGGGTAAATGCGGCTTTAAGCTGCTGAGAAGTAGCTTCTTGCTGCATCTTGGGCATAGCTTTTAATAATTGCTGCTCGGCACCGTATAAGTCTTTTAATTGATGAATTAATAAATCATTCAGCGTTTTCAGTTCCATAGTTTTATTATTTAAAATTATTGTGGTTTTTATAAGTACGCCTTCTCATTTACTTTTGTTAATAAAAGATGATTTTAAAACCTTACGTATGTTCCAGGATAATTTAAACGTACTTAATTACCAACGCCCATGCTCTTTTTACGTTTTTAACATTTCTGTTACGCTACTGCTGTTTACTTAAAGATAAAATAGAGTTATCATTATTATAATAGTTATCTGTGACCATACCCAAAGGAAAACTTATTGCCATAGGCGGAAACGAAGATAAAGGCACCTATCCCAATCCAAAGTCGATGAAAAAATATTACCTCGACTTTTTCGAATTAGGTATATTAAAACGCATTGTTACTGAATTACAGGTCTCTAATCCACGTATAGAAGTTATTACCACCGCCTCCATGATTCCGGAAGAAGTGGGTGACCGATACATTGGCGCTTTTTCTATTCTGGGCTGCACCAATATTCAGGTGATGCATATCCGGAACGCAGAAGATGCCAGTCAGCCAGAATACCTGGAACGCCTGAAAACAACTGATGGTATATTATTTACCGGCGGCGACCAATCGCGTTTGACCAATATATTCGGGGATAGTGCCTTTCTGACGCTTTGCAGCCAGCGATATCAGCAAGAAGAAAATTTCGTAATTGCCGGCACCAGTGCCGGAGCCATGGCGATGTCGGAGATTATGATAAAAGGCGGCAGCAGTACCGATGCTTTAAAAAAAGGTGCGGTAAGGTTAGGCCGTGGCCTGGGTTTAATTAAAAATGTAATTATCGATTCTCACTTTGTAAAAAGAGGCCGTTTCGGTCGTTTAATAGAAGCAGTAGGAACTTATCCTAAAGCCATTGGCATTGGTTTAGGGGAAGATACCGGGGTATTGATAACCAAAGGTAACCAGATAGAAACCATTGGTTCTAACCTGGTTATTATAGTGGATGGGCATCATATCGTGCATAATAACATAAAAGCAGTAAAAAAAGGTATGCCGCTTTCTATTGAGAATTTGATGATGCATGTTTTAGCAAAAGGTAATATATACGATATTGCCGAACGCACCTTCTATAAAGACATGGAAACTCACCAGAAAAAAGAAGATATTGCTTATTAATGAGTAGTTAGTTTTTAGGGATCAAGATTACTCCCGGTAAATGCCTATATAAGTTGGTTCATCATTGCGTTGCAAAGCCCGGTACATGCCTTCCGAATTAAAGGGTAATGCAATATTACCGGCAGCATCAATAGCTATTAAACCTCCCTCCCCTTTAATTTTTACCAGTTTGTCCTGTACTACTATATTAGATGCTTCTTGCAAGGAAAGGCCTTTATATTCCATTAAACACGAAACATCATAAGCCGCTACCGCTCTTATAAAAAATTCGCCGTCGCCGGTACAGGAAACGGCACAAGTATTATTATTGGCGTAAGTTCCCGCGCCAATTAACGGACTATCACCTATTCGGTTATATCTCTTATTGGTTAAACCTCCGGTGGAAGTGGCAGCAGCCAGGTTTCCATCGGCATCCAGGGCTACAGCTCCTACGGTACCAAATTTATGGTCCTGGTTATTGCTTTTGGAATGATCTAAAAAAGCTTTATTGGTTTTTTGCGCTTCTTTCCATTGCTGGTAACGGTAAGCATCGTAAAAATAATTATCATCTTCTAAGTTCATACCTCTTTCCCGGGCAAATGCCAAAGCTCCTTCTCCCATCAACAAAACATGATCCGAATGCAACCGGATTTGATTAGCCAAAGATATAGGATTCTTTACTTGCTGCACCCCCGCCACGGCGCCTGCTTCCAGGGTTTTACCACACATAATAGCGGCATCCATTTGGTGGTGACCGGCATGGTTAAAAACCGAACCCTTACCGGCATTAAATAAAGGCGAATCTTCCAGGTATATTACTGATATCTCCACTGCTTCCAGCGCCGAACCGCCGCTACGCAAAATTTCGTATCCGGCATTTAAAGATTTTTCCAGTACCTGACGGTATTGCTGTTCTTTTTCGGCCGGCATTTCGGCCTTTAATATGGTACCGGCACCACCATGTATGGCAATAGCTATATTGGTCATATATATTTTAGGTCTTTCTATTCAGAATCCAGTTATAAAAGCGTTAAGCTTTACGGTAAGTACATACAAACCGATATTAAATTACTCTGAAAATAATAGGCCCAAAAGGAATTAAAACTACCCGGAATGCGTATATTTGTATATAATTATTTCAGTTAAATTTAAAATAAATAGGATATGTCTTTTGATGTTCAAGGTAAATTGCACGAAATATTTGACGAGCAGCAAGTAAGCGAAAAGTTTCGGAAAAGAGAGTTTGTATTGGAAATACCGGATGGTTCTTTCACCCAATATATTAAGTTTCAGCTTACGCAAGATAAGTGCAATGCGCTTGACCAATTTAAGATTGGGGATGACGTAAAAGTAGCTTTTAATTTAACCGGAAAGCCTTTTACCAAAAACGGCACTACCATGTATTTCACTAATTTAGGTGCCTGGCGAATTGAAAGTGCCAATGCTGCAGATGCTGCTCCGGCCGGCAATAATAACAACAATAATTACCGGGCAGCTTCCCCGCAGCAACCAACCATGACCAGCTCATTTATCTCGGATGAAGCAGATAACGATCTGCCGTTCTAAGTAAATAATAGATTTAATTTATAAAGCGGGCCCTTAAAGCCCGCTTTTTGTTTTAAGTACTAATCTAAATTCAACCGATATTTTTCATGTTATAAATGATTGTTTTAAACCAATAACAAATCGCTGTTAACTAACCGCTATTTAAGATATATTGCCGGAACAGGCATTGGTATAAAGTTTGTATCCTTTTGAGGTAAAATCAGGTAAAATAGAAACAAAGCTATATATACTCCTATCTATCCAGTCTGACTTCATGAAAGATAAAATTGTATTGATTACGGGGGGAAGTTCCGGCATTGGTAAAGCTACCGCCATTGCTTTGGCAAAACAAGGTGCTACTATCTTGTTTGTCAGCCGCCACGAACAAAGGGGCCGGCAAGCTTTAACCGACATCCGGCAGGAAAGTAAAAACAAGCATATTTATTACTTCTGCTACGATTTATCTTTAATGGCTGATGTGCAAAGACTGGCCTTTGAAATTAAGCGTAAATACGATAAAATAGATGTCTTAATAAATAATGCCGGTATACTGCCCGGAAGACATACCCTTACCACCGAAGGCCTGGAAGTTTGCTGGGCCATTAATTACCTCGCTGGCTTTTTATTAACCCTGCTGCTGACGGATTTACTAATGAAATCGAATGCCGGCCGGATCATTAATGTATCTTCCGAAGCGCATCGTTTAGGTCAGTTAAATTTGAACCAACCCGCTTCCCCTGATAAATATTCTTCCTTTACCGCTTACTGCGATTCCAAACTGGCTAATATCTTGTTCACTTACGAGTTAAGTCGTCGGTTGGAGTTAACGAACATTAAGGTAAATTGCCTGCACCCGGGCGTTATTGCCAGTAGTTTTGGCTCTACCGGTTATGGTATGTTAAAGTGGTTATTCCGGCTGGGCCGACCCTTTATGAAAAGTACCAAAAAAGGAGCGGATACTGTAATTTATTTAGCTACTTCCCCGGAAGTAGCCGGCATAACCGGCAAATACTTTAAGAACCGAAAAATTGTTAAGTCGGCTAAAGATACTTATAGTACGCATCTGGCCCGCCGCTTATGGATATTTAGTGAAGAACAGACCGGATTAGTAACGGAAGTAGAGGAAGAGAAATAACATGAGTGATTTGGAAGCACTGATTGCCAAAGGAGAAAGCGACCGTCTGGATTTCAAGAAAACCATTACCCATCTGGATAAAATTGCCCGGACCTTGGTATCTTTTGCTAATACCCGGGGCGGTATTATTCTGGTAGGGGTGATGGATAACGGCAAAATCAACGGCATCGATCCGGAAGAAGAAAAATATTCCCTGCAACAAGCTGCGCAATTTTATTGCGATCCGCCGGTAAAATTAATATTTAAGGATGAAGAGCACGAAGACCGGACAGTGTTAAAAGTTATTATTCCGGAAAGCAAACAAAAACCCCACCTGGCCAAACTTAGAGAGAACGACTGGCGGGGTTATATCCGGGTAAAAGATGAATCGGTGCAAACCAGCAAAATGGTAATGCAGGCTTTAGAAACGGAACATAATATACCGGCGTACGTGCCGGCTACTAAAATAGAAGCAAATTTATTAACCTATTTTCAAAAGCAACCCCGTATTACCCTCCAACAATTTATGCACCTGGCTAATATATCTAAAAGGCGGGCTCAGCGCATACTGGTGCATTTGGTCTTACACGGGGTTATCCGTTTGCACGACAAAGAAAAAGAAGTTTATTATACGCTTAGTTGATTTTTATTTTATCGGAATGGCTACTTCGCGGTACGGCAATTTAGTTTGCTCTATTTCTACCCGCCCGTTTGCATAAGTAGATTTTATAGGCTGGCCATTGTTGTAAGTAACCGTTTTAACGAAAGTACCGTCTTCTTCAAAGTAGTTCCAGTCGCCTTCCCAGTAATAATGCATTTTGCCCTCGGCATTCTGCACCATGGCTATGCCTTTATTAGAGATATGTCCGTTTTCGTGGAAATAAATTACATCTACTACGCGCATATCACCTACCCAGGAGTAATTTTCCACAAAACGCAGCTTACCATTCGGATGATAATATTTCCATTCTTTTACCTGCTTGCCATGATCAAACCAACCCACACATATCAGCTGGCGCTTGTTAGATAAATCCCGGTATTTCCATTTGCCATGGTGCATGTTGTGCCGGTCGTAGCGGTTTATGAATAAACCTTTCAAGAATTGAGCTTTAACGGGTGCTTGCAAAAGTAAAAGCAAACCCAGAGCGGCTAAAACTTTTTTCATATTATTTATCTGAGAAAGTAATTATATTATAAAGTGGAGATTAATTTTAAGTGCAATAAAAGATAGGTTCCATTAAAGAAGAGAAAACTAAAAAGTCCCATAAGTATGAGTACGTACAGGACTTTTATTACGACAGCAATCCCGCTTAATCGTAAGATTTCTTTTTTTCCTGCTTTTCGGCTTTTTTCTCTTTGGCCGTTTTTACCGGTTTCTTTTTGGCTTCCTTTTTGGCATCCTGTGACTTACCCATGATCTTGTCTGTTTAGTTTGGACGAATAATTTATAAACGTATCTTTTAAATAATGAATATAGGACTACGAATTTTTATTTAAGAAGATAAATAAACATGAATTCTTTAAAGAAATTTACTTAAATTATTTAAAAAAGAGCTACTATTAAATGATTTTATTTAAACTAAACAATCGGTTCAAAAACGAGTTTAAGAATGGTCAGATTATATGTACATGCACTCACTGATTATTTATCTCTTTCGCCCTTTTTCAACGTATAATCTTCTTTAAACACTTCATTTTTGATCCGTATCTTTATATAACAACAGCAGTTTTTATACCTTAAATTTTAATATGGCAGAACCCAAAAAATCTCGGGCAACCGCAAGTAAAACTAAGTCTGATACCCAAAAACAAAAAAAGATATTTGTTCTGGATACTTCCGTTATTCTCTATGACCATAGCGCCATCGAACACTTCCAGGAACACGATGTAGCTATTCCCATTACGGTTCTGGAAGAACTCGATAACTTTAAAAAAGGAAACGACATTAAGAATTTTGAAGCTCGGGAATTCATCCGGTTTATTGATGGCCGTTCCCAGGATTTGATGTTACAAGACTGGCTGCCCATAAACGGCAAAGATAAAGGCAATTTTAAAGTGCTTATGATGCAGGACTCGCCTTTAAATGCCGAAAAAATATTTGGCGAGAAAAAAGCCGATCATAAAATACTAAATTCGGCGCTGCAGTTACAACACGAAAACCCGGAAAGACCGGTTATTCTGGTTACCAAAGATATTAACCTGCGCATAAAAGCCCGATCTTTAAATTTGGTGGCGGAAGATTACGAAACCGGCAAAATTCAGGATGTACAATCTTTATATACCGGTAGCGATGTACTGGAAGATGTTTCGCCGGATGCCATCAACCAATTGTATGACCTGGGATATTGCGAAAGCGAAAAAGTTTTAAAAACACCGCCTACTGATAATCATTATTTTATTTTAAAAAGCTTTAAGAACTCTATCCTGGCTTATTACAACCCTACCGAAAATAAGGTACAACGCGTTGATAAGCTTTCAGCCTACGGCATTAAACCCCGCAATGCCGAACAAACCTTTGCTTTACACGCTATTCTGAACCCCAATGTACGTTTGGTAACCATCCAGGGCGTAGCCGGCACCGGTAAAACATTACTTACCCTGGCGGGTGCCTTAGAGCAACGCCGGGAGTTTAAACAAATTTACCTGGCCCGGCCTATTGTGCCTTTAAGCAACAAAGACATTGGTTATTTACCAGGCGATATTAAATCGAAATTGAACCCTTACATGGAGCCGCTCTGGGATAACCTGAAGTTTATTCAGAACCAATTTTTGGAAACAAGTAAAGAGCATCAGAAGCTGAAGGAATTGGTGGAGCAGGAAAAACTCATGATTTCGCCATTGGCTTATATCCGGGGCCGCAGCTTATCCAATATATTCTTTATAGTGGACGAAGCGCAGAACTTAACGCCGCACGAAATTAAAACAGTTATTTCGCGGGCCGGAGAAAATACCAAAATTATATTCACGGGCGATATTTACCAGATTGATACGCCTTACCTGGATGCCCAAAGCAACGGTTTGTCTTATTTAATTGACCGGGCAAAAAACCATCCTTTGTATACTCATATAACCCTGCAAAAAGGTGAGCGCTCCGATTTGGCTAACCTGGCTAATGAATTATTATAATAGGTAAATAGGGCCGTATTTATAGTAATCGGCCCTATTTCTTCTTCCTGGCTTTTGCTTGGTTATCTTTCCAATAAGTTTATCGTATAGAGACACAATTTAACGGTAAAATATATACTATGTCCAGTTTAGCGAATAAAGGATTGAAGATATCGCAAAATGTTTTCTTTAAAATTTTAACCCGGCAAGCAGCCAAATTAATGGGTAAACCAGCCAAAATTGGTTTTTTATTACGCGATGCGTACCAAAAGCTGATAGACGCAAAAAGTGATAAAACCGGATTTGCCCAAATTAGAGATATTATGTTTTCATTTATCCGGCTGGTTAAATCTTATTTCAGTGGCGAATACCGGGCAATCTCTACTAAATCTATCATTATTGGCATTGCTACTTTGTTGTACGTGGTTTCGCCTATTGATCTGGTACCGGACTTTATTCCTATTCTGGGTTTTGCCGATGATATCAGCCTGATGGCCTGGTTTATTAAGGCTTTTCAAACCGAACTATCTAAATTTCGGGAATGGGAACAAGCTCAGGGCATAATGCCGACCTAAGAATTTTCTCCCTTTCAGATTTAAGCATTATAAACCCGACTTTAAACTTACTTTTGTATCAGCATGCAAACTGATATTAAAATAAGTATTTTGGGCTGTGGATGGTTAGGTTTGCCTTTAGCCGAAAAACTAGTACAATTAGGTTTTTCGGTTAAAGGCTCTACTACCACTCCAACTAAATTAAATACCCTCGCCTTAACCGGTATTCAGCCTTACCTGATACATTTAGAATCGGCAACTACCCAAACTTTAGCCGAATTTATAAATACCGATATTCTAATAATTTCTTTTCCGCCTAAAATCCGGGCCGGTAAAGGTACAGCTTACGTAAACCAGATAAATTTACTGCAGCAAGCCATTCAACAAGCTTCGCTTCATCATATCTTGTTTATCAGTTCAACCGCCGTTTATCCCGATTTAAATACTACTATAACCGAAACCCTGGATATAGCTGATTCGCTTTCCCCCAATTATTTACTACAAGCTGAAGAAATAATCCGGAATACCCAAGTTTCCACCACCATTCTCAGATTGGCCGGTTTAGTAGGATTAAACCGCCATCCGGGCCGTTTTTTCGCGGGAAAAGAAAACGTACCAAATCCCCTGGGACCAGTTAACCTGATTCATTTAGAAGACTGTATACAAGTGATACTGGAAGTAATAAAACAGAACAAATGGAACCAGGTTTACAACGCCTGTGCGGATGAACATCCCAACCGGCAGGAATTTTATA
>Ga0210040_10004841_pt1 | contig 17366 bp, 11 predicted proteins | sample CryGeyCG12114_NA_FD_185462 | JGI IMG/M metagenome (GOLD analysis project Ga0210040, IMG submission 185462) | Groundwater microbial communities from aquifer - Crystal Geyser CG19_WC_8/21/14_NA (SPAdes) (version 2) | ecosystem: Environmental > Aquatic > Deep subsurface > Groundwater | place: USA... | reverse complement strand
CATGTTTGATCCCATATAAACAACAGTGCTAAATACAAAAAGTATATTTTGAGCATCTGCCATACTATCACTGGAGATAGGTTGATGATTCGTGTTAGTTAGTGAGTTAGTTACATTACGTTTCAGTCTACCAACTGGGCTGATGCTGACCTATTTTGAGGATCAAAGAAGCCTTCTAATTCTCAACACGGTGCACTCTGTCGCATTCGACTGGAAATGAACTGTGAGCAAAAGTTTGACCTTCATATTGAATTTCATGACAGGCGGGCTATATGAATTCCTTCAGGTCTACTGACTTGATTTGACGTTTGCTTATTTGAAGTTATCACTGTCTCCTGATGTTTCATACGCACAGTCAAGTATTTTACAGGTGTTTAGTTAGTTAGTGGAGAAAAGCTAACGTTCAAAGCAATTGTATGGGGCAAAAAGATACAGGATTTTGATACACGCTATGGAATGATCGCAGGTATTAAAAGCCTAGTGATAAGTTCTTTTACAGAACACAAATAATAATTATGACGACTGCCATACCATTACCATGCATTTCATTCCCAACTAAACCTGATTACATTGCTGAGAATTAATTAGTTCGTTTACTAATTCCATCTCTAGAGGAAATATAATCACGAAGAAAAAGTATAAAACAAGAATCCGAGTCTTAAATTAAGTAGTTGATGAAGGCATATACTTACTGGGAGTAGACTGGGAAAAAATTAGAATAAAAAGTGGGAAGAACACTGGCTCCAAAAGCTATGCAAGTCTTAAATTTGAGTACAATAGGGTACAAGGAATGCCCATGAGTCCATAGTTAAGGTAAATCGAGGCTATCTTCCGTTTGCGTACAAAACCCTTGAGTAATATATACAAACTCTATAGTTGGCTAGTAACTAGGACATTTTTGCATTTTCTTCCTTTTACTATATATTCTATAATATAAAACTGTATAAAAATCCATATCATGAGAATTCCTTCCTTATGCAATTTTCTGCACCACAATGCTTTATACATGCATATTTTACCTTATATCATCCAGTACGTTTACAGAATGATAAATTAACTAACTAACTAACTAACTGTGCATACCCGAGTATCGTGGTTGGCTAGAACTCACTCCTACCAAAAGAGTATGCAAAGCAGAGGAACGGCATTGTGAAAAGCCCGAGTGGAAGATTTAGATTCACAGCACCTATAGCCTATGGCCGACATCGGGAGGTGGATATATTATGCCAACTCTTGGCCCATCTGTAGTCGCCATCGAGATCATCATGATGATGATATCACATCTTCACGAGTATACCAGATTTGAGTGGTTCAAATTATTATTCTAGTTCCAACACCGAAACACAAAGAAATTTAAAACGGACTACGTGTACTACATAGTAGTATAAGTAAGTACAGTATCTCCCACTTTTTTTTATGAATTCTTTCCCCTCTTTCTTTTAATATCGTTCCATCATCTGATGATGATAATATTACTACTACATACTACAGATATCTTCATGCATACAATAGTTTTTTTTCTAACCAGAGGAGAAGAATATTATATCGTTAGCGATACAGTATGGAATTACAATTCCGAGTGCAGATAAAAGATGAAGATAGGGAAAATAGTTTTGTAGTTAGGATTTTGGAATTACTTCAACTCACTGTGCATCATCATGTGAGTATAATAAGATAACATGTTTACCTTAAATTCTGTTCAAGTTTTGGCTGAAACGATATTTTTTACAAGACCTTCTCGGGGTCCTCCTAATTTTTCATTAAATGATTTCATCGGGTAGAATTGAGCGCTCTTCAACTGCAGCTCTACAAGAGTTTATTATGACTTTTCTCTCTGAGGAGTAACCACATTTCTAAAAGTAGGAGATTAAATTTGCATAATCTGTCTTCCTCCTTCTCAGTTCTCAATTTTTAATGGCGAATCAAGTAATCTTTACTCCCCTAGCGTATGCCGTGAATCTTGTTAGTTAGTTAGTTCGTTAGTTATTAGTTACTTGCTTACTTATAGCTACCATAGTTGAGCTCTGTAAAATATTACTTGGAGTCGGATTTTTTAAACCATGTGTCGCACACTGCAGGGGAAAAATCAAAAGCTTCTTCTCATCTTTCTCTCCAATCCATTGACATTTACTTGTCTCCACTCTCAGATTACAAATTATGAGCACTCATTTCAATTAGGGCTCAACTCACATACAAATTATAATGGAGCGCCACTAAAAACATCTAATTTGCCCTTTATGTCATCATCATCATCATCCGCTGTTCTTTTTATATGAGAACATCCCCTTTGGTCTCTTGCATAATATCACCATTAGTGGAAGGGAATGTATGAAAAAACTTTCTCAGTTTCATGGCTCCATACATTATGCATAATCGTAAGTAACTAACAAGAAAATATACACACACGTGTTACGTGCATGCTTCATAATCTAGTCTTTGCTCAAAAAATTGCACCGGAGGAGTTTGCAGGACTTGCCATTCCCCATTTACATGTGTACACACACACAGATTATGATGAAAAGTCATTCACATGATAGCCCCAGTTTAATCTAAATGTTAAATGTCGTACCGAAAGACACTTTCCCAGCCTTCATGTTAATTAATTTCACTATGAATACTATACCCAAATACCCGTGCAATATCTTGTTACTTTTATTAATAATCATGCTCCAAACCCGTCCTAATGAACTTATGAGAAGTCCACTAATTATCCCTAGTTAAAATTACATCGTGTCATGTAAGCCCCAAAACTCTGACTGACTAGCGAGCTAATTATCACAAAACTCAAATATGATTAAAAATAATTAACTAACTAAAGCCGCCATCAAATGTTCTATGCATAGTTTTACACAGGCGAATTTTCTTTTCTTCGGTCAAATGAATCGACACACGCTATCTATTTGCTTAATGCTGAAATTTTCACTCACCCTACCCTATTCAATTTTAATTAGTGACTTAATCCAGCATCACCTTTTCCAATTCGGAATAAACTAATTAGCATTATCCAACAGAAGAACAAGCACAAACAGCTAGTCTTAGAAACAGCTGGTCAGTTTAGTTAGTATGTCACAAAAGTGTAACTTAACTAACCAAATACCTAACAATAGCCAAAGAGCATGCAAAGATCATGGAAAGTGAATTACCTGGCTGTAGTGCAGTCTTTGTAGAGAACGTCAAAGTCTTTGTCTGAGAGAAGTTTGCATCGATTCACCCCAGGTTGGATTGCACCCAAGCCCCTAAGAATGCGAACCTGCTCCACATTGCAGACCAGGGGCACAATGTCAAGTCTTTTGAGTTTCGTGTACACAGTGTGAAGACCGCCAACCAGGTGTTTCAGGAACAGTTCAAAAGCCTGAGGCAAACACAGCATTGTGTCCCCATTGATCACAAAAGCGGCCACTTTTTGTCCCCGGTAGTCCACCAGTTTGCACTCATTGGCACTGGGATCGTTGCTCGGGGCCACGGGAGCCGGTGGACTCCCGTAAGGATGCCGATCTAGTCCCCGGTCACCAAACGAGTTATTGTTCCCCCCGAAATCATGGTGATGATGATGATGATGAAAGGAGGCGGCCGCTGCTGCAGAGCTCATGGCATTCAGTGCACTCAGACTGGCCAAAATCCCTGGATTCATGTTCTTGGCTGATGAGACGGCCATGGAGTTGATCATGTGTTGTGCCGCCAGTGAAGATGGGGGTCCAATCGGCGAGTTTCGATCCATTGGTGGACTATATGGGGTTTTTGAGTTGCGACTGGGTAGTGGCAACGCCATGGGTGATAATGACCCACGAGATGGTGGCGATGTCATCTCTTCTCCGCTGGATCCACCGGATTCCATCATTTGGTCCACTTTCATCAACATTGGACTCACGCCTAGAAAGGGATGTTGCGACGGTAAATAAATGGTGGCAATTGTTTCGCCCTATAGGTCGACTACAAAGCTAAAAAAAGTTTCGGGATTTTCACTAATTTTTCGAATTTTACACCACAGCTGACAACACGGGTGTACTCATCCTCACTGAAATGAAGGATTTTGTTTTTTGTAATGTTTGGCACCAAAAATGACAGAACTGGAGATTTTTACTATGCAAAGTTAGTCAGTTATCTTTCACAATGAGACAGCTAGAATAGTTCTACAAATGTAGACTTGTTCTTGTCAATTATTCTGGTAGAACGAATGGAGCAGGGTGTGGCGCGAAAAGGATCAGTCAACTAGAGGTAGCCACAAAACTAATCACACTTTTGCATAACTAAATCAACCATTATATTAGAACATGTGGGAACTAAAGTGAGTTTCTCGCACTTTGCTTATTAGTCAAGTCCGTCATGGAATCCGCTTGAGCAATTATCATGTGCTTCTATCGCCAACTAATGAACAGAATGTGTGCAGAATGCTCCACTTGGAACCATGTACGAGCTTCACGCTGAGAAAAAGAGGTGTGATGATGAAAGGAAGTAATCCTGGTCGTTAGTTACCCCGGTACACAGTGTTCCATTAATTTCCACTCATTATCTGTCTACACACGATCAAATTCGCTGTGAGTCTCATTTTTTTCTCCCACCGCTACTAATAAAAACAACCTTGATGAAATCACTGAGGACAATTAGTCTTAACCTTTTTGCTCAAAATTTATCACAAACACTTTCTGTTCACTAATTTGCATTCACATCTCAACAAACAACTGTTTATGCACTTGTATAGCAATACACACAGAAAGTAATGTAAACAATCGCGTTCCGGATTTATTCTTTTTCGGTATTGTTTTGGAGGAACTCGATTGTCACTGACTGTGAGCGAGTTCAGTTCACACGCAGATCAAGAATGCAGTACAAGTGACAAGACCACTAGGAATCTATTGGAAATTAACTAACAATGGTGATGATCTCTGTGTTTCTCTGTGTGTGCTCACAGTGGTACGAGGAATTGATGAGTGAGGTGATGAACAATGCCACTGTGGGTTTCTTCCAAAAACATGTGAGTAAGTACAAAGTTTGTGTACGTAGCAGTGGAGGGAGTAGGCATGTATATAGTAGAATCCTTTCAGACTGTACTTACTTACTTAGTTAATAGTTATAGTTAGTGTGAGAGTTGGAGTACTGCATGTATTCCATTTACAGGATTGCTAGCAAGTAGTTAGTTAAGTAAGCAGTAAGTAGCATATTACTTTGGTGTGTTACGATACCTTTTTGTAATCTGTGGATATGTATATGAGGAACGTGTTTAAAAACGGGTCTGCTCTTTTCCGTATGGTCACAACACTAGTACATAGTTTAGTTAGTTAGTTAGTTTGTAAAAATTAGTTTATCCGAGCTTGCACAGAAAACACTTGTTTGCTGGTATTGATGAGATTTTTGCAAACTTTGATTGTTGTATTGACAAATATGGAAAATTTGATGATTTTGAGTGGAAATGTACGGTTTTTAGTAGGTTCTTGTACTGTGCGAAGGTAGAGAGTACATGCACTTGCATGTATACATGCGTGTATACGTGTTTAGTTGGAGAGACTGAGGAGAAGTAGTGGTTTTTTAATATTCCGGTCGGCAATAAGGGATGCTGGTTTTGTACCCCCGTGTAGATGAGTGGTAGTAAGAGAGACGAATGTGGAGTTGGGCCGGGAGTGAGAGTTTATATGTATTAGGATATGATGTTATGATTCCCTGGAATTACAGTGGCGAGAAAGTAGGTATGGACAAAGAGAAACGAACAATCGAATTGGAGTTGAATCGGACTGGAATGAGATCTGTAAAGTCAAATGCTTTGCGCAACCCGACTACTCGCATTGGTTCTTGTGTCTCAGACGTAACGCCTTGATTGTGCTCCATTGGTGAAGGAGCAGGATTGGAACAACACCAAAAAAGCGATGACAAAAAGTTAAAAATTACATATCACAATTGAAGGCGGATTCTTCACTGATCTGTCCTCTCCTTCTCTTTCCCGCTTGTACTCACTCACAGTCAGTCAGTCAGTCAGTTAGTTCACTCTCATCGTATACACTACTACCACTATTACTGACTTGTATGTGAATTTCCAACTGTCTTCTCTGCAGATCTATAGCCAATTCTCTGTGTACTTTTTCGTATTCCCATGCATCCATGAGCCTATTCTTTGTGCATGTTATATCTATATTTGTGTATGTTATGCATCCATGGTAAAGCGTCATTTTCATTCTTTCGCGCATCCTTTTATCACCTTCTTTACAGACCAATGTTTTTCCATGCTTCTATCATTTGCAAGTTGTTTAGTTCTCTGCTGCATATCATGTGCTTATTAATTAGTAGATATTTTTTTTAATTGCACTTTTTTATGATTATAGTATTCGTTGTTCTCTAATATTTAGCATAGTTAGTTAGTTAGCTAATATAAATGGATACATTTTTTAGCACATAGATAGATAGATAGTTAGCTTGCTTATATTTTAAATACATGTATGCTCACTGTTTCGCGTGATAAATGTCAAACAGTCATCTATATGGATCAGCGATTTTTTTGCATGCCAAACACAGAGTGTGGTTTAAAAAAGTCAAATATTTCGTTATTATCACAATATCATTATTTAGAGGGCTACAAATACTCGATAGAAGTATTAGATTATTATTGCAGTCATGTGCACATTAGGATTATGTTCAGCTCACCTGACTTATTGAGTTCAGGCAGAGACGAGCTTTGATTGATTCTCACGCTCCCTGAAGCACGATCGGGGAAAAAAAGTTAATCACTCATGCTGTCCAGTCTTGCCACCTTGTGTTATTTGTCATTGTTGGATTTGACTGGAACGGCTACTTGTGCTACAGCACAAAATTCGTGTTTGCAGCAGACACTAGGGTCAATCTAATGATAAGGAAAAGTGAATGTGATGAACACGTTTGCACAGTAGAGAGCAAGATGCGTCAAAATTGTGCGCCTCATGGTAGATGGTAGTAGGCTTACAAATATTTGTGGTCAGTTTTCAACGCTGGGATGACATACTCATGTTTCAAATAGAATGCCGCATGACAGCTCAATTTGGGGTAAGAAAGCATATATTTTTGCTCTATTCGTTACGTTCAAATAAGGTGGTGTAGATCAGATGCGTATGGTCAATCCAGAAAGTAACGTGAATCAAATTTAAGTGGAAAGGCGAACAGATAGTGCAGAATACGTAATTCATAACGCGAGTTTACTTTTAACAATATAGAGGAGCCAGTTATTGCAATTACCTGGGTTAGACATAATAAATTTGGTTGACTTAATTGTATTTGAGCCCATTAATTTAGAGAAAACAAACATGATAAATATTATGTTTGAAAGAAAGTAGCATGTTATAAGTAAAAAACGATTGCTACAATCGTGCCTTGTGTATGCTAGTAGATCCGAGTAAGGAATTAGTAACCCTGCTGGCTGTCTTTTTTATGATTTGAGGGTGGTTTCCATTTCATGTGAAATTGGCTACATACATAATATGTAACCACATGAAATGCTACACTTGACAAATGGTTTTATGAATTCAACGGAACAGATTCTACTGGGCTGCAAGGCATCGGGAATCATTCCAGGTTTGGAATAAGAACAGAGGCTATGCAAATAGCACGATAATTACATTGTGCACTGGGTGCACAACAAATTCACTTTTCAGGTCTTTCCACCTATATTTAGAGATGCAAGAATGGGTTCAATTTTCTGTATTCTCCTGCATCTATTATATATGCATGTACAAATGCTTTGGATCCATATTTCTGGGCCGTAATCCTTCAAATTGCAGGCTCAGAGCATTTCCCAAAGCGTGGTTATCAGTCTGATGTGAGTCTTTCTGTGTGAATACAAAATACAAATATTTCAATCAGTAACCATTCATAAGCATAAAACTTATTTTTATTTTATTGCAATTCTTATAACTGAAAATGAAGACAAAATTTAATTGTCAACCTACACAACAGAATCCAATCCTCATTGATCACTCATGTTGTAACACTTATGAACAATATTTAAATCCTGTGGCAAAGGCTACCAACCAAACCAAACAAACGAAAGCAAATGAGCATACTCTACATGCCGACAAGTATTTATACCTTTACTCGTATTTCTGATTTATTGTTTTCCTTCCCAATTCATTTTCTCCCCGTCAGCTCTTTTCACAAAAGTTGGACATGGTCTTGTTTCACCAAAGTTTTATGTCTTTTGAGCATCTCCTCCAGCCACGAAATGTTTGTTTCACTTACAGATTAACTCTTTCAACTGACGATGACGTTCACGAAATCATTATGAACATAATAGTCCTGTCGATGCATATATTTCATGACTATGGGAGAGCTCATATTTTTCTCCCAACCTACTTTGTGTGAGGCTCTCTGGTTCCCTTCAGACAGATAATTTATAGTATTTACTCAAGTACTCATGGTGTCCCATTCATAACAGGCTCTCGTACCCACCTTGGCTAGCCCATCTTTTATGGACCATCATGTCGTATTAATAATATACTAGGATGGAAACAAATGGACAAGTTTAATGGAGCCAACGAGACGATTTCATCATTCTTTCTGTAAAAGTCTGACATTATTTCCCAGTCAATATCAATATTTGCGTTAAGGTGCTTTCAAACATATTTTATTGCCGTACTTAACTTTGTATATTACTTGTGTGTCTGTTGTTTAGTTGATAACAATAAGATTCTTCCCAAATATATTCTCATTCTACATATAATAATAAGTTTAAAAAATAAATCATTACTGACTGACCGTTTCATTTAATGTTCTCTGTTAGCTGTGGTTTTAACGTCAACATAAGTAAATATGTATGATTAGCAAAAAATGCTGATTCTTCTTGAGTCGTAGTCCAATGCTGACGCTTCCTATAATCCTCCCTCTGGGTAAAAAAATTGATCAACTTCAATCAGGAGTGGAAGCATGTTATTTTGCTCAATCATTTTTCCAACACATTAATTAAAATTATCATGTGTTCGATATTCACAGTTAACGTTACCTACCGTACCGTAGAGTATGAAAGTTTCCATTGCATGCGGTTATTGCGGTTTTACACTGACTTCTTGCCATCATCATTACTGCAATGACACAGCTATTTATTTTATCATCGCCAATTTATGAGCCAAATCATCTAACTCTGTTCAGTTTACGGCGCCTCCAATCCTGCAAAAAAAGACAAGATATGGGTAATATAAAAAATCCAGTACTATGCAATTTGCAATTGCATATCAGAACCACCAGAACTAACAATGGCTCGGTGAAATCTGTTTACGGCCAAATGTTTTGCAATATACCTTTAAACATGCGCCGTAAGCTAAACAAGTAATCCAAAATATTAACCACCCACCCTCCCCCTCACAAAAAAATACACGTTGACGCGTTTTACGCAAAGTAAATTTTCGGGAAAAAATAGAGAATCGATTTTAAAAATGTCTTATTGGAAATAACATGGAGAAAATAAGAAAATTAGAGAACCACCCGACCACCCCTCTTGTCATTTTTTTAGCCCACTTCGACCATGTTACATTTTTCAAATTCATTTGAACACTGTGAGAGTAATTGAGCGCATTGGGAGCTAATATTTTGGATTCTGAAAAAAGGTTGGGCGTTGGATTTCTTGAGCTATCTTGCAAATCAAATGGCGATTAGTAAAGGTCTTCACTGCATTGTAATCATAATGACTTTCTTGTCTGTCCTTACCGCAGTGATTTTGGATGTCCAGGAATCTCTTGTCATTGACCATGTTGTTCACTTCACCTTGTGGTGGCCAAAAATAAATACGACTCTCACTGACTTCCATGCATACTTTACTTAATTGTGTTTGCAAATCTTTTATTTCTTCGAAAATTCACTTTTTTTAAATTCGTGGTTAATTACTTATAACTCGGGAACTACTTTGTCCTAAAATAATAAACAGAGTCACTTGAATTCTTCAACTATACGGATAAATTCAAAATAATTAATTACAGCACCGTAAGATCCACAGTTTAATGAAGCTGAGACTAAATTTGTAATTTCTTTTAAGTTGTTTACAACTTTGTATTGAAATTGAAAGTTTATATTGATAGGCAACTTGTTTATTCTTTGCTATACTCATATTACATACTTTCTGATAAAGAAAGCTAAGCATACACTGTGAGGCCTCAAATTTTGGGTAAAAGAACCGTTCTGCAAGTACAGTAGCCGTGCATAAATCCCAGCTGATTCATTTGATTCCAGTCAAGTCGAGTCCAGCACTGGCAACATGGTCAAAATGGCAGTTGTGTTGGCACTTTTGATTGGTCGAGTCCAAAAGTGGGCGGCAACTACTGAGCCTCAGGTGCACAATTTGGAGAAGAAACGTGCAAGGAGATTGTACTTGCAAAGTGACTCTTTTTGATGTACAACGTAATGTATCGTCAGACCTCTAGCGGTTTGCAACTCGACCACTCGTACCAGTGATTTCTGTCGGAGCTGAAGTTGTCGAATGTCGGGTAGAGTACACAGCAGTAAAAATCAAAATGGCCATGCCGTTCACTTTGCTATACCATAGCCATGCGATCATAAGTCGTTTGTGTTGGCACTTTCGATTGGTCGAGCCCAAAAGTGGGCGGTGGCTACTGAGACTCTTGTGCAAATCTGGAGAAGAAACGTGCAAGGAGATTGTACTTGCAAAGTGACTCTTTCACATTGTCAACAATGAAGAAAGAACCGTTTTACAGGTACAGTAGCCTTGCTCAAATCTCTGCTAGGTACTTCCGCTTCCAGTCAAATTGGGTAGCACGGTAGCATGGTCAGTTGGGTAGCAGTTGTGTTGGCACTTTCTATTGGTCGAGCCCAAAAGCGGCCAGCTTTGAAGAAGACATGCATATTCAATTTGGAGAAGACGCTTATTCGGAGATTGTGCTTATCAAAAAGACTATTTCATATGTGAAAAGTAAACAATATTTTAAAAATGGTGAGATCTGAATAATCATAAATTTGCGTTGCCTCCACCTGCGTGTAGGAAGATTGAATTGTTTGACAATATGTAATGAATTTCTCCAAGACCATACTGTTACAACGATGCAACTATAAGCTGACACACTCAGTCAGTCAGTTTAAAATAGTCATTCTTTATGCTGTGATTGTGAATAATAGTTCGCGATCCCAAAAAGTCAATTCCAGTCCAGCCGTTGCATGACATGCAGAATTTCCTTCCACCAGTCTTTATGACCCATAGCAATATAGTATTCTCTGCCCATAGTGATCGTTAGTTCAAGTGTCATACGATAAGCGTAGAAAGGCTTCCCAATCGTTGCACAGATTAAAACAATTTGGGGCAATGTTCCTGCAGTTTTTAGCATTCTCAAATCCGTACATCATCCCTGCAGGATTTTCTAGCTCTTGGCATTTATAGAACGCTCTAAACAGAACTAACAAATACATGCATGCATGGATGAATGAGCTCACAGGGCAATTTTTTATCACTCCATATTACCCGGATCAATTTGTGTATACGGAAAACACATATAGTTGCATATATAACACTAAATATGCTCACTCACATGCAGAACGCAGAGAAAGGAAAACTGCAATGTAATGCAACCATCATTTTTCTAATTTGATTTAAGATGAAATGGAAACGTTTTAGCCCATTGCAATGTATAAAAAAGTATCCCTGTGGCGGGTGATTTTTTATACGATGGGATACCGTGCTTGCCCCTGTGTGTGTGCATGCACGCGATAATTTTTCATCATATGTATATTCAGGAGATCACCAAATAGTTCATGAATGAAAACTTTTTCATGTCTGCTCCAACTCCATATTTCCTCCAGAGTGGCCGAATTAACTCTTTGTGTGCTGCAATAATGTTTTCCGATATAGTTCCCCTTCCGGGTAGTTTACCCATCATGCATATGTGTTACATAGCATACAAGTTTGTTCACATACAGACGAGACTGATCGTATTGCATACTGCACGAGTGATGTGTACACACGGAGTCAGTCAGTGGTTGGTTATTAAAGAAAAACAAGAAAAAGGAGCTATAGATGATGATGCATATGTTTAATGCGTGTCTGTATATTCTTTTTTATCCAGTTAGGAATTAAGGGAATGAATGGAGAGTGCCAGTGCAAAAAAGGGAGACTTGATAGATGACCAGATAAATAGATCAATCGGCTTTGAACTCACTTAACAATAATAATATATGTTTATGCGATGTACCATTGTATAATCATGCATACAGCTTGAACATGAATTGTTAAAACTTGTGTATATTACTTGTGTAAAAGTTGATATGCGTTGCGATAGGGAGTTACAGTATAAGAACGAATTTGAGGAGTAAATCTGCATGCCTCTATATGTAATCATTATGATTACATGGAGAATAAAAAATGTGTATTATGAGATGAATGAAATATTTATTCCCTGTGCTTAGCATATGGTTCGAACATTATTTAATCTATTGATTTAATCGTGCTCCGAGTGACTCACGCTCAATATGATTGCTAGGAATCTGAGCAATCTTTTTGTGGGCATGTTCTCAAATCTTCACGATTAGTTTATTTCATCCATTATTGGCCTTCGAGTGGTTATGGTGAACTAACAATCTGGTTCTGTATATTCAGTGGAAATTATTTGTCGTGTCTTTTCCATTTACTGTATCAAGTCATTATGTCTATGGGAGAATAAATGTTTTGTGCCCATCACAATCACAATGGATTGTGGCGGCTGATAATGAAGATTTGTGAGCTTACTGCTACGGCGTAATTGTTGAATTAAACTTTTTTTTAAAGAATTACAATGCAATGACTAAATCAAATTATTGCATTTCAACCCTTCGAGTGTATTCAACCTTGGCACCACACCTACTCACTAATATGTGACCTTTGTTGCCATTCTGATTCCATTCATAGTTATACATTATTGCGTACCACTCACAAATATTTATCAACTTCACATTGAAACTAACAAAACCATTTTAGGGCTCCTTATACTTTCAATATACAACCATAATGACTACTACAGCTTATTCTTTTCCATTCTCCTATTTATAGATTCAAATGGTAGATAATACACTTCTTTTCTTAAAGGTCAACTTTCACAGCCTGTGAGCAAGCAATTAAACGGAGACCGAAAAGTGCAACATGCCTATTGTATCAGGAAAGAATGAATTGACTTTTCCATGCAATTTTTATTTCAACCTCATCACAGCATACATATTTTCTCTCTCATCAACAGTCAGAGCCCAGCCACAGAGACCAAACTCCTTAGTCCATAATCTATATAAAGTTTCATTGTGTAGTAAGTTAGTTAGTTATCAACATATATGTAGTAAGCAAGTATAAGTGAGTAAAATGTGTGTGTGTTGTGTTTTCGCAACAAAAGCTTACTATGAACAACGTTTTCCACTCCTTCACCATCCTGTCTTTCCTTTGGCATTTACATGGATTTGAGATAAAAAAGATTATTAATTACATATTCATAGGGAAACACGAAAGGCAGAAAAATATCTGAGATACCCTCATAATGGTTTCTACACTGATCCTTTGAATCTCTGTAGTGGTTATTAGACAAACAATGGGATCTCAAACTCTTCTCGTCATCAGACTCATTCCTAAAGCCATTAGAATAAGGCATTATTTGCACTTGCTTGCATATGGTTAGACAACAATGTCTATCATGATTCTTAAATACAAGACTGATGATGATGATGTGATAAATTATTCTTCATTATTAATGTTTGCGAGTATCATGATGATAGCATAACCATGTATATTATATTGGATGAGTGAGAGCAGAGCGCAAGTTGGTAAATATTGTGTACCTTTACTATTCCATGTGTAAAGATTACTTGCATCATTTAGTTTTAATTAAACCATTGAATGTGTCCACATTTAAGTGCATTTTTCTCCCATTGTGTATTATGGTAGAATTGGACGTCATTTTCCACTAATGGGCTAGAGTTGGAAGGAAAAAATTCCCTATTGTTCTGTGGGAAAACAATGTATGGTTTGTAACAACATTTTGGAGTCACTTTGATAAAAGGATTTTATTTTTTACTCAAAAGTTATTGAACTTGAGTCAGGACCGGTACATGGTGATCCGTAGAGACAAGTTGTAATCGCTTCAGTTGACTGGAAAACCGTATTTTCCTCTCTCTCTTTCTCGTTCCCCTTTTTTTAACTGTCAAATAAATCTTGTGGGGGAGATTTTGGCTGATTGCACATCAAAATATAATAGTTCACACTTAAAATCCAGAGAGAAAAGTTATCCTCGTGCCCCGAATATCCACTGACTTCCTGATTATCGATGATGGCAAGAAAAGGCACCAAAAAAGTCAATATCGTCACAAACCATATGACAAAATGACAAAGACTCCAGTCAATAACGAACCATAACAGTACGAAAAGGGATAAACTTTAAATTGAATAAGTTTAACGTTCCTTGAATTTTGACATATCTGCAGGATTTATGAACTTGTGTCAATGACAATCCGCTAGACCCTACATTTATGGATTTTATTATCGACCATAAAAAACAGTAAATATGGAATCACTGGATGCAGTTGTCAATCTTTAAATGTAATATATCCACCATATATCTAATCTATCTCGCTCTAGTACATATTATTACTACGATTTAAACTTGTTCAATGTTTTTCAATTTTAATAAAAACGCTCCCACCCTCAAAATGCTGCTCATGCTATTACATTAGGGTATTTTCATCATGGACAGATTTGAACAAAAAAAATTTCACTAACTAAATTACCTATTCTCATAACTAACATCAGTATTTCTACACAACTTTGTTTAAGAAAAAAATTGTCGCCAGAGTCTCTTTATGCGTTATATAAATCCGTTATTTTTCCCTGTTACTATCTCTAACAAGAATTGTAATTGCTCCAAAAATGTTTCGCATCAATTACCACAATGGTCATGTAACTAACTAAACTATGCAACTGTGGCCATCATTTTATGAGATGCCACAAATACATACAGAGTTTAAAACGTATTGTTGTGGGGATAGGAAGCAAGTGCTTTTTGCGGTTTCACTTCGGTCCGCCGTACACAGATTGTGGTTTGCGATAGAACAGGAGAGTGAAACGATTCTCTGGTTGTATTCATGAGATTACTATATATGCTTTTATTCCCTTTGTATGGCTCCTATTCAATTGCTTTTCCCACTAGATTAGCCATAGTCTGATCGAAATGATGATGGTGATCACCATCATCATGATGACAATATGCACTAGGCTATTGAACTCCTGTCAAACCAAAGTGACCGATTCACTCTGCTCTTTTCTGTATCACTTCCCTTCACTGTTTTGTGTGTGTTGTGTTGTGTAGTCAGTCAGTATGATGAATGCGATGCATGCATGTACAACAGTGGGATGATGCTATTTCCTTCTGCCCCTTGCTCTTAACATTGGACAAAGTAATGCATTGGATACTATTACAAACAATAATGTTGAATAGAATTGAGTGGTGGTGACGGTATAAGTAGTTGCACAATATGATGTGAAACTGCCTCAACAACATCCCCTTTCCCAAAAGGAGCCAAATATTCCCTTATTCAATTTATACAAGTGGTGGTAGCCCGTTTTTCCGCTTTTCATTCACTACTTGTCAGCTACTATATAGGATTAAGATAACTTTTGCATAATATGGTTTCACTTCCTCTGAAAAAAAGTCGATACAGCATTTCAATCCCTGGGGCCAATACGAAAACAAGTCATGGAGATTCATTTTAAATTGAAAACTATAGGTTGGTTTCCATTTTTCTTTAGTTCAAGATCAGCACTTATATATGTTTGACATGTTTGTTTGCTCGGTTGGAAATTTTTGAAGAAAAATCAAAAAGGCGAAAAATAATTTGATACAGAAAAGGCGAAAAGCATAACTATGTAGTCATTTTATAATCCAAAGCTGTAAATGTCATTTTCAATGACCAATGTCCTTGCAAAATAAATTAAAAAGCAATATTTGCTAATCCACTACCACCACTTCACCACTTGGACTGTTGCTATTGAAAAGGTACAAAAATGGACAAGGTCTATTTCACCACTTGAACAATACAAGCAAATAATATGCAGTTCCCTTCCCATCCAACCTATTATCATATACCAATAAAAAAACTCTAAAAAATGACCGTCACACTCACGCTACTCACTCATTCACTGCAATTCTTTTCACATGTAACAAACTAACTAAAAGTAACTTATGCAGAAACCTTTAAAATTGTCCAACTCACTATAAGTAACAAAAAACTAGCAACTATACCTATTCCTATGAAAAATGCACTCATATCGGTATTGAATCATGGATTTTCATGAAACTCAGCCAGTCAGTGCGTGCAACATTTACTTAAAGCTCATACTATGTAATAATGTAATAAACCTTGTGCCTCATCATCATGCATACACATAGACAACTTTTCCTTCCTTACTACAGGCAACAATAATAACCCAACAGCACAGCACCATACTGCTATGGAACGCAGCAGGCATGCAGTCACACAATACACGCACTGACTGACTATGAGGCTCCAAAAGGAGTACTATAAAAACAAATAGCAATCATAACCATAAACGCCTACTCGGAGACTACACAATGGTAGACCAGAGCACAATGACTGCCATCATCAGCATGATATTGTTGTTAGTCTGTAGTCATCATAATAATAAGCATAACAGAATTCCAGCAGAGTCCCACAGATAACACACACAGAGAGAGAGAGAGGAATAATAAAATTCTTGTACATACATTGCATTTTGTGCACACGATATGAATGTACGTCTGGCTCAAAAGGCATTGCCCTTCCCATACGGAATGGAAGAAGCCAATCATAGAAAAGGGTTTCTACTCCTCCACTCGATTTTCTCTGAATGCCCAGTCAATGACATTATATTCAGTCAGTCCTCCTGTGCAACTCTGGCATTCATTCTTATACATGTGTGCACAGCATGTACTCATAGTCGTCACACCTTCACGCCAACCTATGCATCGTAGTATTCCATTGTATTGTACAATAGTTTTATATAGTACAGTAGTTATTGGTTTTATGTCTGTTTGAGAATTAGCAATTTTTTAAACTATGTGTGTGCAGTGCACATATAAATGCAATGGCTGGATAGAAAGAGAAAATAAACCTCAGCAAGAGGGTATACCGACGAAGCCGGGTTATAAGAAATTATTTATATTAATATTACAAAAAACGAGTAATAATAATTAGGGGTTTTTATCGTTTTTCGGTAGTCTCATCAGCTAGTCTTTCTCCGTTCACCAAATGGCAATCGCAAATGGAATCATCAATCAACATTATTTTGATTTTCGCGCCAACAATAATACTACTACAAGTTATTCCAGTAAACTGATCAGATGACCAAAAAATTACCCTAACATTTCAAATTGAAACATTTAATTACAAAATTAAACCATTTTGGTCAC
>Ga0210040_10004840_pt1 | contig 17367 bp, 14 predicted proteins | sample CryGeyCG12114_NA_FD_185462 | JGI IMG/M metagenome (GOLD analysis project Ga0210040, IMG submission 185462) | Groundwater microbial communities from aquifer - Crystal Geyser CG19_WC_8/21/14_NA (SPAdes) (version 2) | ecosystem: Environmental > Aquatic > Deep subsurface > Groundwater | place: USA... | reverse complement strand
CCAGCACATTCTCCAAAAACTGTCGGTGTTCGGGTGCTGCCGTGTATAACGGCCGGTGAGCTAAGGCCTGTTGCAAGGAATGCCATTCCTTCTTGAAGCGGCCAAACTCCGCATCGAAATAAGTGCGTGTGAACCGTTCCCAAATGTACTCTTCAGCTGCCTTCGAAGGATGCAGCATATCATCGGCGTAAAACCGGTAATCGCGCAAATCGTCGAGTAGCAACTCGTAGGCCGGGAAATACGATACATCGGGCAATAGCTCGCTGAGGTAGTGGCAGGCAACGCGCAACGCCGATTTGCTGACGCTATTCAAGGGGAGCGTATCTTTCAGATGTCGTACTGGACTCACAGTCAGAATGAAACGTAAGCCTGGATTGACACGCCGCAGGTAGGCATGCGTTTCCGCCACGGCATTTACGATTTCATCGGGCGTCAGCAGTTCTTTCGTAAACTTCTCGGCCGGTATTTTATGGCAGTTGCTGACGAGTTCATCGGTTTCGTGCAGTCGGTATACCCAAGCGGTGCCCAAGGTTAGTACCACTACATTGGCAGTCCGCAGAAACTCGCCTGTTTCGCGTACTAAATCCTGAATGCGCTGCAACAGCGCAACCGGTGATTCCTCGCCAATGGTAGCGTGCAAATCATAGCTCTGCCAACGCCCCCGGGCTTCTACCAAGTGCTGCTGCCAGTCAACTTCTTCACCAACAGCCGCTCGTAATAACTGACAAGCTGCTAAGGGGTTGAAGACGGTGCCAAAGGGGTTAGCTAGCGTAACTACTTTATAATTAGCTAATCGGCTGCCAATCGTTTCCGCAAAGCACGAGCCTATCGTCAGGAGCCGCGCTGACTGCGGCAACTGTTGCGGGTAAGGAATAAAGGGTATCTCAGTACGAAACATGCGTGTAAACTACCGTCTCTGTTATCCAACCAACAACCTGGATTCCCTAATATGGCGCAAAATGCCGGGAAGCAGGAGGGTAGGACACGACAAAGATGGGGGGAAATTGATTATATCATAGACACGTACGCTTACGGGGTAGGAAAGCAGTAGGCGCTACACCAAATAAAAAGCCCGACTGGTTTGGCAGTCGGGCTTTTTATTTCAGTGGTAAGTAGGTAGCGATTACTCGGCTACAACGTTGAAGCGTACTTGCTTCTTCACCTCTTTATGCAGGTTGATGGTAGCCGTGTACTCGCCTGCCGTAGTGGGTTCCTGATCGAAGGAGATGCGCTTGCGCTCTACGTCAATCCCTTTGGCATCGAGTGCGTCAGCTAGCTGAAGCGTGGTAACCCGGCCAAAGATTTTGCCGGTTTCCCCTACTCGTGCAGGCAACTCTACTACCATATCCCCGATCTGATCGGCAATGGCTTGAGCGTCGCCCTTAATTTTGTCGGCTTTGTGTGCAGCCTGACGAACATTCTCACCTACGATTTTTTTATTGGTCTTATCGGCCAAAATCGCCAGTCCCTGGGGCAACAGGTAGTTCCGGCCATAGCCGGGTTTCACTGTTACGATGTCGTTCTTCTCGCCCAGGCCCTTTACGTGGTCTTTCAGAATTACTTCCATTGTCTTTGTTGGTTTCTGGTTGTTGGTTTCTGGCTGTTGGTCGCCTACTTATTTGATATCTAGATAAGTAAGCTGCCAACAACCAAAAACTAAAAACCAATAACTAGAAACTATTTCAACGAATCAGTTACGTAAGGCATTAACGCCAAATGGCGAGCTTTTGCTACGGCTTGGGCTACCTTGCGCTGAAACTTCAGGCTGGTACCGGTGATGCGACGCGGCAGAACGCGACCTTGTTCGTTTACGAACTTCAGCAGAAAGTTAGGATCTTTATAATCCACATACTTAATACCGTTTTTCTTGAAGCGGCAGTATTTCTTACGCTGCTCCTGCTTGTGAATTTTCTCGTTGGCTAGGCTCATCTTCTTAAATACTAAGCGGCGGCTTCGGGTTGTTTGGCTTTCTGCTGGTTCATCTCGCCATTGCGGCGACGCTCAGCATAGGCTACGGCATGCTTGTCGAGCACCGTAGTCAAGAAGCGGATGATCCGCTCATCGCGACGGAACGCAAGTTCCAGCACGTCTACGATGTTGCCCGAGCCAGTGAACTCAACCAGGAAATAATAACCGGTTGATTTTTTCTGAATCGGATAAGCCAACTTGCGCAGGCCCCAGCTTTCCTGGTTGATAATGTCGGCGCTATTTTCCTTAAGCACCTGGGTGAACTTCTCGACCGTCTCTTGCACCTGGCTCTCGTTCAGCACGGGAGTCAAAATGAAGACCGTCTCGTAATTTCTTACTTCCATTACGACGGGGTGAAAATTTGAGGATGAAAAATTTATGAGGGCGCAAAGATACGTCTTTTTATGGTAGATATTACCCTCTTATACACTTTTATATGTAGATTGACCTCTGATAAGAAATTGCTAACCAACTAGTAAACTTTGGCTAACTATTGATGGTTCACAGAAAACACGGACGTAGATAAGGAGGGAAGGGAATGCATTTGTTTGAATACAGTTGTTAGGTAAAACCCTATTACCGACGGTACAGTGACCTGTGTATTGCTAAGTATCCCTATATAGATTGCGGCTGATAGACTAGGGGCATTAGTATTTAGAATCTCTCTAAGCAGACAGTGCGAGGCGAAAATTAGCCCGTTCAGGTTTGTTCTCTACGATTCCCGACCTACATTTGTGGCCTTGAAGCTCTCCCGCGTTTCTCTTTTTTTTCAGTCAAACTGTGCTATGAATAGCATCCGACTTCGCACCATTCCTCGCCTAGTACTTTCCTTATTCTTAACCTTCGCTACTATTGGGTCTTCTGTGGCCCAAACAGTTGGCTCAGCTCCGGCTGTTAGCAAGGAAGGAGTAGTACCTGGTGCTACTGCCGGCGCTCCCGGCGCCATAGAAGCTGCTGCCGCTGGTAATGGCGCCGCCGCCGGTGGCGGTGATCAAGCCGCAATTGCCGCTGGTGATGCCTTATTCAAAGGCAACTGTGCACAGTGTCACGCTGTAAACGAGCAAGTGGTAGGGCCTGCACTAGCAGGTATCTCCAAGCGCCGGCCTATGTCTTGGCTCATCCCTTGGATAAAGAACTCTAGTAAAGTAGTGGCTAGCGGCGATCCTTACGCAGTTGCTCTTTACAACAAGTTTGGAAAGCAACAGATGCCAAGCTTCCAGCTTTCGGACAATGAAATTACGTCTATCATTGCTTATGTTACTTCACAAGAGGGTGGAGCCAATGCTGCAGCCGGTGGCGTAACGGCTGAGAACAAGGGCGCAGTTGACGGTCAGCAGGCTGATACAGGCGGTGCTGGTGCTGGGCAATACGTTGACATGTTGCTGATCGTATTGGTCATAGTGTTAATTGTGCTGGTAGTAACGCTGGTAATCATCGCCAACATCATGAAAGATGTGTTGCGGGGTCGCAAAGACCTTGACGGCCGCGATGTTGAAGTATTGGAGCAACGTTTCGACCTCAGCAAGATTTACAAGTCGCCAGCCGTACGTGGTATAGTGGCCGTGGTTTTCATTATGGTCGTATTGTACGAATCAGTTCAAGTTGCGATGGGCATTGGCCTCACGCAAGGCTATCAGCCTACACAGCCTATTGCCTTCTCGCATAAGCTACACGCCGGTGAAAACCAGATCAACTGCGCTTATTGCCACACGTCAGTATATAAGAGCAAGTCAGCCAATATTCCTTCTGCTAACATCTGTATGAACTGCCACTCGCAGATCAAGACAGAGTCCCCAGAAATCAAGAAGATCTACCGGGCTATTGAACGGAAACAGCCAATTCAGTGGGTACGCATTCATAACTTGCCTGACTTATCGTACTTTAACCACTCGCAGCATACGCAAGTAGGCGGTATTCAGTGTCAGACATGCCACGGCCCTATCCAGAATATGGAGGTAGTATACCAGTATTCGGCTCTTACGATGGGCTGGTGCATCAACTGCCATCGCGAAACGCCTCTTAATACGAAAGGCAACGCCTACTATGACAAGCTAGTGCAACTGCACGACTCGAAGAATGCTGGTGTACCATTCACCGTATCGTCGAACGGTGGTACTGAGTGTTCAAAGTGCCACTATTAAAGTAGGAAATAGAGCCTGTTCAAGTTGGGAGTCATAATGACTAGTTAATTAGATCAAGTTCTATAAGCCGAAACGCCTTCAACAAAGACAAGTATTAAAACTTGCGGATTATATTGGGTTGATAACGAAACCCTACGTCCTCAAGATCCTAAGTCCCCATACACAAATGCAAGATTCGCCTAAGTACTGGAAGGGAATTGAGGAACTGGAAAACTCTCCGGAGTTTATCAAGAACGCACTCACAGAGTTTGCGGACTTTTTACCGGTGAAAGACTCCTATGGTTCGTCTGACTCTACCGTAGCACCACGCCGGGATTTTCTCAAGCTCATGGGCTTCGGCTTAGCTGCGGCTACTCTCGCCAGTTGCGAAACACCTGTTCGAAAAGCCATCCCCTACCTCAATAAACCAGAGGTAGTGGATCCGGGTATCGCTAACTTCTACGCCTCCACCTACTTCACCGGACAGGACTACAACAGCGTATTAGTAAAGACGCGTGAGGGTCGTCCAATCAAGTTGGAAGGCAATCCTGAGTCTCCCATAAATCGTGGTGGGCTTTCAGCTCGAGCACAGGCTTCTGTACTCAGTTTGTACGACGGAGGCCGGATGCAGCATTTTGCTATCAAAGGCAAACGCGCTGATAAAGACCAGGTTGATCAAGAAATCCGCACAAAGCTGGCAACAGTTGGTCGCATCGCTATCATTTCGCCTACTATCATTAGCCCTTCTACCAAGAAAGTATTAGCTGACTTTGCTTCGCGCTATCCCGGCACCGAGCACGTTATGTATGATGCTGGCTCGGCTAGTGGCCTGATTCAGGCGAATGGCGGTATATTGCCAGCGTATGATTTCAGCCAAGCTAACATTATCGTAAGTATCGGAGCTGATTTTCTGGGTACTTGGTTATCGCCGGTAGAGTTTGCTCGTCAGTACGCTGCTACTCGCAAAGTATCGAGTGAGAAGAAGACTATGTCGCGTCATTACCAGTTCGAGTCGGCCTTGTCGCTCACTGGTTCTAACGCTGATACGCGTGTACCCATTAAACCTTCTGAAGTAAACCAAGTAGTATTGGCTCTCTACGATCAGGTAGTGGGCGGTGGTAATGCTACTTATAAGAATGCGAGCCTAACAAAGGCAGCGAATGAGCTAAAGGCCAACCGTGGTCGGAGCATCGTAGTAGCCGGTTCTAATGATCCAAACGTACAAGCTGTAGTTGCTTCTATCAACCAAGCACTGGGCAACGTAGGCTCAACTGTGGATTTGGCTAATCCATCTATGGTGCGTCAGGGTAGTGATGCTCGCATGACACAGGTAATTAATGACATCAAAGCCAAAAGCATAGGAGCCGTCATTTTTTACAATGCTAACCCAGTCTATGATCACCCCATGGGGGCCGATCTGGCGGCGGCATTACCTAGCATTCCGTTAACTATTTCGCTTAACGATCGCCTCGATGAAACGGGTGGATTATGCTACTACGCGGCTCCGGATAGTCACTATTTGGAATCATGGAATGATTTCGAGCCTAAAAAGGGCTATCTGAGCCTTGCGCAGCCTGCCATTTCTCCTTTGTTTGCTACTCGCCAGGCGCAGGATAGCTTTCTGATTTGGGCAGGAAATCCTACCACTTACTACAACTACATACGTACGCAATGGCGCGGCGTATTAAGTGGTGATTTCCAAGCAAGCTGGGATAGAGCAGTACATGATGGTGTAGCAGTGGGCAACATTGCCTTACCAGCGCCGAAGACAACTACTATAACGGATGTAACAAGTGCCGTTGGTGCACTACGCACTCCGGCTAAAACCGGAGACTTTGAACTGGTTCTGTACGAGAAAGTAGGTATTGGTAATGGCTTTGACGCTAATAATCCTTGGCTTCAAGAATTACCCGATCCGATTTCAAAGGCTACCTGGGGCAACTATATCTGCGTTCCATTTGATATGGCTAAGGCCAATAAATGGGAGCAGGGCGACGTCTTGAAAGTAACTGCAGCAAACGGTAAGTCTGTAGAACTGCCCGTGTTGGTGCAGCCAGGTCAAGCAAAAGGCACTATTGCTATTGCTGTTGGTTACGGTCGCACCCGTTGCGGTAAAGTAGGGGATTTGGTAGGTCAGAATGTGTATCCTTTAGCTGCAATGGCGAATGGTAGCATCGTCTACGCAACAACGGCTAAGCTGGAAAATACGGGTACAAAGTCTCCCATAGCACAAACTCAGACGCACCATACCATTATGGATCGGCGTTCAGTTGTGCAGGAAGCTTCGCTGGCTAAGTACATCGAAAACCCGAAAGAGGTAACCGAATACGAGAAGATTAGCACTCCTGATGGTTTGGTAGCTCCCGCACGAGTCTCTCTGTGGCAGGACTACGAATACAAGAACCACCATTGGGGAATGGCCATTGACCTCAATTCATGCATTGGTTGCGGCTCTTGCGTGATTGGCTGTCAAGCAGAGAACAATGTTGCAGTAGTAGGTAAGCAGGAGGTAATTAACCGTCGTGAAATGCATTGGATGCGGATCGACCGTTATTATAGTTCCGACCACCACCGCGACGAGTTTGAGACAGAAGGCAAGATTGCTACTTACGCAGCGATGGAAGTGCCGGCAGAAAACCCGAAAGTGATTTTCCAGCCGATGCTGTGTCAGCATTGCAACCATGCGCCTTGCGAAACAGTTTGCCCGGTGTTGGCTACTACTCACAGCTCGGAAGGTCTCAACCAGATGACCTATAACCGGTGCGTCGGTACCCGTTATTGCGCTAACAACTGCCCTTATAAGGTACGTCGCTTTAACTGGTTCTCGTATTACAGCAACGAGAAGTTCGAAGCTGTAAACGGCCACATGTTCACCGACTTGGGTAGAATGGTGCTCAACCCTGATGTAACAGTACGGGCACGTGGCGTAATGGAGAAATGCTCGCTTTGCGTACAGCGTATTCAGCTTGGCAAATTAGAGGCGAAGAAAGAACAGCGACGTCCAAAAGACGGCGAAATAGTTTCAGCCTGCGCACAATCCTGTCCTACTGAGGCTATCGTATTCGGTGATATGCGTGACCCAGAATCGCGCCTGTCGAAGCTATTGCGCCGCGAAGATGGAGAGCGTGCTTTCCACGTTTTGGATGAAATTAACGTTCAGCCGAATATCACTTACCTGACTAAAATCCGGAACGTGACAAACGGAAACGAGTTCGTGATTTAGCAACTTAGAATAAAAAGGGGTGGTGAGGAAACTTGCTACTTCTTATGCAAGAACCACTCTTAAGTCAAATACTATGCAGCACGTATCACCTGTACGCGAGCCGCTCGTAACCGGGGGGAAGACGTACCATGACATCACACAGGACGTGTGCCGCCAAGTAGAGGCCAAACCGAATATTCGGTGGATGGCTGCGTTGAGCGTTGCACTCATTCTACTTGGCGTTTTCATCTATTCCGTATATCGTACTCTTTGGTATGGCATCGGAGAGTGGGGACTCAACAAGACTGTTGGTTGGGCATGGGACATCACCAACTTCGTATGGTGGGTGGGTATCGGTCATGCTGGTACACTAATTTCAGCTGTGTTGCTTCTCTTCCGACAGAAGTGGCGTTCCTCCATCAACCGTGCAGCAGAAGCCATGACTATTTTCGCTGTAATCTGCGCGGCGATGTTTCCGGTATTGCACATGGGCCGCCCATGGTTGGCTTACTTCGTATTCCCTTTACAGAATACGTTTGGCTCCCTCTGGCCTAACTTTAACTCCCCTCTGCTGTGGGACGTATTTGCTATTTCGACCTATTTCTCCGTTTCCTTGGTGTTCTGGTATATAGGTTTGATTCCAGATTTTGCTACCATTCGTGACCGGGCTACTGGCCCTATTGCTAAGCGGGCTTACGCATTACTGAGCATGAACTGGACGGGCTCAGCGAAGGCTTGGTCTCGTTATGAGACTGTATCTTTGATTCTGGCTGGTGTTGCTACCCCTTTGGTACTCTCCGTGCACACTATCGTATCAATGGACTTTGCTACCTCAGTTGAACCTGGTTGGCACACGACAATCTTCCCTCCCTACTTCGTGGCGGGTGCTATCTTCTCAGGTTTCGCTATGGTACTAACTCTAATGTTGGTAACCCGAGTTGTATTTAAGTTAGAAGATTATATAACGCTTGAGCACATTGCCCTCATGAATAAGATCATGATGATTACAGGCTCTATTGTAGGGGTAGCCTATATCACTGAGTTCTTTATCGCCTGGTACTCCCAAGTGGAATATGAGCAGTATGCTTTTCTAAATCGCGCTACGGGACCTTATTGGTGGGCTTATGCCACTATGATGAGTTGTAATGTGATTTCCCCACAGGTAGTGTGGTTCCGCAAGGTGCGCTACAGTATTCCGCTGACCTTTGCTCTATCTATTGTAGTAAACATTGGCATGTGGTTCGAGCGTTTCGTAATCATTGTAACTTCGCTGCACCGTGACTATCTACCGTCAAGCTGGGCTATGTTCTCACCGTCTATTATTGATATCGGCATCTACGTAGGCACAATTGGCCTTTTCTTCACGCTGTTCTTGCTGTTTGCCAAGTTCTTCCCGGTAATCAATATGGCTGAGGTGAAGACCATCTTGAAATATGGAGTAGATAATGGCCCTACTTACACGGGAGTACATACGCATGCCCATGTAGCTGAACCAGCTACCGTTCATGGTGTTCCCGCTTCCGCTCCCGTAAACTATAATAAACATGACTAAGCGCTTCGCCCTTGGCATCTTTGATGACGAAGATGTGCTATTGCACGCTATTGAGAATATCCGTACGGCAGGGGTAAAAATACACGATGTATTTACGCCATTTCCAGTCCACGGTATCGATGACGCATTAGGTATAGAAAGGTCACGTTTACCAATAGCTGCCTTCTTCTTTGGTCTGTGCGGTACGTCCTTTGCGCTGTGGATGCAGATTTACATGCTGGGTTTCGATTGGCCAATGATCATTGGTGGTAAGCCCAATATTTCTTTGCCAGCATTCATTCCGATTACCTTTGAATTGACAGTATTATTCTGTGCATTCGGTATGGTCATCACCTTCTTTACTATCACGAAGATGTATCCAAAACTGAAGGTGAATGTCATGGATAAGCGTGCTACTGACGATAAATTCGTGATGGCAATCGAATTGAAAGACGGCGAAACCAATCTTAGTAATCTTTCACAACTGTTGCGCGATAATGGTGCTTCAGAAGTGAATGAAAAAGAAATGACCAAAAACTAATGATGCATTCGCTGAAATTAGGGTTGCAAGCGTCGGTGGTTCTAATGGGAGCTGTATGTACTACTGCTTGCCATGATGCCAACGACCCGGGTATTGAATATGCCCCACAGATGTACGAATCTATTCCGTACGAACCGCTTCGACAGACATCTGCCAACACAATTAATCCAATGGGTATTAATGAGCGTACGCCAGCAGTTGGAACTATCCCGCTAGGTAAGCTCAATTACTACGACCATATTCCAAAGGACAGTGTTGATATCGCTTCTCACGTCCTCAAGAATCCTTATCCCTACACTAAAGCAAATTTGGAGGAAGGGAAAATACTTTACACACGCATCTGCTCTCATTGTCACGGTGCAGAGGGAAACGGACAAGGGCCTGTAGGTATGAAATTCAAAGGTGTTCCCAATTATTCTTCAGGGGCTTATAAGACCATGAATGATGGGCACATCTACCACGTGATTCAGTGGGGCCGCAACCGCATGATGCCTCACGGCTCTATTGTAAATCCGGAGGAACGTTGGAAGATTGCGATGTACGTACGAGTACTGCAAATCGGCAATAATCCTGATGATCTTGATAAAATGGTAAAAGCAGACGCTTCTACCCCTGGTCCTTCCGCTGGGTCAAGTATGACTTATGAACCAGTTAAAGGTGCCCAAGCTGGCGAAGCATCATTCACGCCAGCTATGGGTGATTCAGCAAGAAATGGCTCGGCTCAACCACAGAATTAATGGCAACTACGACGCACCATGAACGCGCCACGGCTGAATACCTGGAGCTTTCGCCTACTACTCGCAAATCATTTACCTACCTCATTATTGGAGGGGTAATTTTGGCCATCATAGGCCTATTACTTGCTTTCTTCAATGTTGGGGCTGAGCATGCTACAACTGGTCATGAGGCTGTTGGTCATGGAGCGGAAACGCACCATGGCAGTGCTCTTTGGTTTAAGCGCCTACTGGTAAGCCTATGGCATAGCAATATTTTCTTCCTCGGTGTTTCGACTATCGGTACAGTATGGGTTGCCATCAATACCGTAGCTTATGCCGGTTGGTCTGCTGTTATCCGTCGAGTACCAGAAGCTATGAGCGTATGGATACTGCCAGGCGGCGTAATTCTAGTAGCTGTATTTCTACTAAATCTCATTAATAACGACATTTTTCACTGGACTACTCCAGGGATTATGGACCCAAAGAGCGCAAACTTTGACGAGATTGTGGCAGGCAAGTCCGGTTTCCTAAGTGTTCCATTCTACCTTATCAGAACAATATCTTACCTAATTATATGGTGGGTATTTACACAGAAACTACGTAAGCTATCAGTAGAAGAAGATGCTAACGGAGGTACCTATTATTTTCACCAAAGTATCAAAACGGCTGCATTGTTTTTAGTTTTGTTTGCTGTAACCGAATCGATGTCGGCATGGGACTGGGTGATGTCAATTGATGTTCATTGGTTCAGTACAATGTTTGGCTGGTACGTTTTTGCAAGCTGGTGGGTATCAGGTATTGCAGCTATCACATTGTGCTGCGTATTCCTAAAACAAGCAGGATACCTAAGATTTATGAGTGCTAGTCACTTGCACGATTTGGGCAAGTTTATGTTCGGCTTCAGTATTTTCTGGACGTATATCTGGTTCTCACAGTTTATGTTAATCTGGTATGCTAACTTACCAGAAGAAGCGGTTTATTATAATCAGCGTTTGGGTGGCTTCAATGGCCAATATACTTGGCTGTTCTTCTTCAATCTCATTATAAACTTCGCCTTCCCCTTTCTTGTATTAATGACACGTGATGCAAAGCGTCAAATGATCATCCTCAAGATTGTATGTATCGCCATTTTAGTTGGACACTGGTTTGACTTCTATTTAATGATCATGCCTGCAACTATGCAGGAGAATAATGGGTTTATCATTGAAATAGGAGTAGCCCTCATCTTCTTAGGTAGTTTCTTGATCCTGATGACTAAGCGCTTATCGCAGGCTTCATTGGTGCCAGTAAATCACCCATTACTGGATGAGAGCATCCACCACACTACTTAATTCATAGGAAGAGTATCGAGACGCAAGTAGTAGTGACTACTGTTTGCGTTTGCCTTCTAAACTCTCACTGTTGAAGTTTACTACATTCACATGGTTGCTCTTGGTATTTTACTGGTTTTGGTGCTACTGCTAGTCGTGTTCGGCTTGCTGTTTCGTCTTCAAATCCTGACATCTATTTTCTCTGGAAGCTTTGTTCGTCAAATCGGAACAAGCAATCGGATAAACGCTATTCTATTCATAGTGTTCATGGTAGTTGGGGGCGGGGCGTTTGCGTGGTCTTTCATTGATAACTATGGAAAAATGAATCCGGCTATAGCATCTGTTCACGGTCATGCTATGGATAATATGTTCTGGACAACGATGACTATCTTGGGAATAGCCTTTGTGATAACCCAGGTGCTGTTATTCGGATATGCTTTCAAGTACCAGCATAAGGAGGGGCGTAGAGCATTCTTCTTCTCTCATAACAACAAAATTGAGATTATTTGGACATTGATTCCAGCTGTTGTAATGGCTGCTTTAGTGTTTGCTGGATGGAAGGAATGGACTAAGATTACGGGCCCTGCTCCAAAGGACTCTGTTGTACTAGAGGTGATGGGTAAGCAGTTTAACTGGCTTGTTCGCTATCCTGGTCGGGACCAAAAATTGGGTGTAATCAACTACCGTTTGATTGATGCCTCTAATGATTTCGGTTTCGACTTAAACGATAAGAGCGCATTGGATGACTTTACCGTGAATGAAATTCATGTGCCTAAAGGTCACCCAGTATTGGTGAAAATACGTTCGCGTGATGTTTTGCATGATGTATATATGCCAAACTTCCGTGTTCAAATGTATGCCGTACCCGGTATGCCTACTAAGTTCTGGTTCACGCCTACTTTGACTACTGAGGAAATGCGTGCTAAGCTTGGTAATCCAAAGTTTAACTATGAGCTAGCTTGTAATCAGATTTGCGGTCGTGGACACTTTGCTATGAAGATGATAGTTGTAGTAGACGATCCAGAAGATTACGTGGCTTGGTTTGCCCAGCAAAAGTCTTTTGCCGAGCAAAACCCTGATGTCTTAGCCAGTTTCAAACAGAAGTCGCAGAAGTTAGTTGGTAATGTAGAGTCCGCTACTCCAGTTGCGGCGGCTGTAGCTCACGTTCCCACTCCTATTGCTCTGTAATTACTTTTTAATTCACGCTTCCCTATGGCTGCTAATATTCCTACTAACGCACAAGCGCAAGGTGGTATCGGCGTGTCGGTGCCTACCACCGAGCATGATGATCATCTACACCATGAAGAGCATCATGAGCAGAGTTTCCTATCTAAGTATATCTTTAGTCAGGATCACAAAACAATTGGTAAGCAATTCCTAATTACAGGTATCTTCTGGGCTATTCTAGGTGGTACGCTTTCCAGCTTATTTCGTTTACAGCTTGGTTGGCCCGAGGCTACTCTTGAGTGGCTTACTCCTGTACTAGGCAAATGGATAGAGGCTGGTAAGCTTAATCCGGAATTCTACTTGGCTTTAGTTACGATGCATGGTACCATCATGGTATTCTTTGTATTGACGGCGGGTTTGAGTGGAACTTTCTCTAACTTCTTGATTCCGTTGCAAGTAGGAGCCCGAGATATGGCTTCTGGCTTTATGAACATGCTTTCTTACTGGTTCTTTTTCGTTGCCAGTGTCATTATGTTCTCATCGCTGTTCCTAGAGACAGGCCCAGCAGCAGCCGGTTGGACAATCTACCCACCGCTGAGTGCTCTACCTCAAGCTATTCCCGGCTCTGGTACTGGTATGACGCTTTGGTTGGTATCAATGGCTCTCTTCATTGTTTCGCAGTTGTTGGGCGGTGTTAACTACATCACAACAGTTATCAACTTGCGGACTCGCGGAATGTCGATGTCTAAGCTGCCATTAACGATTTGGTCTTTCTTTCTGACTGCCATATTGGGTCTGCTAGCGTTTCCAGTTCTATTTTCAGCTGCTTTGCTACTGATCTTTGATCGTAGCTTCGGTACTAGCTTCTTCCTATCAGATATCTACATAGCTGGTCAGGCATTACCTAACACAGGAGGCAGCCCTATTCTTTTTCAACATTTGTTCTGGTTCCTTGGTCACCCAGAAGTTTACATTGTTATCATGCCCGCAATGGGAATGGTATCGGAAATCATGGCCACCAATGCTCGTAAGCCTATTTTTGGCTATCGCGCTATGATTGGTTCGTTGTTAGGAATTTCTCTCTTGTCATTCGTTGTGTGGGCTCACCATATGTTCGTAACAGGTATGAATCCATTCTTAGGATCGGTATTCATGTTCCTGACCTTGATCATTGCGGTTCCTTCTGCTGTGAAAACCTTTAACTGGCTGGCAACTCTGTGGCGAGGAAACATTCGTTTTACATCTGCCATGTTGTTTTCTATTGGCTTTGTATCGTTGTTTATCTCTGGTGGCCTTACTGGTATCGTATTAGGTAATGCTGCATTGGATATTCAAATGCACAACACGTACTTCGTGGTTGCTCACTTCCACTTAGTGATGGGCTCTTCAGCATTCTTCGGTCTTTTCGCAGGAGTATATCATTGGTTCCCTAAGATGTTTGGTCGTATGATGGATGAGAAGCTAGGGTATATCCACTTCTGGTTGACTTTCTTAGGTGTGTACTTGGTATTCATGCCTATGCACTATGTAGGTATTGCAGGTTTCCCACGCCGTTACTACGCTTGGACAAACTTCGATAGCTTTAGCCAGTTTGCCGACTTAAACAAATTCATCTCAGTAGCTGCTATTCTAGCCTTCTTTGCGCAGTTTGTGTTCATCTTCAATTTCTTCTACAGCATTTTCCGTGGTCGTCGTGCCACAGAGAACCCTTGGAATTCAACGACTTTGGAGTGGACTACACCAATTGTACCTCAGCACGGTAACTGGCCTGGTGAGATACCAGCAGTGTATCGTTGGCCTTATGATTACAGCAAGCCAGGCGCTGAACAGGATTTCATTCCTCAGAACGTACCCTACTCGAAAACGCAGTCATCTAACCTGCCTTATGAGCGGGAAATGGCTGACTAATAGACTAGGATATAATAAAAACAAGCCGCTGTACTCTACGGCGGCTTGTTTGCTTATTGGGGAAATCCTAGCCGAAATAGGCGAAAGGATTTCCCCTTCTTTTTGAAGATAAACAAGCTTCTATTTATTAATCTTTTGAACGAATACTTTTTTAAAAGCATGAAGCTTCCTGCATACGTAGGCCGGTTTCGATTTTTCGGCATTCTAACCATTGCTTCAGTATATCTATTGATATTAATTGGTGGCATTGTGCGAAGCACTGGATCAGGAATGGGATGTCCTGATTGGCCAAAATGCTTTGGCTCTTGGGTGCCACCTACTAAGATTGAGCAGCTGCCAGCCAATTACAAAGAGGTTTATACTGCTCAGCGTGTCGCCAAGAATAAGCGATTGGCGCTTACTTTAGAGCGCTTTGGTTTTAAACAGGTAGCAGGAGATATTTTCGCTCACCCTACTCAGTACATCGAAACAGAATTCAACGCTGTCAAGACTTGGATTGAGTACATAAATCGTCTAGTAGGAGCTCTTATAGGGGTATTTATTTTCCTCACTGTTGTATTAGCATTTCCTTATTTGCGTGGTGATAAAACTGTTTTCTGGCTTGCTTTCGGGGCGTTTATCTTAACAGGCGTTCAAGGTTGGCTAGGCTCACTAGTAGTCTCCACGAATCTATTGCCAGTTATGGTAACAATACACATGGGCTTGGCACTAGTGATTGTAGCCATACTGATATATGCGGTCGAACGTTCCCAACGAGTTCGAGACGAGGTAGCATTTTTGCAAGCGCCTACTGATTACACGCTAACTGGTTGGTTGGCACTTGCTATTCTATTCACGTTCGTCCAAATAGTACTGGGTACGCAAGTGCGGGAGCAAATCGATATGATTGCTGTAACTGATAACTATGCACACCGTAGCGCCTGGGTCGGGCAGTTGGGTAGCATATTCAACTGGCACCGCACCTTCTCAGTGGTTATATTGTTTATAAATGCATATGTGGCGTTTCGGCTACATCAGATGCAACGTACACAGCTTAAGCAAGTAGCACTTGCTATTCTCAGTTTAGTTGGAATAGAAATACTAGCAGGAATCACTCTGGCAGCCTTTAGCCTACCTGCTATAGTGCAGCCTGTTCACCTAACGATTGGGACGCTTCTATTCGGCGCTCAGTTTTTTGCGTTTATTCTTTACCGACAGGTAACGAAATCGGTGCAGAAGGTCGGGTTTCCGCAGACCGTTGCCTAACTTTGCGGTCCCGTGTGCATCTAATGATCATCGGGACCTCTGTTTCCACTTCTAATGAGCAAAGCCAAGGCCTTTTTTCAGTTACTCAAGTTTCGTCTGGCATTCACGGTAGCCTTCTCTAGTGCCATAGGTTACCTATTGGGAGTCAGGGAGTTCGAAATTGGCAAGGCAATGCTGGTTATGCTAGGTGGCTTGCTCGTTACAGGCTCTGCTAATACCATCAATCAGATCTTTGAAAAAGAACTGGATAAGTTAATGAAGCGGACGGCCAAGCGGCCTATTCCAACGGGAGTAATTAGCATTGCTGAAGGCTGGGCCTTTGCTGTTCTGACAGGTATGGCGGGTTTGGGTCTACTGGCCTACTACTTCAATCCCCTGACAGCAGCCCTTTCACTCTTATCGCTGATCCTATACGGATTCATCTATACCCCTCTAAAAACTATATCGCCCATCTGTGTGGCGGTTGGGGCGATTCCGGGGGGCATGCCGCCGCTTATTGGGTGGGTAGCAGCCACAGGGGTGTTAGGCGTACAGGCGTGGATTCTGTTTGGCATTCAGTTTATGTGGCAGTTTCCGCACTTCTGGGCTATTGCCTGGGTGTTAGATGATGATTATAAAAAGGCAGGCTTTAAAATGTTGCCTACCCCCGGCGGTAAGGATTTACAGACGGCTTTTCAAATCATGACGTACACGCTGCTACTCATTCCGTTGAGCCTACTGCCACTACTGTTTCATATGACGGGTCCTATCTATGCCATGGTAGCTACGGTTTGCGGCGTATTATTCTTAGGACAAACCTTTTATTTGATGCGCACTTGCTCTAAAAAAGCAGCTATGCGAATCATGTTCGGGTCTTTTCTATACTTGCCTATTGTGCAAATCGCCTTAGTTTTTGATAAATTATAGGCGACTATTCTGCTTAAATTACTGTTAGATAATCACGTGAAAGCTTACCTGGAAAAACTTTCCAACCTCTAACTATGCTTTCCGTTCATCATCAAACGTACTACCCCTATGCAAGCTGCTGAAACGCTGACAACCAAAGAGCCTGGAACCGGTCTGCATCCTCTCCGGATGCTACTGTGGCTCATGATGCTGAGTATTTCCATGATTTTTGCGGCTTATACCAGCGCCTATATCGTTCGTCGAGACGAGGGAAACTGGCTGGAATTCGAGCTGCCTAGTATTCTTCTGATCAATACATTAATTATTGCTGCTAGTAGCGCTACCGTGCAGTGGGCTTGGTTTTCGGCACGGCGTGACGAAATTCGTCGGACGCAGATAGGACTAGGACTGACGCTTGCTTTGGGCATTGCCTTCTTGATTGGCCAGTGGCAAGTATGGGTAGAGTTGGTGCAGAATCATATTTTCTTTGGGGGTGTAGATTCTAATCCTTCAGGATCCTTCATGTATGTATTGACTGGCGTGCACGCTTTTCACTTGATTACTGGCTTGATCTTCTTGATGATAGTAATCCGCAAGACTATACGATATCAAGTGCACTCCCGTCAGATGCTGTCCATTGGGAATGTCACGATTTATTGGCACTTCCTCGGAGGTCTTTGGTTGTACTTGTATTTGTTCCTACTTTTGAACCACTAGTATCTCGTATTGTCTTACCCCGCATAGTATGTCCACTACCTCCACGACACAGCTGGC
>Ga0210040_10004839_pt1 | contig 17367 bp, 12 predicted proteins | sample CryGeyCG12114_NA_FD_185462 | JGI IMG/M metagenome (GOLD analysis project Ga0210040, IMG submission 185462) | Groundwater microbial communities from aquifer - Crystal Geyser CG19_WC_8/21/14_NA (SPAdes) (version 2) | ecosystem: Environmental > Aquatic > Deep subsurface > Groundwater | place: USA... | reverse complement strand
AATCAAGCAAATAAACTTAGTGGCCAATCTCTGTTTCCTAATGTCGAAATAGTAGGAAAATAAATTGCTCATATTGAAATAAAGTGGTTTGGCCTTGTACTCTTGCCCTCCTTCAGGTGCTTCCCTATATTATGAGACTAATTAAACTATGTACATTAACAGTAATTATCAATAATGAATGAAAATAAAACGATGATTAAAATTTTCCATGTTGTTATTTGTTATCTTAATTTACTAAACATTTATTTACTTCAGCCATGAGACCAATAATATTGTATAACTGTTGTCAATGTCAGTGATAATGTATTCTTATTGAAGTCGTACTACAAATATTTTTGTTCATTCTTTAACGAACTAAACTATCAGTCTACCGTATGTTCAGTTAATGTTTGTTAGAAAGTGCTTTTATATTCACACTTGTGTAAGCCTGTCAGCAACTATCACAATTATAGACAACATTTACATTGCTTTTTTCCGCAGTACATGCATTGTACATTTGACATAATAAATAGTTTTTCACTATCTTTGACTTTCTGTTAACTACAGAAGAAATCTTATAATCTAATATTTATTTTTTCTCAATATTTCTACTTTCCCTCATCTTATTCCAGCTTTAAACCATCTTCTGATCATTACATTTTTAGTAGTAGGATAATATAGCAATTTGTTGGTCGCAAAATGCATTGACCGAAAACAGACATGTATAGAAAAATAATAATGAAGAAGATGAATGAACTATGGACTAGCAATGAGATTGCCAACAACATTATCATCATTGTCAAATTATCTAGCCTTCTCTGTACAAGTTTTGTTTTTCTCATTCTTAAAATCAGTCATGATACTTTTCACTGTTTCAGTACTCGAGGGGAGTTTCCACAGACACGTTGTCAATCGCGACTCCATTATCATCCCTGCCATTTGAAACCACGGACTTATTCTCTGCACTGTAGCTGCTGTTGATTCCTCCAATTTGCATCGCATCCAACTCCTTTTGTGAAAAATGCTCCACATATATCGTAGCGTACAAGTCTCCCAGCACGTTGTTTATCGTTCGGATACGATCACTGAAATTTTCAAAATTCCATCCACAGGGGTTAAAAAACAGGCATTTGATAATTTATAAACTTCAATTAAACTCCACATATATTCAAAAACCTGGCCCTACGGCAAGTAAGTAAGCAGCAGTAGAAAACAAAACCTGAATTATGAAAGTCATCCAGTGCAAGGATTGCAATTTTCAATGGCGTCCCCTTGTTGCACTTCATCAGTGCGCAGGTGCAACCACTCACATATTTCTTTCCATACTCACAACTAACCACTACTACTGCTCATTTGTGTCTTCTATTTGATTTGATTTGCATTACTTTAAACAAGCTTAGTTTTCTTACGTATTATATGTTGTTTAGAAACTGTAGTTAGTAAGTAAATCAAACGAATTAAACTTCATCTTTCAACTTTACTTTTCATAAACTTTTCTATCAACCTTTTGTAACTTACTAATTATGAACTTGAAAGCTTAAGCAAATGCCAAGAAGTAGATGCAAAACAATCTGAAACCATAGAAAATCTACAAAAACATCTATTTGGACAATGTGACAACAACTTACACAAGCCAGTCCACTGCAAAGAGTAGTCCAATATCCTTTGTGGGAGCTCCAATAGCATTCAAAACGATGAACATGAGTGCCAAAGCAGCACTTGGCACACTAGCACTGGCAACGCTCACTGCAGTTGAGGTAATTCTGTTTGTGCACATGAAAATTCCCAAATCATCAGTCACTTTCACAATTTGACTTGTCCATTACTAACTATGTGCATTATGTAAGTGTCACAAAATGAACGGAAACAAAACTTACACAATTGTAGCCAAGTCCCCGAATCCAAGTGTGATTCCATCCATCTGTGCAATGAAGATTGATGCAACTGCCACAAATAATGCTGTGCCATCTTTGTTCACTGTAGCTCCAATAGGTAGCACCTAAACCCCAGTACATTATATTATAAACCCATTGTACTATTGTACATGTCTCAATTGACTCCCCGTGAATAATATGGACTTCCGGTAAAATCTATATCACTTACGAAATGTGCAACTCTCGGGTCGACACCAAGGTCATCCAAGCATTGAAATGAAACAGGAAGGGCTACAGCTCTATATTGAAAGAAACCCATAAAACAAATGAAGTGAAAACGGTGAGAAGAACAGGATTTATTGCACGTCAAGATTTGCTTACGTAGACGCGGTTGTGAATCCAGTGATGGTAGCCGGAAAGCAACCCCAGTAGAAAGTGAATGGATTCCTCCTTTTGATAAGGAGATAAATTAACTGAAGAATGACCAACTGATAGAAGAAAATTCCAACCGTAACAGTCACCACGAAAAGGCCAAGTTGAGTTATCACAACGCCTACGTCAGGTACGCTCAGGATCTTGCTGCCGATAAGACTGAATACACCCACAGGGGTAACCCTACACACAACGGGGGGCATACCATAGTAAATAAATTCAGGAATAGTCCATCATCACGGGTTTGTGCAAAAAAATATTTCAAAATTACGAACGTACCACATGATCGCTTTCACAATGTTCATGATGACTAGATCAATGACTCGGAACGCTTCGACGAGATGTTTAGACCTCTCGCCCAAAGTTCCGAGCACGGTGCCAAATAGTAATGCAAACGTGATAATTCCCAAAGTGTTTGTGCCATCACTGAAAAATTATGGATGTCTCATGAAATTTATGCAATAGATTTGATGTTGAGATTAGTTTGGAACAGTTTTGAGTACTTACCGCAAAACAACACTTCGTTCATAAGAAGTACTTCCATCATCATCTTCTACTGGCTCATATACCGTTTGGGTCTGTAATGCAGGGTATACGTTAGAACGTGGACAGAATAAAGTTTCAAGGAGCTGCCTTAATTAGCTGTACATACAACTTTGGAGACATTTGAAATGATATTGTGAGTTCACTTTCATGTTGTACTCAGAGTGAGGCCAAACCTTTTTATCACCAGGAACGAAGTCCTACTCCATTTATTGCAGAAGACTGTTTTTGTTTTATTTATCCATTTTAAATGACTTTGAAACAACAATTTATGGTAGAAACAAAACCATAAATCGTGTGTAAAAATATTTATCTCCTTCTGAGTAAAACTGTGAACTCTTAAATTGTTTAACATAAAAGTTTTCACAAAAATCACTACAGCTATCCTCGGAGTTGTTGGAACCTAAACTGTCTATCTAACACTTACTATAGCCAGCTATACTATCCATCCTTGGTAATTTATATGAAAAGTCTCCGCAAGCATGAAAATTCTCTAACAATGTATGTACTGAAAGCATTTTATAGGCAAAAAGCGTTATAGCTAATAATAAATTTCCTTTCCTAGAAATAATTATTCTTTCATCCTCTATTTTATACTTTCCTCATTCATTCATCCTATTCTGCAATACTAACTGTGTAACTTTCATCCTATAAACCCCGGATCCTCTCTGTATACTGAAATTACGGTAAAATTTACTTTGAATACTTTGTAGATCGACTCCCTTCCCTGCACATTGTCTACAATGCACACGAACGATTCTATAACTAACTATCTAAGGAATACTAAAAGGTAACTAGTACGAGTACCAATATAGATAGAAGAATCTTACTTGTTGAAACAAAGCAGAGAAAATATTGCTGGGCACAATGTTTCTAAAATGACGAACAATAACAATAGCCAAAGTTAGGTATGAGAGAAAGGAAGAAAATTGATTCATACGCACCTGAGTACAAGCAGTGCACACTCGTATTAAACCCATTTCAAGAAATGAGCAAAGTGTGACTTTGGTTCATTCATGAGGAGCACAGTTTTTTCATTCAACTGTGTCCTGTGAGAGATGATGATCATTCATATTTTGTACCTTCCCAAATCCAAGAAATTATCCAACAGAGTGTTCTGCCTCGAGTCCAAGTCAATGGAGCCAGTCACATTTCCCTTGATTGAAGGGTCCCCTGGGTGGATCGTCTGGGCTAGTAAAACTCCCAGTATGGCATTCATAAATGAAGTTCCGATGAAATACGTCAACGTTCGCATTGCTATCTTTCCGTTCAATTTTGCGTCCAAGCTGGCTGAACCTGCATTTTTTATAACAAATCCGCCCCAACATATTACTACATCTTTCCATTATAATGCCTGTAGCTTCCTGAATAAATATTTGATTTAACAATCCATGTAACTTGGCAGTTTTGCAAAACAAACTCAACTTTCTTCTACTCAACATGTTAGCACAACATTATTGTGAAAACCGAACTCTATTTACTACATCGATAAATCAATCAGCGGATTGACACAATTTTCTTTTTTTCCCTATCGAGTATAACATAATATGTCCATTGTTCATGTGCTTAATTCTGACCGATAGCTGTATCGCTTGAAATTAAAGTGTTTTCCAAAGTATCAGAAAATAGTCTTGACTGACTCGTGACACTCAAGCCATAAAGACCGATTGGCGTTATGTATGCAAATGAACGGCTAGATCAATCAAACACGATAAAAGCTTGCAAGCAAGAGACTCTGTTTTTTAGATATCAATCATTATCAAGTAGCACATGAAATTTCCTGTAGCTTTTCCTAATATCAATATCGCTTGACTTTTAGCTGTCAACTAACTATATATCGTGACTACTTTATTACAGCAACACTAGCATGCAATGTGCTTGCCTAGACTAAGTGCTCATAATGGTCGGTACCAGATGCCATCATGCATTGCGTGCTGCACACTAGCTCACTACAGATATAACATGACAATATGGATCGACAAACTTACCGACAACCAGACTGGAAATGATCAAAGGTAGAATCATCATTTGAAGAGATCGTGTGAAAATTTCCCCTGGGTATGCAATCAGTTGCAGCCAGAATTCGCCCAATCTAACCGGGCGTAATCCGAAACCTAATGTAAGGTGCCAATACTGATGATTGAACTCTTGATAAGCATCTAAATTTAGCCGTGAAAGAGGGAGGGAATCTTACCAATGGCAACTCCACCTAACACGCCCAGAAGGGTGGACAACAGGAGACCATTGTTGGTCACCCATTTGGGTAAGTTGTCCTTCTTCATGTTGAAGAACGTCTTGATCCGATTGTAACTTTTCAAACTCAAAAAATGGAATAATACTGACTATCTCAAGTGGGTTCGCCGTTTTTGTAAATTTCCTGGTATACTCTGTCAAGTTTTCTATGAATTAAAGATTGACAGCTTGGTTCTCAAATGCTCACTGGATACGGTCTTGGGTCGTGCCAACGGTCAACTGAAGACACAACTACAAACATCAATTGCGCAAAAGGACTAGCTCCTTTGATTCTGGTCTACGACGAGTGGTCCTTTCTTCGTGGTCTCTAACTCTCCTCTGAATTTCCTTTTAGCTCCACTGTATGTACAAAATGGGAGAAAGAAAATAGTGTAATTGCTTGTACATGAACGGGGGCAATCGAACTCACATTCCACAGTACAGGGCTGATATAGACACAATATTTAGTTAGTTATTTAGTTAGGTCTCAAAGCAAGCACTCATTTGGGAAACACTAATGAACCACTTGGATAAACCTAAACGCACAACATACACAGTGCATGAAAATACGCGACTAGAGCCAGAGCCATCAATTTCACATTAACTATTAACTAATCCTGGGTGCAATGGAAATAACGTCTTGTAATTACTGTGTATTCATCAACTTCCCTTCATATGGTGACAATGACGACATTCAAGATTCTGTCAGTTCGTTATAGTTAGTTTTGCATGCAAACGTATACGAAAAAATGTTTCATTTGAGTTTAGCTATGGGTGGAATGGATGAATTGACCCTTTGATCAGTCTTGTCTTGTTAGACTGATAGGAAAAATGTTGGGACAACCTTAAAATCCAGAGTTGAACCAGATTAAAAGACTTTTGGGAGTGATTGGGTACATATTTTAACACAAGAAAGATATGGATCAAGTGTTTGGAATGCAATAACAAGACGTAATTTCTGAGATAACGTGTTAATCAGGGCGACAACATGACAAGGTTTCTATACAAGGAGACTGAGCTTGATTTCGATGACGCTGGCTTTTCTAGGTTCAGTCAGAAATAGTGGTTTTTTTTCTCGAGTTCTTGGAAAAGGGTGAGATTAGTGGATAGTCCATAGTGTACACATTGCAAATAAATTGGCTAGTTTGTTTGTTTTGCATTGAATAATGACTTGTAAATATCCCGTTTAGTTGCAAATAGATAAGTATGATTACATTTGGAGAAGTAGAAAGCATGTCATTAATGCGCAAATAATATTCGAGTAGTATAGATTTCAACAAAGCTTTTTGATGGTAGCCATTTATACTCTTTGTTAACATACTGATTTAAAGTTATCATTAAGTATTTACGGAACTACATATTTTATCACTATCGCGGAAAATTGATAGTTTAAAATCGAATGAGAGTAAAACAGCAAAAATAACATACAATCCACGCGTAGGATTACGAAGGATAAGGCAATTCCTAAATGCAATTAGAAACGCATATGAAGTTGGCAGGTGTTGAGATAAATGAAGGCTACGGCTGGCTACAGCATAAAATCCTTCAAATTGAATAAAGTCTACAGAATATTAATGGTAGCCAGTGTCAAAATATATTTAAGTAAAAAACATTCTACGTCATTACCTGTCCTGTTTGTTACTAACTATACTTTATATTAGTCAGAATAATAACTAATTTTATTATTCAATACTTTCAACTGCCCAGTAATAACAAACTAAAAGTTCTCCTGTCCTTCAAATCTCCTTACACAATGGCCTGAATAATTGAATGGACTATCAATTACTCATGTTTTCATATTTCTTTATTCATATGCATGTAAATATTGGAAAACTCTGTATGCAAACTAAAACCAACTGCCCAGAAATGAAATTTCATTACTTTTTAACAACCCCAGAATCCATATTTTCCGATATTCAAATAGTGGAGAAGAAAACCATTTCATTATACGTCTACATTCTCACACAATACTCACTCTGTTTAAAGTTTTCAAATTGACTAACAAACCAAAAACTACTAAAATCCATTACCATTTTGCAACCAACTGGTGAAGCCCACAATGGCGATTTTCACCTCAACTCACACTAGATGTAAGAAAATATTTTTCTTTCACTTGGCTTTATTGTAATCACCGTCTAGGTCTAACTAATATGAAACTTTATGACAACAGTAGCACAAAGAACTTTCAAGACATTATTGAAGGGAAACAAACTACGAGTGTTCACAGGTTTAGTAGCTGTCTGCAAATGACTATGGCATTCAATTCTTCTCTTGACCTTACTTCTATTGTACTATGTTTGGTATAGGTACGTAAGCTTATGCATTAGTTAGTTAGACAGTTTATAATAAATCTTGGAAGTGCGCGTAGTAAAAATTTTTGCACACAAAATGAGTGATTGCTATTGCTATAAACTACAGAGAGTCGACAACCAAAGAAGAACTATAAAGCATTCTTTACATATTGAAAACATAAGCTGTGCAAACAAATTATTTTGGAGGATATGTGTTTTCCACAAGGGGGTCTCTTATATTTTTAGAAGCCAGTTAGTTATAGTATTTAAAGCCAACTCATGTTCTAATTTAGCTATTACGACGCAACTGTAAATGTCACAGTGCGTCTGTTCTTTTGGAAATGTTTTCTCGGTAGGTGTGGCCCGGTGCATTGACTGACTACGGAAAACTGCAGTGAATACGTTTGGTTAGTTAGTTAGTTAGTCTGCTTCTTTTTTGTATTGCTTTTGCTTGCTAATATTTTTTCCCAACTAACTCACCTCTTTTATTTCAATAATGACAAAGTCTGACAACAATAATTATGCTTGAAAACTAAAGTATTATTTAAAGACCACCAAAAGCAAGGGCTTGCACTTCTATAACTTCATCGGTTTCGGCTCGGTATTACGCAATTTGTTTAGAATTCTGTAAACACTAGAATCTATCAAGAGTGACATCCTTTGTACTTTGGGATTCGACCTTTTGTCCCAGCTTTGCATTTGTAATCCAATTATAATTAGTCAGCGAGCATGCACCTGCTACTGCTATAATAGTTACAAAAGAAGCTTTAGTGCATCCTCTTTGCATTTACGTCTTTGATTTACATGCATAACTTAACAATTAAGATATAACAAGCACGAAAAATGTTTCTTGTGTCAATGCGCATTATTCTCAAGAAATGAGATGAGTCGCCGTCGCCAAATAATAAACGACAGACGGAAAAACGTCATCGTACCGTGGGGTTAGTTAAAAAAAAAGTTACTGCACATGATGAGACTATTGAGAACCCAATATTTTTTTCTTTTTGGCAAACGAAAAACGAAACAGAACAAGTAAAATTCCATCTACGTCAAGTCAAGCACATGCCATACCATTTGTGTGCCTTATAGGCAACTAGCCAGGATGCCAGGATTTACACCGTATTAGATTTTACAATCTTCTCTCACACTATATGGCTAGTTAATAAGTCAGTTACTACACTTTAGAAACTCACCGAATAATGAGCCATATATCCCGATTCCCCTATATAGGACACACTCTACCAGAACCTTACCAAACGAACCATACAAAAAATGAATCTAAAAGTAGAACTCACCTCACGGGTTCAAAAAATGTATGCCAGCAACTTAACTTGGCCTGGATGCTTACTTTAGTCACAAACTATGTTGACAATGATTTAAAAATGGCAGTAACAATAATGTCGGTTCAAAATCTTGAAAAATCACTTCTTTAAGTTGGAATGGTAAAAGGAGGCGCTCAATAATACTAGTGATGCGGTAAAAGTGGCGTAAAGAACATGAATGATAAAATGACGTCTGTGCTCAACAACTTCTGCGTTGAGGAACTTCCCGAAAATTCTAACTAGAACCTTTTTTAGTTGCTGCATAAGCATATATAAAGTTGGTTTTGTATGTATGTTAGAGCATACACTTTCAGCTTGTACGTGCTACAGATTGTACTTGACTCGCGCGCGGCCTATTTGGCAACTTGAGTGCGAACTAGCACTACTCAATATAGTACTGCTCCAAATCCGCTCGCAATCTAACTAACTAACAAAGTAAAAGTGTGGAGCACCAATGCTAGCGTTATGTTGTCAATTCGAAAAAGGTAGTACTATGTTATGTAGTAGCAGTGGTGGTCTGGTTTTGGTGAAAGAAAGGGAAATCGATCGAAAAGACAGGACACAGGGAACACACAATTCGCCAATTCTGCTAACTTTGAGGCTGAACTTGAAGTTTTGTGTGCCGAATCTCCTTTCTGCTTCAACTAAAATCCAATGGGATTCTAGATTCTGGTCATGAGTTTTCTAATTTATTTGCGTTCACCTTAGGTAGGTAGCTTGTTTTACGTAGACTGTTAGAAATGCGGCAGGAAATGATAGATCGGGTTTTTAATTAGTTAGTTATAGTATAGAAATATGAAACAAGATAGATTGTACGAACCGGATTATTTTTGGTTGATGCCAAAGATTTGATTTGGAGTTTTAGAAGTCACGAATGAGTTGAATTTCCAGTTTTACGATGCTTTGAAATATGCACCTGAAAGTGGATTTCAGGATTTACGATGAGAATGAATGAATAATGGAAGTAATAAGTTGGATACAATACACAATGCTTGTTTTCACATGTTGTATATTAATTTTGTACTTGAGTACATACTGAATGGTGATGCTACTAACTAACAATTTATTGTTATCATTCACGGATTAGTTAGTAATTTAATGCGAATTCATACATGCTTTTGATGTCTAGTCTAATCATTTGTAGACAATATGGTGCGCGTGTTATAAAGACCAGTAAATTTTGTAATTCTGATCAATGACCTTTGAACAATACACAATACATTTTTTGCATACAATAGGCTTAACAGCTTAGGGAACGTACTTTTACTATGGAGACCTTGCACGCTTTTTAGGGTTATAGAGGAAATTACATATGTAAGAGGTAATGCATGTGGGAAATTATTCACTTGACATGAATGCATATCAAACTGCCACTAAAAACTAAAACAAAATATTTTTCTCAAATTCTATCATTCAAGCTCTTTGGCATAGGAATGTGAATAAAAGTGTTTCATAGAGTTCTCTCGTGCCTGCTTTTTCTGGGAAATACATTACCTTTTAACAATAAACGGCAGGATTAGTACTGGAACGCATGATTCTAATCCTTGTCAAGTAGCCGCAAACAAATGTATACATAGCAAGTGCCTACTTCTCCCTGCACGCAAAATAAAAATGTCTGACAGATGATCCATCTCTTAAATCATTCCAATATGCACAGAAAAAAAGACAATGGTGTTGACCCTTTTCTGTTGGCAACATACTTAATATAAACGGGTGAATTACATTATGATTATCATCAACCTGGCAGCACAACTAGGCATTGTAATATTTTAGTAGTGTGCCGGTGCACCATTTGTATGCTTTATTACTGTATTACTGTTAACTTGCGGTCTCACTTCTCTTACTATCTCCGGTTCGTTTTGTTTGCATTGGAAGCACATTTTGTTTGTGGGTCCATTTGTTACTCGATGTACATCAGGTACTACAATGAAGAATTTTTGGCAAAGTATTTTGTTTGTCTCCCATCATTGTGTACGTTTAATGTAGGGTGACAGCAGGGATAGATAGATTAGCTTTGATGGTAACTTTGTACACTGACAAAAACTCGGAATGAGAAAACACCAGACCAGAATGCAATCTAACATGCACGGTTCTCTAGAGATTGAGTATATGCGACAAAGATATGAGACTTCATTTATGAATGTCACATTTAAATTCCAGAGTTTACATAGTTGAAAGAATTAATGATGTGACAAGTTTTGGGTGCGATTATATCGCACAGTATATAGGGACGTAAATAGTTTTGGAAAATGTTATTAAGTTAGTATAGCATGTAAAGTGAAACCCATTTAGTGGAAAGGAATATTAAGACGCTTTAAAATTCAATATTGGTATGTTTTAAACTGACATTAGGAAGCATTTTGGTGCTACTATTATATTTTCATTGTCGGGAATGCAAGGATCATTATGACTGACATACATTGACTGCCGTGTGTGTAGTGTAATGTCATCAATTTGATCAGTTTTGTTTGGTTAGCTTCTTAACTACTAAAATCGTTGGATTTGGGAATTTCTCCAGTCACTAGTATCCCATTCCAGAATCTGTAATGGGATACTAATGGCTGCGGATCTAGAATCCAGATTGTTGAGGACTGAAATAAAATCTTTAGCTCGACAAAGACTTGAATGCCATCTGTCCGTCGTAATGGTCTCTATAAACATAAAATTAAATAAATTTTCTGCACAAGTCACACAATAAACGTTAATCAGCAGTTATAACTTCATCGAAACTTCGAAACTTATGTGATTTAGGGGTTATTTGTATCTTTCGATAATTTTGGATCACAATTTAATCATTTTGATTGTATCCTTGACTTTGTTTACTTGGGCTAGAAATGCAGTTCTCAGAAATTAAAACTCAGCTCGCAAGCATACATAGATTAACTTGGCGGAAAAGTACACAGATGGTTTAAAACTGTTGTATCCAATTATTCCATTTATGAAATCTTGTGTTTTGGGAAAATGAAAGATTTTAAATTTTAGAAGAGAAGAACAACAAATCACCCTCAAAATATTTTTTTAACAACTGGATCCTTCAATTTTTAACAATTCATCGTCGAACCTAACATATGGAATTCTTGTCTTGAGAAATATGTTCGTTTAAAGCAGCGTTGTCAAATCTTCCAACAAAACAGCACTTAACTTTACACCGGATGGATTAAGGGCTTGAGGGTAAGCTTTATAAAATTGCATTAGTTCACCTCCGTTAGAATTTTGAATTGTGCAATGAAGTCAAAGTACAGGCAATTTAATGGAGTTAGCGTCTGAACAATTTAGATTCAACTATCCCAGCTTCCAGGACCTTCCCGTAGAATCACAATGTATATTGTTTGTGAATCGTGCGACACAAAGTTTTCAAGATATGAAGACTTTTTACTCCATCTGTTACGAATAGATCATCAGAAAAAATCGATCGATTCGGCTTCAAAGAACTGGAATGACGAAGAAAATGAGAAAACTGTAATTATCACGCAATCACCTCGCCAAGTTCATTGGAAACGGGATAGAATTGACCCCTATAAGATTCTTTGGATGTTTTATGATTTGGGATTTATTGCAAATTTTCACGTTAGTTTCAAAGCTAATTTGATTCTCGTTCAATTCGATTCAAAGTAAGTTTACAATAATCCATTGCTAAACGTAGCAATATTTGTTGACCTTAAATCTTTTATTTCGTCCTGTCAAGTGGTATTACATTGCACTACACACTTATCTTTATGTTTGCTTTCCACCGAACTTTAGAAATTATGCAGATTCTCTGCTCAGTGAAAATGGGAGAAGACATTTACTATCACTCCTGCCCATTCAATTGTACGGAGAATTAATCATTCAACGGAAAAGTGACTTAACTGCTGATCAATGTGAGTGATTGTATCAATTCTATTCTAGCTTCTAGCATTAATATTGCGAAAATTAAAAAGTAACACCCTACTGCCCGTTTCAATGAAACCGACGATGGTAAGATCATTTCACAGCTATAGAACTAATACTAATACGTTTTTCGTTTCTTTAGGGAGTGCAGTTTTGAATGGAGATACAAAAGTTTCGCGAATTTCGCCTTGCATGCAGCGTCATTTCATTTTATCGACTAAATTGAAATCAGTGCCTTTACAAAACCAGCTACAGTGCCTTATATCTGAAATAACGTTGCCCGCCGAAGGTTTGCAGCTTCGAAGAGAGTTCCTTGAAGAGCTAACACATGTTTTGCGAAGACAGTACCCTAAATGCCAAGTGTATCCTTTTGGTTCTACGATTACTGGACTGGGTGATCGAGATGCGGATATAGATATCTATCTAGACTTGAATGGTAAGCATAGTATTAAGAATTTACGGATATCTCTTTGCATTTATCATAATATATTACCTCATGTCGAATCAAATTTTCGTTCATGTATTTCTTCCTTATCAGGAATCACTGTGTCATCTGAATCAAAGGCTTCCGTACAATATACTGAGGATTCCACAGAAACAGTTGCAAAACTTCGAAAACTGACAAATTTTCTGAAAGGAGTAAAAGTGTGCGGTCGTCGTGGGGAACTTGATATTCGCTTTTGTCGTCTGGTCATTCCAATTGTTCATACTCGTGTTCCTATAATACGAACTGAGCACTATAATGGACTCAAATGCGATCTGTCTTTCAAAAACTTGTTGTCTGTTCAAAACTCAAAAATGATTGCGTTCTTTATCTCATTGGATCCTCGCGTCAGGCCTTTGATCCTGCTCGTGCGATACTGGGGACATTACCATGACCTGATTTCAGGAAACTCTATCAAAAGCTATGCAATGGTTTTGCTTGTGATAGTATTCTTGTGCATAAAGCGTATCGTTCCATCGGTACAGTTTATCCAAAATTTTCAAAACACCCCGCCACGACTATGTGACGGTTGGAACTCGGCGTTTTCAGAAAATGCGGTTGCTGTTATGAAGGAGTTCAAGAACACCTTTATAGAGCCGGTTCGGAATGACTCCTTAGATTTCACTGGCACTATTTTAAATTTGGCGCAAGAATTTTTCGAAATGTATGGAGAAACAGATTTTCAATCTACAGTGGTTTGCTCATTGATGGGATGTTTTATCCCAAAAGAAAACTTTGAGCCTGGGAATGAAGAAGGATTACCTAGAGCACTCGAACTTTACAAAAATTGGTCGGCGCAGCAAAGTCTAAGTAGCCGTCTTAAGATAAATGCCTCCATGTGTGTTCAAGATCCTTTTGATTTAAGTTTCAATGTATGTGGCGTAGTGAAACCACATCTACTCTCAAGATTCCAAATGGCGTGTAGTAAGACAGCTAAAGTGATAGACGCATTTTTAAAGGGAGATATTAAGGGAGGGTTACTGAGTATATTTGACCGCGTACAACTGCCCAAAATAAAGCCTGTGGACCAAAAAATCGCAAATATCGAATTCCCTTTGGCTCAAAAAGTACACAAGATAACTTTGTCTATGACCCAGGACTTCAAAATAATTTTTTTGTCAAACTATATGGGACTTGCGACACTTAATACCTTGCAACACAAAATGCTCTCCCTTTGGATGACTTTTATGCAGAACATGATTCTTGAAGTTTTCGGAAAGTCTTTAGAACTCACAATTAAGAAAAAATTCAAAAAAGGTCCCCCTCCTGCAGTTGAATCCGCCAGAAGAGGCAAACTTAAGGTCCCTTCCAAATCCTTAATTTCAGAATCATCTTCTTCTTCGATCAATACTGAAAGTAGATTGAGCAATATGTCAATTAGTAGTACTTCTGGGTCTTCCACTTCATCACAAAGCTCAATAAGTAAAACCAAGAAAAAGGAAGATCCTTCCAAATCAACACCCAGTGATTGTGATCAAAATGCTGGAGTAGGAATTAGTAAAAATGCTAACAAAAAACGATCTAGAGAAAATGCATCCCTTAGTATACAAGGTGGTGCTTTTGTAGTTGAAAAATCTAATGCCCGAGGGGCATCGATTGCTAAAGGGGAGCTTAGCAATGGTACAAGTCCTCGGGCGAAAATTGTCAAAAAATCGAACGAAGACATCTCGGTGACTGTAAAAAATCTGGATATCAAAATGAAACCCAAAAATTTAGATTTTGAAATGGATCCAGGAATGGAAGTGGAGACGTTGCTCAATTCATCGGAACCAGACATTATCCAACTAACAGGTTTGTATTATGAAACATTTATTTTTATTTCTCCTAATTAGTTTTTATTATATGCGTAGACTTTTATTCGCTTATGTTTTCCCCTTCTAGACATTAAAAAGAACAACAAAAGTCCATCGTTAGTCACAATAAGTCATAGTGATACTTCAGGCAGTGAAAGTGATGTAAATGATATCAGCGAAAATTCACATTTGCAAAACCACAGTCTCCCATCAGCTGGAATCTATTCACCGCAGGCTAATCCATTCAAGCAAAGCTTTGAAAAAATCCAGAATGTGAAATCAGCCAACACGACTACCTATGAATTAGGCGGATGCTACCGTTTTGTACCTCTAGAAGAACGAAAGATCATAAGAGAGACAGAGAGAGCTAAAATGGAGGGCGATTTGGCGGATACTAGTGTCAGCTGGGATGAGTGGATTAGCAACTGTAACGAAATAACCTTGGGAGATCTAAAAGCTTGTATGCACACAAATCCTATGGAGCTAGAAGGGAGAGTAAACAATAAAATATTGTCAGATGTGAAATGGGCTAAATTGAAGAATGAAGAGATCGTATTCCAAGCCTGCGTTCGTGAACGATTTCTTGAAGACATTGATGCTGAGATTGACATCACTCTGCACGCCGATGGAGAACTAAATTGTATGTTCTGTACACAAGTTGTAGCCCCTGTGATCGAAATGTATAAGGATGTGGCCTTGTATCGACTGAGCAAATGGTTTAAATATGACAAGAAGGGCAAGAAAAATCAAAAGGAAAGGCAAAAGAAAAGTGTCACCAATGTGAAAGATTCCAGACCAAAAACATCCCAGAGAACATGATGGAAATGCTGTATTAGTATTTGATACCATTTAACACTAAGACTAAATTGAATAAAAGTTGATTCTCTAGGCCTCGCTGGGTGACTAGGTGATAATTTAATTGCGTTTGTTTGTGACTGACTACTTTCATTTTCACATGGAAAACCTTCCACCATTAGCTTCTATGCATTTATCCCATCTTGTGGGCAATTCTTCAACTGCATTCTTCAACAGTTTGGGATCTATCTTCTCACAGGCTTGGCACAAGTCGTTTCGGAATGTGATTTTATCCACGTTGGCACTACGTAGTAAAGTCGATTCGTCCTCAGAATTCGCAATTTCATCTGATGTAAAATACTTTGTAGATTTATTTTCCACAGGGTTCATGGCTTTTTTCAACTCTTCCCATAAGAAGTAGTCTAATGGGGTTAAATCCTGGGATTTCGCAGGCCATTTTGTCATGCAGTTTCTTCCGTAGGATATAAGTCGGTCACCAAATACGGACTCCAAATATTTTAGAACTTTGCTACTTCTATGAGGAGGGGCTCCATCTTGTTGAAACCAAACTGAGTTTAAATCATATCCCCGTGATTCCAGTTGAGGTAGCAAATAAGTTTGGAGCATTTTCAGGTACGATCTATCTGTTGTAGTTTTAATTACAATATTTAGTTACAAGCTCAACCCGATACCGGCCATAAAGTTTAGCACCCGGGATTTGATTTGTTTAAACACTTGAATAATAGTAGTTGTCTCCCTCAATATGGCGTCTGATTGTGGCCTAACATACAAATGCTAGCTACTGCTACACAATTCTCCATTAATTTGTTTAATTAAGTTTTTTCACACCTGTCACATGCGAGTTGAAATAATAAGGCCCAATGACCTCTTTGGGCGTCATTGCACACCATACGATTTCAGGTAGTGGTGTAGATTCCGAGATTTTCCGCTTGTTTTTGTTTCTATTCTTTTTTCCTTTTTCTAATTTTAAGATCCGGAAGTTCCCTTCGTCCGAAAACAATGTACGATTGAGAATGTCTTTATCGACTTGATAAATTTCTAGCATTTTGGACGAATATTGGACACGTCTAAATCTGTCCTTTTCAGTTAGCAGTGGTAATCCATTTTCGTCTTGGTTTGGAAAGCGCAGAATTTTTCCTAAACATTGAGGTTATAAAATTTTGCGCCTGCATAGTGTTTGCTTTGTATACGGGATTTGTTTCTATTTTTTACCGTTTCCTTTAATCACGGGAGTTGTTGAAACGGATGCTTTATGTAGAATAGATTGGGTAAGATGGTTTTTCGACAAGAATTTTGAAAATTGTTTTTTTAAGCCAATTAGCGATGTGTTCATTTTGTTCTAACCTAATTGTACTATACAGTACACAATCAAATGATAGAAGTAGGCAATGATGCATAATTTCATAATTCATACAAGAAAGAAATTGTTTGATCTTTTAAAGGAATTTATTCCTATAGAAATATTATTAATTCTGAAAATATTCTTATTGGACTTCATTGGATCACATCCTTCTACATGAACTTGTCGAATTTAAACTCACCGAACTGATACTGATCGAATTGAAAGTCACCGAATGTTAACCTCTCCCCTTGTAAAGCTCTCGGATTGTAAAACTCTCCGCAGATAAAACTCACCGCACGTAACACTCACCGCTTGGAAAATTCACCGTCGATAAAGATTTCCGCATGTGAAAATTACTTTCGTTGGCGTCAATCATTAACAATACGCCA
>Ga0210040_10004838_pt1 | contig 17371 bp, 10 predicted proteins | sample CryGeyCG12114_NA_FD_185462 | JGI IMG/M metagenome (GOLD analysis project Ga0210040, IMG submission 185462) | Groundwater microbial communities from aquifer - Crystal Geyser CG19_WC_8/21/14_NA (SPAdes) (version 2) | ecosystem: Environmental > Aquatic > Deep subsurface > Groundwater | place: USA... | reverse complement strand
CATTATTTTACAAATGCATTCAAATTAGGGTGTTCATATTTAGTAGTAGCGATTTATTTGATGAAATACATCCCCAAGCGTGTTGGAACGCTCAATTTCTTTCTTCTTTATATTTATACAAACTTATATACACAATAAAAAACTTACTGTGCTGGTCATTGGCTTCATTCTCACTCTGGCTGGAATGTCCTGTCTCCTGTTCCACATACCCCTTGTCATCAAAACTGCTATCCCGTTTCAAAAGGGACTTTTCTTTCTTCTGTTGACACATTTCCAGTCGAGCAGCCAAACCCTCGATCCCATTTTTCTTCCTCTGTCGCTCTTCATTCATTCCATCCACCTTGAAGTTCTTATTATTGTTGTCATTATTATTGTTATTATTGTTATTGTGAGCATCCTCCCGGTCATCTTCCATAGGCTCCCCGGAAATGGACCCTTTCCCCATCTCATCTTCAGTGTCAGATCCATTATTCTCATTCTTGAAATTACAAGCTTTCAGCAGTTGTCGAGTCACACTCGCATTCACGGTATCCAGAATCTTTTGAACTTTATTGTCTACACTCTCCCTATCCGAATCTTCTTCCCCTCGGTCTTCATCCGAAAAGCATGCACTACTCTCATTTCGGAGACTCTCCTTATTCTCATTATCCCCCAGTTCATTTCCATTAGATTTTTCGTCCACGTCCTTTCGTCGCAATTTTCGTCCAGGCGGACCATCTTCAGACATTACGGGGGATATGGACCGACTGGGAGACAAACTCCCATGTCTTTTACCATTCATGAGCAAAGGTGAGTCTTTGTTTTCCCCAGATGGATCTGATTCCAGAGCAGGCAAATGGCGCAATGGAAATCCAGCAGGAAGAGAGTTCAAGAAATTTAGAGCGTATGGATTCGGTGGCAATCCTGCTGCTGCCATGAAGATTGGATGGAAATTTACTGGACCTGTTTGAAATATATTCAATTTTTAGAAACTCGGAATTGCGTACACTGGAGAACTATTACTGACCAGTAGACTCTTCTATGCCACTCCTTAAATACTCTGCGATCCATAGTCAGTTAACTGAAGCATAATTAAACATTTCGTTAGTCTATATTATATACTAGAATGGAAATTTCAGGTGATAATAACTCTACAATGCAATATCAACATTGTACTGTAGAAAAGTAACACACAGACTAAAAGGCATTTTTACCTACATTTTTTAGAAACCTTGAATCCCATTAGGGCAAGGTGAATTTAATACCCAGCTCAAATTCAGTCAGTGAGAAAGCCTTTGTAACAGGAAAAGATTTTTTTCCCATGGAATTTAATTGGTCAAGGATATTTTCAATGTAAATGAAAGGTAGAAACTTATGAATCCTATCTTTTTGATAAAATTGTTGGCCACAACTAAATATTCATGTTGGCTTGTATCTTATGAATGCGTCCCTAATTGAAATCCCAGTCTTAAGTAGCCCCAAAAGGCAAAGGTAAACTTACCTGGAGGAAGGAAAGGTGGCGTCGGTGAAGGATAATTGTTTGGAATTTCGCTACCCGAAATATTCGAATTATTGTCTGGCGATTTGGAATCCTTGTTCAGCTTTGCAGAGAGAAGTGGATGCACTTGCGATGGCGGGAATGTTGGTGGGGAGTCCAAAGGTTCAGCCAACAGACTGCGGCCACTTTTTCCCACTTTTTGAGGGGATGAAGTGGCTGACGAGTTTTTACTCTCCATGTTTCGACCTCGACCCAACTGCTTTATTGAACAAATCGAGTCAAACAAATAAAATTAATTCACTTGATTCAAACGATTCAAACAAACACTATAACTACTCCTGATTTTACCTTGAGATTCATGATGAGACACTTTTTTGAAGTCATGTGAGAAGAGTATGAGCCCGAATGCGAGAACCGTTTACCACAATTTGTGCACTCAAACGGTTTTTCACCAGAATGGATCCGAACGTGTTCCTAAACGGCAAAAACACACCATTACTACCTTTTTCACTATTTACAAGCTGTTAGTCAATGGATTACAGTAGGGATTGAAACCACAAGAAAAGTCACTTTTTACATTCATGCAAGTGCAGGTAAACCATGCATTAGATCATACACTGGGGCAAAATGAGAGTGTAATTCAAAACCCCAGAAACTATACTAAAATGTACAGGTAAATATTCAAACGCAAGACACAACATTTAACCATAACAAAGGCAGCATGGTGATACAATTTTAACTAAACTACTGTTGAAGTAAGTGTATATGCCCACAAGGGCAAACAACTGAATCTTCCAGTCTTTGGAGAATTTTTATGTACGTAATAAATAAAGTCAATAACTAACCAAAAAGACCAGGGCATCATGCAACGAGTTTGCTCTCATTAAATATGACCATGAGAGAGAGAGAGAGAAAAAGTTTCAAATGAATAAAAGGCGAGAAAAAAACATGCTATCAATCTCTAAGGTTTGTAAAAGTTCCTGAGCCTTTTATCTTGATAATGTGGTTGAGCCGTAGCGTATACAGTAATTGAAAAAGTTTGCTAATCAATCCAGTTAAGGATGCAATTAGAATCTTGAAAGTGAAAGATGTTATCAGTTACAAAACACACCAACTTCACTTTTTTAACTCCCAGAGTATTCACTCGGCTGTCACCAATAACTAACAAGATATTATCGCGCTACGCAAATTACGGGATGCTAATGCTTAGCATTTTATTACATACTCAAATCTAGCTGAAGCTATACCTCAACCTTGACAATATTTGTCAAGTAGTACACAAAATCATGCTAAATTTTAAGTAACTAACTAACTAACATGCATTTTTGTACTCCAGAACCAAACGAATTAATGTCAGGAATTAAGAAAAAATGGATATGGAACATTATGAACCTTCAAATGGTGCTTAAACTTGAACGCTTTTTCACAGTCAGGGCATTTAAATTTCCTCAGACCTGCACTCTCGTCATGGCTGATCATATGTCTTTGTAAACGGTAGACGTTTGCAAATTGCTTAAAGCAAATTTTGCATGACTGTTATGGATTCACAATAAAAATACAATAATCAGTAATCTTCATAGCCTATAATCTCATATTTCAGTAAATTTTTCACATTATTATTTATATTTATGATTGATATGCGCTACTATTTAAAGTGCATTGTGCAAATAAAGGAATGTTTTACTCTTTCTAAGGTTCTACAATCTTATAAACATACTTTAACAAAAGAATATTCGTGAAATCAAAGATTTACCTGATTCTGGGTGGGATGCGAGAATTCGTGCTTCTCCAACTCCTCTCGATTGGGGAAAGTTAAGCCACACTGTTCACAAGTGTACGGGGAAGCCACCCCACTGCCACTACCACTTTTGTTGGCTAGCACACCTAGGACCTCTGAGAGTGGAGATGATGGAATGCTCCCATTCGGACTGCCAATACGTTCGTCTTTGACCCCCGCATCGAGTCCAGACTCTGATCCATGATGGTTCACAACCGAATCTAAGCACACAAAAGGAAACAATGAGACTAATTCACCAAATATTTAGCACTCTCACTCTACCTAACTAAATAATACCTTAAACTTTACAATTATCCCTTGTCACAGGCAAAATCAAGCTACATTCGATTGATAATATTTTCGTCCACTCTAAATGCGCGCTTAAATTGTCTCAGTTAGTTAGTTACGGTACTAACCAACTAACTAAACTACAAATTATGCTGACAAACATTGATTATCATGCATGTGTGTATGTATGCATACTCCACATTGCTTACTCATAGAAAAATAGTTAAAGCCAATCAAAATGACCTCAATAAACTAGTAAACACTTCTACTAACTTAAGACAAACACAGAGGCTAAGGTTTCACCGTAGAGCGGAACTCATCTTATCAGCCACGGCTCTATGCTTAGGGTCTGCATTTCAGCCCCACTAACCAACCGTACTGGATCCACAACAATACACCCTCACTCCTAAATCTCCATACATAAACAATGCAAGTAATGTGTTCTCTCATCTTTATCACCGTCTCGACAAATGAGCAGACCTTGTATGAACCAACGTGAGTTATGAACAACAACAAACTAGCCAACTATGCCATCTTCATATCTGTATCAAACACTTGTATCCTGTCTCCTTCCTTACACAGATTCTAGGTATCCTGTTCTATAACTAAAAGTAACTAACTAACTACAGCGCTCAAAATGATTTCTGAGAAATCATGGAAAAAAGCAACAGTTCAGTTAGCTTTTTCATTTCCTTATCAACAAATAGTAGATGCCCTATACCCCAAATTATTCCTACATAACATGCATGACACTAGGATAATTTACCACATTACTCTTATCAGGACAAGTCATTAGCTAACTAACTTAGCATAATATAGAAACTTAACTAGTGATAATAAAAAATGTAATAGTGACTCACTGCGATACGCAGACCATACATGGGCTAATCTCCATAACCGCATAGAGAAAGCATTATTTGCACTGTAACAATCCAAACTCAACATGATGATGCTGATGTTCGTTTAAATTCACCAACAGACTATTATAGTACAACTAAAGTCACCACAAATATACAACTCACTAAAAGTGCGTAACAAATTATTGTTCTCTTTTCAAAGTTTTTACGAGCTCAGCACACTGATGAACAACAAGTTGAAATGAAGCACAACAGCAGAAATCTCCGTCTCCACTATCACTACCTAAAACGAACTAGTTAGCAAGTGAGTTATTATTAACACTGTGAGTTGAATCTATTAGTCATTGAAACTGAGTGCCCTAACTAACTAACCAGAGTTCAGCAGCACCACTATGCACAATGAGAGTAATTGTCACCTACGAAAAACAAAGAGTAGTACACTAGTACTGAAAGAGACTCTTTATTAGTTAGTTTGAATGATTAAAAGTAGTAGTACTCACTAACTAACTAACTAACTAACTAGTAGGTAACAACAATGAGACCATGTGACTGACTACTCACAAACTAACTCCTGCCTATGATTCACCACTAGGTTGACCGTAAATCCTCTAAGTAGTAGCACCGAAAAACAGGTGCTGTCTAACTGAATAATAATAATCCTATTATTCTCTGTGTGAGTGAGACACAGTACTCTGCTGAAAAGTACTATTTTTCCTTCTACTGCTGATTCATCATCATCACACGACAAAAGTAGGTAAACACTAATTTCGGGGCGAAAAGACTAAAAAATGTCGACAGATTTTTTTCACACAAGGGCAGAGATGACTTCCGTCAGTCGTCACCGGTGGGTAGACAAGAACTAGGGTTGCACAGCCCAATGCAAAAAGCCAAACTTACTTTCTCGTCTGTTCTCATGCTTTAAGTAGTAGAAATTGTTGCGCAAGCAGGTTTTTCACATCCACACAGGGTGGATGTAAAGTTTCCCCTGTAGAAAGCAAGTGGCAGTACTGTACAGTACTGTGAATTGCATGCATGTACATTTACTTCCTTGGGTTCCGTTCAGTCCCTGGAAAAAGACACAGAGAGCCCACCAAATGTTCCACCGGCACTACTGCTCACTAACTAACTAACTTACTAACTGTACGCGAATCCCAAACCTATCGTACTGGATACCTACAGAAAAGTCTTGTTGTTTCACCCTCTTTTTTATATCCACGTACCCATCCAATACTAACTTGTTGTAACAAGCAGGGAATTATTCTCATCATAGGGAAATAAGCAGTGGATAGGACATTTCTCCCTGGGTAGTGTATTTAGTCTTATAGTCATATCCACTATGGCTGACGACATGATTACCATCATATCAATTCTATTACTTTTGTGTGTGTGGAAACTTTCATAATCTAGTTTGGAAGTCACCCTTGAGTGACTGTGTATGAAGGTTATGATGAAACCCCTGTGAAGTGATTAGTCATTTCTTCCTCATCACAGTGTCAATAAACAGCGTTAAACGAACACAAAGAAGTAGCAGGCATTAATCCAGAATGTGTTTTCTGTATTTAACTTCAATAATGCTAAAAATTGCATTCAAATCGATCAACTGAGTCTCAAGATACTCATTAAGCTATTTATGACAATCTATTCTTGGGAATTTGTTTTAAAAAATTCTGTAGTTTGTCATGAGTTTTGTGCTTGATTCGCACGGAGAAGAGCCAAAACGACAATATACAGTCTTGAAATAGCTTGGAAAATAGTTTTGGTTAAAAAGACAATTGAGCGCAGATAAACTTTCACGACAATGACCATGACCTAATGTAGAACTCAATAATGTCGATTCCTATAATTCAATTTCTGACGTCGCATAAGTCGGATTTAAAACTTGATGTCCACACGACCTCAGATGCGAAGTTAATGAACATAATATGTTAAAAAATCTTTGCAAACGGCATTTAAACGTTACAATAAGTTACAACAACATTTCTTCGGACTTTTCATTTAATTTCTTGATCGGCATTTGAGTAAAACAAATTGTGTAAACATTAAGTACACTAGTCCTTATGTGCTACGACCGGCGTTGAAGATGGATTTTTCACTGTAAACTATCGAAAACTGTTAACTGCAAAATACAATGTGTCAACTGAAGTCGTCGAAACATAGCGGAAAGTGCTATTAAAACGCTAAAACGTGAAAGGAAACATGGCTTTTGACATTTTTGATCTGGCTGTGAACAAATAAAAATTTGGATTTTTCCCAAGAACAAACTCATTGTTGAGCTTAACCAGGAGAACATGTGACAAAATTTCAAGATCCGTCACGTCTATCGAAAGTTATCTTGTAAAATAGTATATGAGGCATCGACAGACAGATGCACGGATGGACGGACGCACGGACCGACAGAAAGATGTAACCTTTCCATAATGTAGCTTACATCTCTTACTACTTGATAACAAGAAGTTTCACAGACTCCATGAATACTGTATACCTTGTCCGCAAAAAGGAGGTAAATTTTATCCTATCCTACTACACAAATTTATCACACACAGGACAGGAAAAATTTACCTCCTTTTTCCGGATAGTCTATATACTGTACTGTGTATCTTAATGGCAAGTTAGTAACTGACTATATGCTATGCAATTTACGTAATGGAATTCTCAAATACGAGCAAAAATGCAGTGGTTAGTTAGTAATCCTGCATCGCAACTGAAGTATATTAATTCATTTGGAAATCTCAATCAAAATCAACCTACTTAAGTGGCAGCAGAAAGATACAAACTATATAAATTGTAAAAAATGGCGTCCAATCAATCAATATTGGATTAGAGTAGAAAGCTGTTAATAATGGTCTTGTTAAAAACAAAAGCTACAAGTGTGTGCTGGTGCCCCAAAAGGAACTTTCATGTTATTTTTATTATGGAAACAAATAATGTGTTCAACGATGGGAGCATAACATTACACAAACACAAGTAGTACTACATAGCTTATGCATTTATCATAGTTAGTACAAGGGGTTCTCAAAGATCCCTCATCACAGTATCCAAAGTTCCTATAGTGCTCTGCAAACAGTGTAAACCTTAATAACAAAATCGATAAATACCTACTTAGGAATTTCTCTTATGATTTTTTCTTACTCTCTGTTCTTTGCAAAAGTACTTGCAGGCACGATAAATGTAAAAATATGCTCCTAATGGGCTTCAAAAGTGTTGCATTACTGAAACAGGGTAATTTCAATAGCCATCATCATCATTTCATCTTTATATGCATTTAATCACCATTTGAGAGTATAATTATCGTACTCCAGGAGTTCATAACGTGAGTCACAAGCAAATCATTTTTTCAAACTCTCTATCTACGACCACCTCCATAAGGGTAAAAATGTTATCTCATAAAATCAACCCTTTCCCATTTTAGTTAGTATGCATGGAAATGTTCTCGTGTGCACCTAAGAAGAAAATCAAGTCCCACATTCATATAGGTAAATTGCATACATGTAGCAATATGATAATGGCGATTTTATCGGCTCGATACAATTCCGTTTACAAACTAAACCTAAGTCTTTAATGAATGTCAGGAGCAATTTATCTCCAATTCTAGGCAATTCCATTCCCTCACATGAAAACTTTCTCCCAGTCGTCAAGAAGTCAGGTGGAAGAGAAAGGAAATAATGTAATTTCACAAAACTTCGCTCCAACACCAAATAGTAACTATATGTACATGGTTCCCTCTCATGTAGAATGTAACTAACAAGATGGGAAAATTGAGTACTACCACCACTAACAAACTAAATAACTAATACTTTTCACTATTTCCAACTAACTAACTACACGAAACCAAGTTATGACATGATTACACAAAGTCATCATGTGCACGTACGTAGTTACAAGTTGAGTTGCTCAACAACCACGGTGTGATTGCTAAGACTCCAAAATCCAGCGTCTCGTGGTTTTAAAAGCAACTTTACATTCTGGTTAACAGAGATGTGTAACCTTATCAAAATAAAACCATTTTGGGGAAAAGTTGGCAAACAACATGGAACGCAGAAAACAAGTTTTAGATAAATAGGTAACTCACTATAACTAAACAAGTTACGCAGATTTCTCAAAAACTTTAACTTCCTAATAACCATGATGTTCTCTTCCCCAAATTCAAAGCAATGCACAAGTCAGTGGGAAAAGTAGTAATAAAAGTGCTTGTACTATTATTACTTCACCATACCATTTGTACTTGTTCAAGTTTCCCATTTCACAGCATAGAAACTAACTAACAAACGATCCCGGTAACTATTAATGCCGACATTACATGTCCATCTTATTTCATCATGAGCCATTCATTCCATAGCTTGCATACATAATGCAACTACCATAACTCCTAATGTTCTCAACTTTCCTGATAATATTTGCAATCATGGTCACAATAGTAATAATAATATGATGACAAGACATTAACCGTTACAATGTATACTGTAGCAGTCAATGCATCCAACCAAAAACTTGAATGTGGGGATAAAATCACTCACTATTATTGATTCTTCAGAGTTATTAATTCTTATATCCATATTTAAAACAATTCACTCCATATTACTTAAGCATATTCATCTACGCACCGATCCACGGAATGTAAAAATATTTATGGTAAACATTATTAAGGTAATCAGGAATATTTGTAAAGCTACTCACAGCCCAGCATTAAATTTATCATACAGCCCTCAATCTAATGTATTCAAGCTCGCCTCCAACGAAATCTATAAAGGGGGAGGAAGGAAGAAGGTACTCCACGCATTACCTCACAAAATAACTATTCATCTCATCATCTGATGCAAAGAAGTTAGATTTCCTGTTATCTACTCACGTAATAACTCTCTTACCCGCACTCACAAGGGTCAGTTTATTAGCTAACGAACTAACTCGCTCAAAACTCTCGACAAACTAACTAGCCAACTTTGTTCAGCTTCAAGGTATGCCACGTATGCAAATACCAATAATATAACACAGTTAAAATGCCTCCCTATATTAACCAACTAACTAATGCGCCTTTGTGTACACACAATGGGTGCAATATTACACTCCTCTTATCTCATGAGCCACCATTACTAACTAGCTAACTACTGCTACTATTAAGCTACGAGTTAGCTATGTGCAGTGAGGAAGGACACAAAGGCTATAGTATGCACACAGCATAACTGGCCACCTAAATTCCCTTGAGTTATGCTATTAGAAAGCTAATGGTCAAACTGAAATATTTCTTTTAAAATTAATGACATTATTTCAAAAAATATGCAGCTGCACGAAAATGTAACATCATGAACAGTTCTAGGGCCTGTACCTTGTAAACTGGGACCTACGAACAATATTTTCCCTATTTGCACAAAGGTTTGCCCACATGCCCCTAACTAACAAATTAACTAACTACTACTACCTCTGCAAACACACAAAGATAACATTCATTCACTGAATGTACCTTCCGTATCTATAGGAAAAACACAAGTCCGTTTATCCAATTAACTACACCCATACATATTCCTGGCTCACTCACATAACTTATGCAACCGTAGGAATTCCACATATTAAACATTGCAGAGACTGGGCAGAATGCCTGGTCATCTACTTTCCAACTTAATTATGTGATGACCCACGGCAAGCAAAATATGTGAAGGGTAACAATAAACTTTCCATTCACATATGAATACAACTTACTACTACTCCCAACTATCATGTTTATGCTACAGGACGTTCATGTATTCTAAGTCCATACAATACAAACCAACTAACTAACTAACTTACTACAATTTCTAATTAATGGATTCCATATTCATGTCCATGTTTGCCCACTACTGTGCTTACTTCACCATAACTCGAGCACATCCTTTCCAAAATCGGATGTTAACTAAAAATCCTATTTTGCTCCCAAAGTTACTTACTAACCAACTAACTAACTGCATTCTATCTCTTCACGCACATTACATGCTTTGGCCACACATTGATTGAAAGACTACATTAGACACTGACCAAAGATGAATTACTAACTAAGCTACACAACTAACTATCTACACACTCAATTTAGCCTGAGTAAAATAATCATCATTCATGCCCATCTCAAATTATACAAGGATGAGAGGTTTGCCAAAAAAAAACCAGAAAGGCCCCATACTGGTCACTAGTCCTATAGTCTCTCTTTCCTAAAGCACAGGAAGTTCCAAATTACTCTCAAAATGACCAGTTCAACTAACTACTACTACACTCACTCCACGGGTTTAATAAGTGAAATGGATGGACGGATGGTCGTGCATCATGTGTGCAAGCTTTCACTGGGAATAAACTGAGCAACCACCATAGCAGTCTCTAGAGGGAGAAAGGCAAAGGTGGCGATAGGAAAACCAATACAGCGCTTGATGTTCACACATAGTATAGTGGGACTGAAAAGCTAAGGTTTGACTAATTAGCCGTCTTGTATTGTGTGACAGCAGATTGGGATGAGGACAGTGGCAGTAATGTTCGTGCGTCTGTTTTGCCCACAAAAGAATGGAGCGTCGCACTTGTGCAGAATAGGTAATCAGATGGAAGGGAAACAGCAGACGGCATTTGTAGTTAGTTAGTTAGTTAGTTAGTTGTAGCTCTAACTACTCACTCATTATGGCACGTCAACGACGGTATACTAAATACATGGTAGCCTGTAAAAACCTGATGAGTTGGAGTTTCTATCCAATTTTTCACAAGGGAGAACAATAGGGAATCCAAGGCTACTAAGGTATGCACAGGCTGTGTACGGAATTCCGCGTCCTCAAATCCAATGCAACAAATGGAGGGGAATTTTCCACTCCGAGTCATCATCAGTTTACAACGAGTCTTGTATGCGGTAGTTAGTAAGTTAGCTATCCACCTTATTAACTCTGGCTGACTGCAGTGTGGAAAAGAAACGTACGGACAACGTATACAAGAAGAATGTAAGTGGTGAGAGAAGAAAAGTCGAAGTAATTAGTAACAATTCAATTAGAGGTATAATTAATGTCTCCGACGTAATTTGCATGCGTAAGAAGAAAGAAGCCACTACTAACTATTATGTAAATATGATTTCCCAGCCTCATCAGGGTGGAAAGACAATGGGGAAGGCGGCTTTCAATACTATATACTCCAGTAATAAAATGCTCATTCATTTCGTTTGATTGTGGCACTCAATTACTTTTATATAATGTTAGTAAAGTGAGTGTGTAATTATCTTTCACTGTGTGTGTGCTCAATCGGGAAACAAAAAGAGTGGGTCGTTTCGGTACTTTCCAACTTACTGATAGTAAGTAACTACAACAGCCACCATAAAGTCCTGCAATATGAGAAAGTGGTTGAACATGGGCGTTTAAGTAGAGCAAACTACTCTTGTAGTTAGCACATTATGATAACCAATGCTATAGCATATAGCTTAGCTACCTTCATCAACTCACCAACAAGATGATTATTTCCAAAAGCTGTGTGTACACATCTAACTGACAGCAACTTTCAGACCAGAGAAAACTTTGCCGTACCACCCATAGCCCACATAAAACATAATAAAAAGAAGCCACATGGCTACGTTTAACTTATTTCTCTGTTATCAACCAAATCCTCAATTACCCGTATTTTTATTCCTCATTAATGCACACTCTGTCTCACTCACCCACCCACCATGTGTAAGTTGTAGCTTATAGTGCACAAATATATTCTACTTGAGGTTGAGTTATCTTCAGTTAGTGGAAAAACTGAACTTCAAAAAGCATATGTACTGCTAAAGTGAGCACACATACAGTCAAAGTGATAATCATGGCATATTGACATTAGGTTTCTTATACCACACATAAAAAACATACGCGTTTATAAAACCAACCAAGTGAAAACTTACTTTTATTGAGAAAGTGATCTATTCTACTGAAACCATCAACCACCATCTACAGCTGTAATAAACCCAGTTAATTTGGTAGTAAAAATACGACCAACACGTAAAAGCATGGGTGAAAGCATTTGAACAGTAATGGAAAACTATAACGCTAATTTCAAGCTACATAAAAAGCAAGGATCTGGTAAATTCACTTGTTATGAGATGACAGGTCTGGACTCTCAACAAAATTGAATATGTTGAATTAACAGTTTAGAATTTTGGACATTGTACTCTGTTCCGTACATTTTACGAGATTACACACAGTCAACTATCAACGACAATAGTCTTCCTCTCAAACTTTTCTTATTATACAGAATAGGTAAGATTACCACCCAAAGTAATTGCTACAGTTTACAATCTCAATTCAAATTCTCAATTTCTCCCACATTACCATTTCCCGTAAAAATCCTATTGTAATCATCACATTCACAGAAAGCATAAAGGAAATGAATCCTTATAACCAACACATCCTTAGGTGGGATGATGATGACACTAGATGCAGGTATTGTTATCATCCTGATGACAATCCGTTCTACCTTAGTGTGATGAAATGACAATGAAGAACATTCGTTTTGTGCTTACATCTTTACAATCCCTTTCTTCCCCCATTTGGTACAAATAAAATGCTTCCCTCTCACTCACCAGTGCTTCTTAAATGAGAGCACATTCTCCAGTCTGAGCACGTTAGGATCTATAATGCACATCCAAATCCTATCTTTATCCGGTGAGAACCCATTTTCTAACAAATAATGAAAACGAAGCTGAAGCAATGCGTACAAGTAATAGAAGAATTCTTCCATGTCACCCCAACACTGCATAGTTAGAATAAAGTAAGTACAATCAACTTGATGGGTTGTATAATATCCCAAAAAAAATCGTCTCAATGAATATTTTAAGAGTCAGTCCCAGAGCACACGGCTATTCTTTTACACGTTCTTTTGTCATCATTTCACTCTTTTTACTTAAATTGAAGTAAAAAGAGTTGGAAGATAATATGCCCCATACAAGAGCTAACCAAAGTTGCTGTCTTTTCTCATTCCACATCTAAATTTTTGTCGCTCATCAGTTTGTATTAAAAAACCTCAAGTGAAGTAAGTGATTGCATGGATGAGTGAGGAAGGAGAAAAAAGTGCACGCTCCTATATCAAACTACTAACCAGTAAACTATAGTCTTCATCCACAGCAATAAATACTTTCTCTTTGCCTTTCAATTTAATTGCCTCAAATAGCTGAGCACAATAGAAGCACGAGGTAGAAATGTCTTCACCATTCATTCATTTCAAATCAATTCCTTTTCTTATCAATCCAATCTAACTGCTGTTCTTGTCTCATGCTTCCTCCAATACAGATATATATTTTCCAACCAGTCTTTCTTGTTTCTAAACGCATCATCGCCATCCTTTGTTCAACACGTTATAATTGTCCTCCAACATTATTTGTATTCCTCACCATTTTTGTACCCATTCATGCCATTTGCACTGCACAGAGATGCCAATAATATGGTGAACATAAATCTTCTCCTCACATCTCAATCCAATTTAAATATATTCACATCACATTACCAAGTCATCAACATGAAATGAAATCAGAGCTTAATGCCATGGACCAACATTTCTTAAATACGATAATTTTTTTGTCAACCCCTACCAATGCCATGCATACAATACTGGACCATTTTGAAAAATAGCCAATATAGCTATAGGCTGAAAAGCAATCACTATTACTTAAAGTCCTGTCACACATAGATAAGGGAAATCGAAGAAAAATCGTCTTGGCTTGTCATAAGGAAAAAGGAAAAGTTTATTCTCACCACTCTCGTCATTATTAACAGACCACTGGCTTTCTATACAGCAGAGAGAGAAACTAACAACAACAACAGTCTAGCCCTTTGAATAAGTACGACTAATCTTCATGGTCCACCTTCAATAAATATCCAATAACAAAGTATATAGTAACGTACGTGCGGTGTGTATGGAAGACCAAACAACGCAACATTTATTTATTGCTGTCAAACTGTAGGTCCTTTTCATTCAGACCGTTCAATAGCAGCAGAAAAGGAAACTCAACACTCATGATAGGAAACCGAACTGCTCCTAACTACTGTATACCTCAAACTCTTTTCACGATCACTGACTTTGTAGTACAAACAGATACTGGTGAAAGAAACTATAACTCTCATCCAATTCATTCGTGCCAGGAACAAACCTTATGGAGTCAGTTGAGCAGAGATTTATTACTTTTCCCCAAGGTGCGAGTCAGTTACCGAATGGGCTAATATAAGTGCTACCCAAATGTTTCACTTGAATCATTTCATATCTCTATTAGGGAGGAACGATTGTGAAAAGTAAATCTCTGACTGATTCATTCACCATTGCACACCCTAGACACTGTATCCGAACTTTGGGTTTCTTTTTGACAGCAGTGACAATACACAATTATTATTATCATTGTTCGCGCACATGGGGCTTGTGGATAGTGAGTTTATAGTTTCACAAGAGGAGAGAGCAAAACTTTCTCTTTGGCTAAAACATGCACGTATGTCTGAGACAACAAAGAGCAATCCATCTAGTTAGCAATATTACCTACTGCTGTGATGGATCATCCTTTGTGCATCGTCACGATTTCAATCTCATGTACTGTGAAATTCTAATGATAATCATTTGGACCATTTTGTTTTGATCTTCATGCTTCACATAACGTCCTACCTACTACATACATAATGCCCAAAGTCTCCTCTACCTTTTAGTTAGTTAGTTATACAAGGCCTTTACACTCCAGGCAGCAATATATATCCCACTCTATGCTACTTTCACATATAGTCAAGGATTATTGTAGAATAGAAACCGTGAATCATCATCTTTACATAACGAAGCCTATTTAGCTCCATGCATCCCTTGAAGAGGAATCCTATCATATCACGTACACTCAGCGAATGATATTTACAGGCCTGTTTGCTGTACTATAGTTAGTTAGTTGGCAATAAAACTCATCAGACACAAAAAAAAAGACAGATCAGACACAACGATGCAAGAAAACACGCGTTTTCACCCAAAGATTACATTTACATAAATACAAACGTAATGCAATGACACAGGAAAATTAAAAACACAGCATGTGCCTATGTTGTTGTTTCATTGCCCCGTGAAACATTTATATCCTCCCTATTATGCTGTAAGTGTAGTTTCCAACTTAACGAACGAGGTTGGAGCAATAAAATTTTCACTTGACAGCCAAAATTTGTACAACTTGGCAGGTTTACCTACCTGTCACTGCACCTGGTTTTTACGTTTATGTTATTCACATGTTTCCCCTTTCCGCTGGCATCTTGCCATGTATAAATATTGGAGCATAGACCATGATAATATTTACAAGCATTAAACGAGCAATAATACATCCATCATTCCCTTCTCACTGTTAATGAGACTCGTGTGATGAGAGAATTTTTTTCCTGAAAGACTAAATACGTCAGAATATACAATTTAAGCTTGTGATGCCTCACCTACCTAAATTACGTAGTCAGTCATAAAAAGTATGCATATGCTGTAATGAACGTGTATGTCGTTAGGGCGGAAAAAATACTATACACTATGTCTGGTCTCTTTTCCGTGTTTACACCAATATTTCATAAACCTATTACAGCAGCTACCTTCCCAAAAGCAGATTTCACTCCACGTTTATGCATGGTTGGTGACGGAAATGACCATTTCCACATAAACCTTTCAAACACAGTCCCAAATCTATATAAACAGACCAACCATGGGAATAAACGAAACGTTTTCAAACAGAACACCGACACACATTTTTGGAGCACGTATTGAGAACATCATTAGGACTTGTCAAATACACGGAATATTAATAAATCCTTTTTAGTAATTTTTCCAATAATAACTCTTCCACATTCTAACAAAAATTCCATGATATGGATGCTACTAGATCTTTCCCAATTCATAAATTAATTTCATACACAGAAATAAATACACAAACTAATCCATACTACTAGCACACACAACTCGATACATCCTCCCAAGATTATCGAGCAGGAGTGGATTACACGGTAGAAAAGAGGCTGTGCGCAAACTACGGAACCAAAAAGTGATTCAAAGTCCATCAATTCCCCTTTATATGTTGTCAGGCTTGAGTCGCCGTTCTTTTCAATTCCACTCATCTGCAAACTAGCCTTCCCCTCATCGGGGGAAAGAGGAAACGTCCGTCAGCCAAGAAAATCGGTTCTATCTTTTATTATTATTATCATTATTATTCCAAGTGGAGTGCACACGAGCCATATAATGATCCCAAGTCTGTGTTCAGACACCTTTACCACCATGACAAATTGCATGCATTCAACTGGCTTACATGTCTTTCTACCTTTCACCCTCAAAAAATGTATACTGCTGTATACACCGTGACAAGTAGACAGGAAACCTTCTTTCATCCTTTGTGAAGTCAACTTTCCCCCGTCTCCAAATAGATACGGTAACCAAACTTATAAATATTATTATGATCATTTATTCTGATTCAAAGCATTCAAGGTGATACCACACTAAGAACGGTGAGCAAATTCATATACCACGTCCATGTATGTATACACGTGGTTTCTAATGACTTGTGTTTGTTGACTTACTACCTACTACTATATGGATGAGTTGAAGCGAAAACTTTTTTGAGCAAGTGTTACGCTCATATCCTTTGCATTACAATGCACAGTACATTAGAAAGGGTTTCTTTCACTGTTTCCTTTAGTGCACTACATACACACACTGTTGTTATGCTGTACTCTCTCGTCAGTACTCCTGGTCCCAACAAATGTATACACTTTCACTTGACTACCATCTCTCTTTCCGCTCCCTTTTCCTCTCTGTTGGAAAATATTTTCTTCATTTCTCTTTCTCCTTCACGGTTCCATATGAATATGATTTGTCAAAAGTAAGGTTGACAGGAAATTTACTCAGACTCCACATGCATTGATATCCCATCAAAAGTGTCGTCCGGACGCTACTCTTGCAAGAAAGACATCCGTCCATCTATCCCAAATAGTTTACAATGGGAGCATTTTTTCTCCTATTTTCTAATAA
>Ga0210040_10004837_pt1 | contig 17373 bp, 16 predicted proteins | sample CryGeyCG12114_NA_FD_185462 | JGI IMG/M metagenome (GOLD analysis project Ga0210040, IMG submission 185462) | Groundwater microbial communities from aquifer - Crystal Geyser CG19_WC_8/21/14_NA (SPAdes) (version 2) | ecosystem: Environmental > Aquatic > Deep subsurface > Groundwater | place: USA... | reverse complement strand
GGGGCGCCCCGCAACAAATGACGGAAGCCCCGGTCGCAAGACCGGGGCTTTCGTCATTCCGTGAGGAGTCGAGGCGGGCCCACAGTCGCGAGGGGCCACGGCTGACGAAAGCGCCCCAGGTAGCGACGACTTCGCCTGGTTCGGACCGGACCGTGTCGAGACCGCATAACGGTGATGACGAGCTGGCCCGATGATCGATAGGGATGATCCGGGCGGTATCTCGGCTTCGGGCTGGATGCGGCGTGATTCGGTCCTTTTCGCGCATCACCGCTAGGCTGGCCCGGCTGGAGTAAGCCCCCCATCAGGTCAGCAAGCGTGTGAATGCCGTGCCAGCGGTGCGGAGTTACTTCTGACAAGGGGAGAGCAGTAGCAGTGAAGAAGATGGCCGGAATAGCGATCATCGGGGCGGGGCCGGCTGGCCTGCTTCTCGGGCATGTCCTCCACCAGGCTGGTGTGCCGTTCACGATCCTCGAACGATCCTCGCGCGAGCATGTGCTCGGCCGTATTCGAGCCGGCGTCCTCGAGCAGGGCTCGGTCGACATCCTCGGTACGCTCGGCCTGGACGCGAACCTCCGTGCCCGGGGCCTGACCCACGGTGGGATCAACCTGCAGTTCGAGGGGGAGCGCCATTCGGTGGACTTCCGGGAGCTCGTCGGGCGCACGATCACCGTTTACGGACAGCAGGCGCTCGTTACCGATCTGCTCGAGGAACACGAGCGACTCGGAACGTCGATCGTGTTCGAGGCCGAGAACGTCGATCTCGTCGGGGCCGACAGTGCCGAACCCAGGGTCTTCTACACGAAGGACGGTGTCGCCAGTGAACTGTCCTGCGACCTCGTGGTCGGCGCCGACGGCTACCACGGCGTGACTCGGCAGCGCATCGCCGGCGGCAACCTCCAAGCCATGGTGCACGAGTATCCGTTCGCCTGGCTTGGGATCCTGGCGACCGTGCCGCCGTCGACCGACAACGTGACTTACGCGCTGCACCGCGACGGATTCGGCCTCCATTCGATGCGTTCGTCGCAGGTGTCGCGTTTCTACCTTCAGGTCGGCCGAGACGAGTCCATCGAAGACTGGAGTGATGCGCGTATCTGGGACGCCCTCCAAACTCGACTCGCGGTCCCAGGATGGGAACTGACCGAGGGTCCCATCACCGAGAAGTCGATCACCGCCATGCGCAGCTTCGTGGTCTCGACGATGCAGCACGGCCGAGTCTTCCTCGTCGGCGACGCCGCCCACATCGTTCCTCCGACCGGTGCGAAGGGGCTCAACTCTGCGATCGCCGATGTCGCGGTCCTCGGCCGCGCCATCGTCGAGCACTGTGCCGGCGACTCGACGGGGCTCGGCCGATACAGTGACCGCGCCCTCTCACGCCAGTGGAAGGTCCAGCATTTCTCGCAGTGGATGACGGACATGCTGCACATCCACCACGAAGTGCCGGACGCATCGGCGCGTGCCTTCCGCTACCGGAGGCAGGTGGGGCAGCTCGAATACGTGACCGGCTCTCGTTTCGCCCTGCAGAGCCTCGCCGAGCAGTACGCAGGACTTCCGGTCGCGGACTGAGCATCCGGGGCGGAGAAGAGGACCATAGGGGCTGCGTCGACAGGAAGATCGAAGACGACTCTGCCCTTGAAAGCGTTGCCCGGGTTGATCTCGGTCGTCGGACATGAGGAAGGTGGCGGAGCGACATGATCGCTCGCCACCTTTGTCACACGGGTCAGTGCTCGTCGTGGTCGCCGTGCTGAACGACGCGTGGCCAGGGTCAGCCCTGGAAGTCTTCGGGGTCCACCTCGTCGAGGAACTTCTTGAACTCTTCGAGGTTCTCTTCCTCGTCGGCGATCTGCGTGAACTCATCGTCGACGCCGGAATCCGCCATCACATCGTCGGCAACCCACACGGCGGCGCCGTACCGAGACGCGAGCGCGATGGCGTCGGAGGGTCGGCAATCGATGACCTCGGTACGACCCGTCAGGAGCACAGTGAGTTCCGCGAAGTAAGTGCCGCCTGCGATTCGCGTCACCGCGACGCGTTCCAGCTCCGCACCCACCACGTCGAGCAGCGCCTTCATGAGGTCATGAGAGAGCGGCCTCGGCGGCTCGACTCCTTCGATGGCGAAGAGGATCGACGTCGACTCCTGTTCACCGATCCAAATCGGCAGCACCCGCCCGCCACCAGGGGACTCACCGACCGGTTTGAGGAGTACGACGTGCTGACCACGCCCATCGATTGCGATACCGGCGACATGAACTTCGACCATGAGGCGACTCCTCGGGAAGTGGAAATGACACGCTAACGCGGCCCCATCAGAGAATCACCCAGGACGAAGGAAAGCGGGGGAGGGACACCTGACCCGCCCCCTCGCCCCCGCAGAGTCGGAGCGGGAGCTCAGCCTCGGAGGGCTTCCTTCAGCGACACCCGCGCTCCCATTTTGAGCAGTGAGTTCTGGTAGATCTTCGCGCCGACGGCGATCGCTGCGAACGTGGTCACGAGCAGTACCGCGAGGGACAGGAGCGGCTCCCACCACAGTGCCGTGCCCTGGAAGAGGCGGACCGGCATAGCGACGGGGGAGGAGAAGGGAACGTAGGAGAGCACCTGCATCCAGAACTCGTTGTCGAACAGGAAGATGACGGCGAAGAACGGCAGCATCACGAGCATCGTCACCGGCGTGGTTGTCGAACCGATGTCCTCCTGGCGGGACACCATCGCCCCTGTCGCCGCGAACAGCGCAGCGATCAGCACGAACCCCAGGATGAAGAACGCCACGAACCAGACCACGGGCGCACCGAGGGTCGAAAGAAGCTCGGTCTGTCCCGTCACCGTCAACCCGATCAACGTCAACGCCACCATGGCCGCTGTCTGTCCGAACGCGAGGACGCTGTTGCCGAGCACCTTCCCGGCGAGGAGGATGCGGACCGGAATGGCTGACATCAGGATCTCGACGACCCTCGTGGACTTCTCCTCCACCACGCTCTGCGCGATGGTCGAGCCGAACGTCAGCGCGGCGAGGAAGAAGACCAGTCCGAAGCCGTAGGCGACGAGATAGTTCAGCCAGTAGTTCGGATCGGACGGGTCGAGAAGGGTCACTTCGGGCGTCACACTGAGCGCCGAGACGAGCCCGGAGGGCGCGTCCTCGTTGGCGATGATCGTCACGTCGGCCTGGCCGTCACCGCCCGCGGCGGGGACCAGGGCGGCATCGACGTCGCCGTCTCGCACCATCTCTTCCGCCGCTTCCTGGTCGGCGGCGTCGACGAGTTCGAATCCCGAGGCCGATGCCAACGCGTCGCCTGCGCCGTCCACGACGGCGATCGGAGTGTCTTCGGCCGCGTCGGTGGTGGCCTGACTCGCCTGGAACCCGCCGAAGAGGACGCCTGCGAGGATCACCAAGAGCATGAAACCGCTCGAGATGAGGAACGCTTTGCTGCGCAGCCGAGCCTGGATCTCGCGCTCGGCGACGAGCCAGGTCGTACCAGGAGTGCTGAGAGGGGCCTTCTTCTTCGTCATGGCGTTCGGGGTGCTCATCGGACGACCTCCTTGAAGATCTCGGCCAGGCGGGGACGGACAGGGGAGAAACTCGATACGGCTCCCGCCGCGACAGCACGCTGCAGGATGCGTTGCGCGCCGGCTTCGTTCTCGGTTTCGAAGAGTGCGTAACCGCCGTCGAATTGGATGACGGAGACGCCGGGCTCGGAGCGCAGCCAGCCGAGGTCTGACGCAGATACGAGTTCGTATCGGTTCGAGCTGTGCCTGCTGCGCAGATCCTCGCGGGGGCCTGCGGCTCTGATCGACCCGTCCGCGATGATCACGAGGTCGTCGCAGAGGCGCTCGACGATGTCGAGCTGGTGGCTCGAGAAGACGACCGGAACACCCGAGTCGGCGCGCTCCTTGAGGACACCGACGACGACGTCGACCGCCATCGGGTCGAGACCTGAGAACGGTTCATCGAGGATCAGCACCTGCGGGTCGTGGATCAGCGCCGCCGCGATCTGGGCGCGCTGTTGATTACCGAGCGAGAGGGCCTCGACGTTGTCGTTCGCCCGTTCGGCGAGCCCGAGGGATTCGAGCAGGTGATCGGCGTTCGAGCGTGCGTCTTCGGTGGAGAAGCCATGCAGGCGAGCGAGGTACACGAGCTGGTCGCGGACCTTCATCTTCGGGTAGAGGCCGCGTTCCTTCCGGCATGTAACCGAACAGCCGGCGGTCTTCGGCGGTGATGGTACGGCCGTCGACGAGAACTTTCCCGGCGTCGGCACTGAGAAGTCCGAGGGTGATGCGCATCGTCGTCGTCTTGCCTGCGCCGTTGCCGCCGACGAAGCCGGTCAACCGTCCGGGCTGCACGATGAAGCTCACATCGTTCAGTACCTGCCGTGATCCATACGTCTTCGTGATTCCGGAGAGTTCGAGCACACTGCCTCCTTGGGTCGGTCCCATCAGGCTAGGTAAGGGCACAGTCGCGCCACATCCGCCGCGTGGGGGAGCGGGTCCCCCTCGCGGCGGTCAGTCGACGATGCCGTGCCGGTGCGCGTATACGACCGCGTGGATGCGGTCGCGCACTCCGATCTTCTGCAGGATCCGCGACACGTGCGTCTTCACCGTCGCATCTCCGATGAAGAGAGCCGAGCCGATCTCTGCGTTCGAGCGTCCTTCGGCGAGCAGCCGAAGAACATCCGTCTCGCGTTGGGTCAGCGATTCGCCCGTCTCGGGAATGCGAATCGCTCCTGCCTCCGGACGCGGCGTCGGGGCGGCGGACGGTTGCGGGGCGCCGACGCCCGCGAACTTCGAGATCACCCTCCGAGTCACCTCGGGCGCGAGCAGCGCTTCCCCTGAAGCGGCCGCACGCACCGCGGCTGCGAGCTGTTCGGGGGAAGCGTTCTTCAGCAGGAACCCACTCGCGCCGGCTTCCAGCGCAGCGAAAAGGTATTCGTCGCGGTCGAACGTCGTGACGATGATGACGGCGGGCGCCGACCCCGTCGCGAGGATTCGACGTGTGGCTTCGAGACCGTCCATGTCGGGCATCTGGACATCCATCGTCATGACGTCGGGCTGCCGACGCGAGGCCAGCTCGACCGCTTCGATACCCGTGGAGGCTTCACCGACCACCTCGACCTCCGGCATCGTGCCGAGGATCATTCGGAATCCCGAGCGAACAAGCGGTTGGTCATCGACGATGGCGACCCGGATCGGCCGCGGAGAGGCCGCGACTTCGGTCATGAGACGAGGGCCGCTTCGCTCGCTTGCGCCGCTGACGTAACCGGTACCCGTACGCGGACGAGCCAGCCGCCGCGGGGTCGCGGCCCCACTTCGATAGTGCCGCCTGAGGCGATCGCCCGCTCGCGCATCCCCAGCTGGCCGAGGCCCGGACGGTAGGGCGACAAGAGAGGCGTTCCGGTGTTGGTGATCTCGAGTTCGACGGCGTCGGCGAGATAACGCAATCGCATATCGGCTTGAGTGTCCGCTTCGCCGTGCCGTCGAGCGTTGGTGAGGGCCTCCTGAGCGATGCGGTAGAGGTTCACCGAGGTGAGGTCGGAGAGCGGGTGCGGCTCGCCGATCACTGTGAGGGCCGTCGGCATTCCGGACGACGTGGATAGCTCGGCCAGCTCGGGGAGTCGCTCGATCTGAGCGGCACTCGTGTCGTCGATGTCCGCCTCGTCGCTGCGAAGCGTGGTGAGGAGGCCACGCAATTCTTCGATCGCGGTCCGCGCGCTCTGTTCGATCGTGGACAACGCCTCAGCCGCGGTAGTGGGAGAGATCGCGAGCACCGTCCGCGCCGCGCCTGCCTGCACGCCCATCACCGAGACGTGGTGGGCGACGACATCGTGCAGTTCGCGCGCGATCCGCACCCGGTCGAGCGCAACGGCTTGGGCCGCACTGCGTTCACGTTCCTGCTCGAGCTCGGCGGTGCGGGCGCGCAGCAGATCAGCGGCGCGCGCCGATTTCCACGCCCAATCGCCGAAGTACCACGCCGCGGCGAAATAGAGGATGTTGGTGAGGATCTGGATGAGGGCGATAGCGACGAGCGGAGTCAGCGCTCCGCCCGATCCTGTGCGCTCGAGGAGGTCCGGATCGGTCGCGGCGATGAACATCGAGACGACGAGCCATACCGCCATCGCAACGACGATCGCCGCTCGAGTGAGGTTCGCTCGCCGACGGTCCGTCGAGATAGCGCCGACCGTGTAGAGCGCGAGGAAGAGAGCGATGTTGCTGATGACCAGCTCGGGGACCAAGAGGACTTGGGCGACGATGAAAGCTGCTGCGACGAAGAGCGCGATGACGCTCGGAAAGCGGCGTCGGACGGCCAGGGGGAGCGTGATCAGAGCTCCGGTCAGCAATCCGACCCATGCGGGGGCGGTGTCGTCGAAGAAGGCCGCCATACCGTAGAGGGTTCCGCTCAACACGTATCCGACGAACAGTGCAGCGGCGAACGCAGCGTCTCGTCGTACCTCTCGAGGCGCGGGGCGCGGTGTCACGTGCTGCTCGACCATGCTCACACGCTAGCGACCATGCTGGTCGGGCGCGTGCGCCGTCAAAAGTGCGGGAGTATCGACAGGTGACTTCAGACGGTTCGAACAGCAACGAGCGGGCACGGTCGAATGCCCCGGACAATCATGAATCTCCCGGCGGATCCTGCTGCATGCCCTCGCGCGAATTCGGTGCGCCCGCCGTCGCCTCGGTGTCGGGCACGGGGGAGCATTCCGTCGAGCAGGCCGCGATTCCTGCCGGCACATTCGTGATGGGCGATTCCTTCGGAGACGGCAATCGTCCCGACGGCGAGGTCCCGCTGCACGAGGTGACGCTCGAGGCGTTCAGCATGGATGCGACGAGCGTCACCAATTCCGACTTCGCTCGTTTCATCGAAGCGACCGGTTACGTCACCGAGGCGGAGTCGTTCGGCTACTCCGCCGTCTTCCACCTCGCGCTCGACGCGGAGCAGTCGGAGGTCATGGGGCCCGCAGCGGGAACGCCGTGGTGGTACGGGGTCGAAGGCGCCGACTGGAGGCATCCCGGCGGTTCGAAGACGACCATCGACGGCGCCGAGGATCATCCGGCCGTGCACGTGAGCTGGAATGACGCGCAGGCGTACTGCGCCTGGGCGAAGCGCCGCCTCCCCACCGAGGCCGAATGGGAGTATGCATCGCGCGGAGGCGTCGCAGGCGCGCGCTATCCATGGGGTGACGAGTTGATGGATGGGGACGCGTGGCGGGTCAACATATTCCAGGGGCGGTTCCCCGAAACGAACACCACAGAGGACGGCTGGCTGACGACAGCGCCGGTTCGTTCCTTCCAGCCGAACGGATACGGTCTCTGGCAGACCGTCGGCAATGTGTGGGAGTGGTGCTCCGACTGGTACGACGCGAACTACTACCGCCGGTCCCCGCGAACCGCGCCGACCGGCCCCGAGACCGGGAACGTGCGAGTTCTCCGTGGCGGCTCGTATCTCTGCCACGACTCCTACTGCAACCGCTACCGCAACTCGGCCCGCTCGTCGAACACCCCCGACTCGTCGATGGGTAACGCCGGGTTCCGCACCGTTGCGATCTGAGCGGAAGACGTTGAGACGATGAGCGATCCGACTAAGAGGTGGCCACGAGCCCTCTACCAGCGGGGCACCGAGCCGGATCCTCGGTTCAGCCTCGCGAACGAACGCACCTTCCTCGCGTGGACACGCACGGCACTCGCTCTCCTCGCAGCGGGAGTTGCGATCGAAGCTCTCGAACTGCCGATCGACGAGTTCTTCCGCGCGATCGCTGCGGTCCTGTTCGTCGCGCTCGGTCTCCTCGCCGCCCTGCAATCGTGGATCGGCTGGTTCCGCACCGAACGGGCCATGCGCGAACAACGTGCGCTCCCGGCGCCCGCCCTCGGCCTGCCGATCACCCTCGGCGTCGTGATCGGTATCGTGGTCGTCTCGATCGGGTTCTTCCTGCGGTGAGTTCCGACCGTCCGTTCGACGTGGGGCTGCAGCCCGAGCGCACCCTGCTGGCTTGGCGCCGAACCGCTCTTTCGCTCGGCGTCGCGGCGGTCGTCGCAGGTCGCCTCGCGCTCACGAGCATCGGGTTCCTCGGCGCGCTCATCGGTCTCGTGGGGGTTATCGCGGCGCTCGCCGCATACGTGTTCGCAGCCGCTCGCTATCGGCGAGTCCACGAGGCGCTGGTCTCGGGCCGCGAGGTGCTGGCGAGCAGCGCCGTGCCGATCGCGGCCGCCGCGACGGCGCTGATGCTCGCGAGCGTCGCGGCGATCGTCTACGTGCTTTCCATCAGCGCGCACGCCGGATCGTGACGGGGTCGTGCCGATGTGGGGCACACTGAGGCCATGAGCACCGGACGATTGATGCTGCTCGACACCGCGGCGCTGTATTTCCGAGCCTTCTACGGGGTTCCCGACAAGGTGAAGGCGCCCGACGGCACGCCTGTCAACGCCGTCCGCGGTCTGCTCGACATGATCGGACGCCTCGTTGCCGAATTCGAGCCGACTGAACTGGTCGCCTGTTGGGATGACGACTGGCGTCCGCAGTGGCGGGTCGATCTCATTCCGGAGTACAAGTCGCACCGGGTGGCGGAGGTGCTCGAGCACGGTCCCGATGAGGAGGTCGTGCCCGATGCGTTGACCGCTCAGGTGCCCATCATCATCGAAACCCTCACTGCGCTCGGCATCGCGATCGTCGGTAAGAAGGACTACGAGGCGGACGATGTGATCGGCACGCTTGCTGCCAACGCTTCGCAGCCTGTCGATGTTGTCACGGGCGACCGTGACCTCTTCCAGGTCGTCGACGACGAGCGGAAGGTGCGCGTGATCTACACGGCGCGCGGCATGAGCAAGCTCGAGATCATCACCGACTCGGTGCTGCGGGAGAAGTACGGCATCTCAGCTGAGCAGTATGCCGACTTCGCTGTCATGCGCGGCGACACCTCCGACGGACTCCCCGGTGTCTCGGGTATCGGTGAGAAGACAGCCGCGTCGCTGCTCCGCGAGTTCGGCGATCTGAGCGGCATCGTCGCGGCGGCCGGCGAGGGCCCGAGCGTGCCGCTGTCCCCGTCGATCAAGGCGAAGATCCGGGCCGCGGCGGACTACCTCGAACGTGCACCGAAGGTCGTCGCGGTTGCTCGGGATCTCGAGCTGGGGTCGTTCGACGCGACCATCGGGATCTCTGGCGACGGGCGGGACGAGTTCGCGCGACTCGCGACCCGGTGGGGGCTCGGCGGGTCGGCTACGCGCGTCGTCGCGGCACTCGACGATGCTGCCGGCCGCTCTGGCGTTCAGGGCCGCTAGCGTCGTCGAAGTGCTAGCGGGTCACGCCGTGCGCTCCAGCAGAGTGATGGCCTCGAGGTGCATGGTCTGCGGAAACATGTCGAGCACTCGTGCGGCGCTGACCGTGAAGGATGGCATCGCGGCCAGATCCTTCGCGAGGGTCACCGGATTGCAGCTCGAGTAGATGACGTGCCGGACGTCCGACTTCTCGAGCCATTGGGCGAGTTCGGCGCCGATACCGCGTCGCGGCGGGTTGACGATGACGAGCTCGGGGGCCTGCGGCGCGCTGAGCGCGAACTGTGTCGCGTCGCCCACCTCGAAGCGCACGTCATCGAGACCGGCTTCCGCCGCACTTGATCGAGCGCTCGCGATCGCATCGCCGCTGATTTCGATTCCCGTCACCGGAGTGCCAGGGGCTGCGACGTGAAGCGCGAAGCCACCGACTCCGCAGTACAGATCCCAGGTCGATCGCGGTGAGAGCTCCCGCACCCATTCGCGAGCCTGCGCGTACAGTTCACCGGCGACTGTCGTATTCGTCTGGAAGAAGCTCTGCGGCCGCAGATGCAGATCGATTCCCCCGAGGCGCATCGACAGTGTCTGCTGGTCGGTCAGCGCGATCTCTTCGGCGCCTTCGATGATCGCTTTGTGCTCGGGTTGCAGATTGACGCTCACCACCCGGATCGCGGGTAGCGCCCGCTGCAGGGTGGGAAGTTCTTCGCGTATGGCTTGCAGGAGCAGGGCGCTGCGTAGCACGAAGCGGATCATCAGTTCACCGTCGGGAGACTCTGTGGCGAGCACGTACTTGAGTTCGCCACGACGCGATGGCACGTCGTATGGGGTGATTCGCGCGGCGGTGATGAGGTTCGAGATGTGCGGCAGCGCCGCGACGATTCCAGGTGAGCAGATGCCGCACTCGCGAAGGTCGATGCCTCGGCCCTGCTCGTCGAGGATGCCGAGCGTCGGCGACGCGGCAGAACCGCCGACGACCATCTTCGCCTTGTTGCGGTAGCGCGACTCGGGGCTCGGCACCGGGGGCAACCATGCCGAACCCGTCGCGAGCGGAAGCAACTCGCGGACGCGGCGATCCTTCTCGGCGAGCTGCGCGGGGTACGGCGTCTCGATGATCGTGCACGATCGGCACAGTCCCGCGTCGTAATAGGAGCACTGCATGGCCGGGCAAGTCTAGACAGCCCCTCTCGCCTCACCACCCCCGCCTCCGCCCGTTGAGCGAAGCGAAACGAGGGGCCCGGCTCCGTCTGATGAACCGAGCATCCGTCCCCGAACGCTTCACACCGCGTTAACCTCACGTTCCCCTCGCTCGGCGACGGTTGACGAGGCCGTTCCGGCCGCCCCTCGACGTGAAGGACACGCATGCCCTCGAACGCTTGGCGGCACTCCGCTGCAGCCGCCACCGCCGTCGCCGCACTCGTCGCGCCTCTGGCGCTACTTGCCGGTCCGGCATCCGCCGCTGAGCCGTCCACGGTGGTGATCAACGAGGTCGACATCGATGCCGACTGGATCGAATTCGTCAACACCGGCACCGAAGCCGTCGACATTTCCGGCTATCTGGTGCGTGACGACCAGGACGACCACACCTTCACCGTCCCCGCCGACACCGTCGTGGCGCCGGGCGAGTTCTGGGTCGCGGATGTGAACGCCGACGAGCTCGGCGACGCCGGCTTCGGGCTCGGCAAAGCGGACGCAGCTCGCTTCTTCGCCCCCGACGGCACGTCGATCGCCGAGTACTCGTGGGCGAGCGAACCGCTCACGTCTTACGGACGCTGCGCCGACGGGACCGGCGACTTCATCGTCACCGGGGGATCGAGCAAGGGCGCCGCTAACATCTGCTCCGCTGACGCTGCGGACGCGGTTGTCATCAATGAGGTCGAGTCGCAGAACGGGGAGCCGGGCGACTGGGTCGAGCTCGTGAACACGGCTCTCGTCCCCGCCGACATCTCGGGTCTGCAGTTCAAAGACGCCGACGACGCCCACCTGTGGTCGGTGCCCGCAGGCACGAGCATCGCCGCCGGCGGCTACGTCGTGTTCGACGAGGCCGACTTCGGCTTCGGTCTCGGCAGCGGCGACTCGGCTCGTCTGTTCACGGCCGACGGCGCTGCCGTGATCGACGAGTACAGCTGGACCGAACATGCGACCACGACGTGGGGTCGCTGCCCCGACGGTCTGGGCGACTTCGCGCTGACCGCGTCGCCGACGAAGGGCGCGGCCAACGACTGCGCACCCGCGGCAGCCGCCGGCTCGGTCGTCATCAACGAGGTCGAGTCGAACGCTGACACCGTCGACTGGGTCGAGTTCATGAACATCGGCGGGACGGCTGTCGATCTCTCCGGCTACCACTTCCGCGACAACGACGACTCCCGCCCCGATGTCCTCCCGGCCGGATCGATTCTCCAGCCGGGCGAGCTGTTCGTCTTCGAGCAGCAGTCGGCGACCAACCCCGACGGCTTCGACTTCGGTCTCGGAAACCCTGACGAGGTCCGGCTTTCCGATACCCAGGACGTGCCGGTCGCGAGCTACGCCTGGGAGGCGCACGCCCAGGTGACCTTCGCTCGCTGCCCCGACGGCACCGGTGAGTTCGTCGATGTCATCACCTCCACGAAGGGTGCCCCGAACGACTGCTCGTCCGCCTTGCGCATCAACGAGGTCGAGTCCAACGGCGGAACTCCCGGCGACTGGATCGAACTGATCAACATCGGCAGCGAACCGATCGACGCGTCCGGCTACGTGCTGAGGGACGACGACGACACGCATGCCTACGTGCTTCCGGCAGGGTTGATCGTCGCAGCGGGCGGGTACCTCGTTCTCGATGAGCTGACCGACACCACGCCCGGGTTCGACTTCGGATTCGGCGGCGGCGACACCGCTCGCCTGTTCGCGTCTGATGGCGTAGAACTGCTGAGCTCGTACAGCTGGACGGCGCATGCTGCCACAACGTACGGACGCTGCCCCGACGGCACGGGCGAATTCACGACGACCGTCGCGTCGACGAAGGGCGCCGTCAACGCCTGTGAGGGCATCATCACATCGACGCCGTGGCCCGGTGGCGCAGACCTGGTTCCGGTCGATGCGGCAGACACGTTCACTGGAGACCTCAGCGGCCTCGACTACGAGCCGTCCGGGAGCAGCGAGCTCGGCACGCTGTGGGCGGTGGAGAACGGAAACGGACTCCTCTACCGTCTGCTCTCCAACGGCGACGGCGGTTGGATGCCCGACACCGCCGACGGCTGGTCTTCGGGTAAGACGTTGCACTACCCGGGCGGAGCGGGGCAGGTCGATGCTGAGGGCGTCACCATCGTCGGCGACGACTCGTCGGGCGGCGTTTACGTCGCAGGGGAGCGCGACGACGCAGCGAGCAGCATCAGCCGTCCCTCGGTGCTCCGCTACGACGTCTCCGGTTCGGCCACCGAGCTGACGCCGTCGCACGAATGGAACCTCGCCACCGACTTCCCTGGACTGGGCGCCAACGCGGGCCTCGAAGGTGTCACCTGGATCCCCGACGCGTACCTGACCGAGAACGGCTTCGTCGATCAGCGTTCAGGCGCAGCCTACGACCCGGCGGACTACCCCGGACACAGCGGCGGACTGTTCCTCATCGGCGTCGAGGGCACGGCGAGCGTCTACGCCTACGCGCTGATGACGGACGGCTCGTTCGAGCGCGTCGCCGAGATCGGTACTCCGTTCGCGGTTGTCGCCGACGTTCAGTTCGATGCCGACCTCGGGGCTCTGTGGGTCATCTGCGATGACGCCTGCGACGGGCGGACTGCGCTGTATGAGATCGCTGCCGACGGGACCGATGCAGGTGCCTTCGTGCCGACCGACGTGTTCGAGCGTCCGGCCGGCGCCGCCGCGGAGCTTGCCAACGAGGGCTTCGCGGTGGCAGACGACGCGGTGTGCGTCGACGGGGTGAAGCCGACCTTCTACGCCGACGACTCGGACACCGACGGCTATTCGCTGCGCCAGGGCACCATCGGTTGCGAAATCGAAGGCGCGACCCCGACCGATCCCGAAACGCCGGCCGACTCTGACGAGGAGCCTTCGGACGGCGAGCAGGGTCCGAACACCGACACGGACACCGCTGGCAGCGATGCGGGCACCGGCTCCGGCACTGCGACCGGCTCCGGCACCAACGCAGACGAGATCGCGTCGACCGGTGTCGATCTCCTGGCCGGTGTCATCATCGCGCTGCTTCTGCTCGCAGCGGGCGGCGGTATCGCAATCGTCCGCCGTCGCGCGACCGTTTGACGCTACGGGGCATCCGCTCGCAACGAGTGGATGCCCCGTCCGGCGTGGATCCCGTGAGCGGTTGCCGCAAATCGTGACCGATCTGTTTCCCGCTGCCTAGCCGGCGCGTGCTTCGATCAGCACATGCGATTTCGGTTGAGGGTGACCGTCCCGGTGGCGATGGCTACGCTCGTCGCGGCAGCGCTGTCGGGTTGCATGGGGCCAGCAGATCCTGGCGGTCCGGGCGCCCCTGCGGCTCCTGCTGAGACGGTCGAGTCCGTCGATTGCCTATCGCCAGGGCTGCGCTACTTCAACGAACTCGGCCTGTCCGAACCGGTGGACAGCGAGACTGTAGCCGCGCCCGAGCCGGGAACCGTGCCGGATGGATTCGTCGCAGCAGAAGCCACGCTCTGCGCGATCGCCATGGGCGAGGAAATCGACGAGACCATGACGTCAGCGATCAAACAGACGAGCTACGCGGGGGATCTCACGTCACTGGTTGCGGCGATCAACATGCCGAGCGACCCGCGCTCGAACGGCCCATGCACGATGGAGTTCGAGTTCGTGCCAGAGCTGTTCGTCATCGCCGAGACGGGGGAAGCGATCCGTGCCGCATGGCCGGTGAACGGGTGCGGAAAGACGAAGCCCGGCATCAGGGAGGCGCTCGCCGACCTCGAGATCGTGGACGAACAACTGCTCCCGGTCCAAAGCGCGCAATCGGGCGATCCTTTCGCGAGCTGCCTCAGTCAGCTGCCTCCTGACGGGCAGGTCATGACCGAAGCGCCCGAGCCGGTCGAGGGGCTCCCCGCCGAACCGATTCCGGGGGAGACGTCCGTCCCGGACTTCGCCGCCGACGCCGAGTGCGGCTGAATCGCACCCCGATCACGGTGTTCTGAACCTGTGGCGCATGCGATGCCCGCCGTAAGCTGGGCCAATGCCTAGCGATGCACAGCTCGGCGTCGCCATTGCGCAGTTCGCGCCGGGACGCGACGCCGTCGAGAACCTCGACCGGATCACCGGTCTCGCGACCCTCGCAGCGAGTCGCGGGGCGCAGCTGATCGTCTTCCCCGAGTACTCCTCCTACTTCGCGGACCCCATGGACGGGAGCTTCGCGCGTAATGCGCAGGACTTGGACGGGCGATTCGTTGAAGGGCTTCGCGCCCTCGCCGGTCGTCTGAAGGTCACCGTCGTGGCCGGCATGATCGAGGGCGTCGAGCAGTCCGGCAAGTTCTCGAACACGATCGTCGCGGTTGATGGTGACGGCGTGATCGCCTCGTACCGCAAGCTGCATCTCTACGACGCGTTCGGGCAGCTCGAGAGCGATTGGGTCGTGCCGGGCGACGCCGCGGACGCACCGGACATCTTCGAGGTCAATGGTTTCCGGGTCGGAATGCAGACCTGCTACGACATCCGCTTTCCCGAGCTGACGCGGCGCCTGGTGGATGCGGGAGCGGACCTCGTGCTGGTCCCCGCCGAGTGGGTGCGGGGGCCGCTGAAAGAGCACCATTGGCGCACCCTTGTGACGGCACGTGCGATCGAGAACACCGTCTATGTGGCGGCCGCGGATCATGCGCCGCCGATCGGTGTCGGCAACAGCCTCATCGTCGGGCCGATGGGTGTCCATATGGCTGAGATCGGCGAGGCGACCGATGTCGCTGTGGCCTGGATCTCGACTGAACGTCTCGCTCAGGTTCGGGTGAAGAACCCGGCTCTTGCGCTCCGCCGCTATGGGGTTCACCCCGCGTAGCGGCATTTGCCTGATGACGGGCTGTCGTCAGCGGCGGAGGTCCGCCAGCTGGCGTGAAGCCTGTTCGAGGACGTCGAGGCGCTTGCAGAAAGCGAAGCGCACGAGCGAAGCGTATTGGTCTGCAGTCTCGGGGAAGCAGAACGCGGAGATCGGGATGCCGACGACTCCCGCGAGCCGCGGGAGATCCCGGCAGAGCTGCCTGGCGTCTCCATAGCCGAGAGGAGCGGCGTCGGCGACGACGAAGTAGCCGGCGCGGGGGAGTGAGACGGTGAACCCGGCTTCGCGGAGCCCGCCGACCAGCACGTCGCGTTTCGCGGCGAGGTCACGGGCGAGGGAAGCGTAGAACTCGTCCGGAAGCGCGAGGCCCGCAGCGATCGCGGGTTGGAAGGGTGCGCCGTTGACGTAGGTGAGGAACTGTTTGACGGCGACGATGGCGTCGATCAGCTCGGGCGGCGCGGTGAGCCAGCCGATCTTCCACCCTGTCGTGTTGAACGTCTTGCCGCCGGAGGACACCGTGATGGTGCGCTCGCGGGCTCCGGGCAGTGTCGCGATGGGCGTGTGAACGACTTCGTCGTAGAGGAGGTGTTCGTAGACCTCGTCGGTGAGGATGATCGCGTCGTGGCGCTCAGCGAGCTCGACGATGAGCGCGAGCGTCGCCGGTTCGAACACGGCGCCGGTCGGGTTGTGGGGGGTGTTGACGAGGATGATGCGGGTGCGGTCGGTGACCGTGTCGCGGAGCTCGTCGAGATCAGGCTGGAAGTCGGGTCGGCGCAGCGGAACCGTCTTGTGGATGCCGCGCGCCATTGCGATGCATGCGCCGTATTCGTCGTAGAACGGTTCGAACGTCACCACCTCGTCGCCCTCATCGACGAGCGCGAGGATGGTGGCGGCGAGAGCCTCGGTGGCCCCGGCGGTCACGAGCACTTCGCGATCGGGGTCTACGTCCAGTCCGTAGAACCGCTTCTGGTGGTCGGCGATCCCCTGTCGAAGCACCGGGAGACCGCGGCCGGGCGGATATTGATTGTTGCCGGCAGCGATCTCGCGCTGCGCGACTTCAAGGACCTCGGCCGGCCCCGAATAGTCGGGGAACCCCTGCCCGAGGTTGATCGACTCGGTGGCGATCGCGAGCGCACTCATCTCGGCGAAGATCGTCGTCCGAGCGGTGCCGTCGGGGTCGAGCAACAGAGCTCCGCGAGCAGCCCGCTGCCATGGTCCCTTCACCGTCACGGCTCCACGCTACCGCCGCGGAACTGTGGAAAGCGCCCGCGCCGTAACACGGCGTTGCCCTACGGTGATCCCGTGAAACCGGCCACCCGCACCACCGCAGCCCTCCTCGCGGTTCCCGTTCTCCTATCAGTTGCGCTGTTGCTCGGCGCTTGTAGTCCGCCGTCCGAGACAGCCCCCACGATGTCGCTTGCGGTGCCGGATGCCTCATCTAGTCCAAGCGTCGAAGCAATAGATGACTTTTACACCGGTTACATCAAGGCGAGTGATGAGGTCGCAAATGGTGCCGCTGAGGTCTCGCTTCTCGATCCGTACGTCACTGCCGAGCAGTTGAAGCGGGAGGCGGATTCCGTCCAGTCGCTCGAGCAGCGCGGCCTCCGGCTGGAGGGCTCCACGCATGCCTATGGAGTGCGGGTGCAGGACGCAGACGCCACACATGTGGTTTTCTATGCTTGCCTCGACATTTCGGAAAGTCGCACGATCGACGCCAAAGGTGTTGATGTCACCTCGTCAGAAAGGATCGTGCTTCAGCCGATCATCGCTTCGCTTCGCGTTCTCGATGGAACGCTAAAGCTCGAATCTCACGATTCATGGGCTGGCGAGAACTTCTGCTGACGGGCGGTTTGCTGGCAGCGTTGACCGCGCCAGCCACCGTCGCGTACGCAGCGGACCCGCCCTGCACGGCCGCTGATGTTCGCTCCGAGCGGTGCGGATCGAGCGCCCAGCCGTCGACGTCAGCCGGGGTCGGGAACGGCGCGGTCGAGGTTGGTGCCGTGGTGACGCTGCCGGGCGGATCGGTCGAGACCGACGGGGGCTCCGACGCTGGCGGCAGCGCGGTGGACCTACCAGCGACGGTGGATCCGTGCGCGCCTGGCATCCCGCATGATCCGCTGCTGGTCTGCCGTGACGACTACACGGTGACGTTC
>Ga0210040_10004836_pt1 | contig 17374 bp, 21 predicted proteins | sample CryGeyCG12114_NA_FD_185462 | JGI IMG/M metagenome (GOLD analysis project Ga0210040, IMG submission 185462) | Groundwater microbial communities from aquifer - Crystal Geyser CG19_WC_8/21/14_NA (SPAdes) (version 2) | ecosystem: Environmental > Aquatic > Deep subsurface > Groundwater | place: USA... | reverse complement strand
CCTCGGCCACGGGGAAGGGGGCGGCGGGGGCCGTGGCGGTGCCGGGCGGCGCGGTCTGGGCGGCGGCGAACTGGGCGAAGGCCATGCCGCCCGCGACCGCGGCGCCGAGGCTCAGCCCGGCGACCAGGGCGGTGTTGGGGGCCGTTCTTGCCCTGTTGCCGGAACCGTTCATTGCTTCGTCACCCAAGTTGATAATGCGAGTGACTCTTAGTTACATCCGGTTTGAGGGTCAAGGAGCGGGCCGAGCGCCGGGGGGCGGGGCAGGCAGGGCCGGGGGCGGCGTTGCCCTCCTGTGACGGGCGCTGCCATGATCCGCTCTCCGGGCCGCCATATTTCCCCGGCAGCCTGGCAAAGCCTGGCCGCCGGACAGGCCCAACACGCGGAGGATGCCCTCACGATGATCTCCCTCTCCCGCCTCGCCCTCGTGGCCTGCCTCATGGGCGGCCTCGGTGCCCTCGCTCCGTCTGCCCAGGCCGCGCCGGTTTCGGCGGCGCCCATGCTGGGTGCCGCGGTGTCGGGCCTCCATGACGGGCTGGTGGAGGACGTGCGCTACGTGACCCGCTGCCGCCCCGTCGTGGTGCATCGCCGGGATCGCTTCGGCCGCCCGGTGCGGGTCCAGCGCGAGCGCTGCCAGCGGGTCTGGGTCGGCCGGGGCCGCTGACGCGCGCCGTGGCGCGCTGACGGGCGCGCTGCCTGCCGCCCATGGATGCGCCATGGAGGCGAGGGTGGGCGTGGCTGCGCGGGACCATCCCGGCGCTTGCTTCCCACCCTCGCCCAGGTGATTGACAGTTCCGTGACGCGGCCCTACCCCGCCGCGCCCGTCCCGGAAGGTGTCTCCCCCAATGGCTCTCGCGCTCGTTTTCCCTGGCCAGGGCAGTCAGGCCGTCGGCATGGGCCGTGACCTGGCCGGAGCCTTTCCGGCTGCGCGCGAGGTCTTCGAGGCGGTCGACGAGACGCTGAAGCAGCACCTTTCGCGCCTGATGTTCGAAGGCCCGGCGGAGGAGCTGACCCTGACGGCGAATGCCCAGCCGGCGCTGATGGCGGTTTCGCTGGCGGTGCTGCGCGTGCTGGAGGCCGAGGGCGGGCTGGACGTGCGCGGGCGCGTGGCGCTGGTGGCGGGGCATTCGCTCGGGGAATACAGCGCGCTCGCGGCCGCGGGGGCCTTCGACGTGGCGCAGGCGGCGCGGCTGCTGCGGCTGCGGGGCGATGCGATGCAGGCGGCGGTGCCGGCGGGCACGGGCGCGATGGCGGCGCTGCTGGGTGCCGAGATGGACCAGGCGCGGGCGATCTGCGAGCGGGCCTCGGTGGATCCCCTGACGGAGGAGAAGCAGGTGGTGGAGGCCGCCAACGACAACGGCGGCGGGCAGGTGGTGATTTCCGGCCACAAGGCGGCGGTGGAGCGGGCCGTGGAGATCGCCAAGGCCGAGGGTATCCGGCGCGCGATGATCCTGCCGGTTTCGGCGCCCTTCCATTCCTCGCTGATGGCGCCCGCGGCGGAGGCCATGGCGGAAGCGCTGGAGCGCGACCCGCCGCGGGCGCCCTCCGTGCCGGTGGTGGCCAATGTGACGGCGGCCAAGGCGACGGATCCGGGCACGATCCGGGAGCTGCTGGTGCGGCAGGTCACGGGCACGGTGCGCTGGCGGGAATGCGTGGCGGCCATGGTGGAGATGGGCTGCGACACCTTCGTGGAGGTGGGCTCGGGCAAGGTGCTGACCGGGCTGATGAAGCGAAACGCCCCGGATGCGCGGGCCATGGCCTGCGGCACGCCGGCCGAGATCGAGGCGGTGCTGCGCGCGCTGTGACCCGGATCACGGTGGAAGACGCGCCCGGCGCGGCCGGGCAGCCCGTGGGGCGGGACGAGGTCTGGGCGGGGCTGCTGGCCTTCAACGAGGCGGGATCCGGGCCCGGATCCTTCGCTTCCCGCCCGCTGAGCGTGCTGCTGCGGGGCGAGGACGGGGCGGTGCTCGGCGGCCTGGTGGGCCGGAGCTATTCGGGCTGGCTCTACGTGGAGTTGTTTCACCTTCCTGAGGAGCATCGCCGCGCGGGGCTGGGGCGGGAGATGCTGTCCGTCGCCGAGCGCGAGGCGGTGGCGCGGGGCTGTGTCGGGGTGCGGCTGGAGACCTATTCGTTCCAGGCGCCCGGATTCTACGCTCGCATGGGTTATCGGGTGGTGGGGCAATTGCGCGACTGCCCGCCGGGGCATACCCGCTTCTCGCTTGCCAAGCGCCTCGATGGCGTGCCGCTGGAGGAAATCGCATGTTCGACCTGACCGGGAAGTCCGCCCTCGTCACCGGAGCCACCGGGGGGATCGGGGCCGCCATCGCGCGGGGCCTGCATGCCCAGGGGGCGCGGGTGGCGCTGACCGGGCGCCGGGAGGCGGAGCTGGCTGCCCTGGCCGCGGAGCTGGGGGAGCGCGCCTTCGTGGCGGCCGCCGACCTGTCCGATCCCGCGGCGCCGGCCGAGCTGGTGGAAAAGGTGGAGGCGGCGTTCGGAGGGCTCGACATCCTCGTGAACAATGCCGGGCTGACGCGGGACGGCCTGGCGCTGCGCATGGGCGACAAGGACTGGTCGGACGTGATCGAGGTGGACCTGACGGCCCCCTTCCGGCTGGCGCGGGCCAGCCTGCGGGGGATGATGAAGCGGCGTTCGGGGCGGATCATCTCCATCGCCTCGATCGTGGGGGTGACGGGCAACCCGGGGCAGGCGAACTACGCGGCGGCCAAGGCCGGGCTGATCGGGATGAGCAAGGCGCTCGCCCAGGAGGTGGCGCCGCGCGGCGTGACCGTGAACGTGGTGGCGCCGGGCTTCATCCAGACGGCCATGACGGACGCGCTGAACGAGGCGCAGCGCGCGGCGCTGATGGGCCGGATACCGCTGGGCAAGATGGGCTCGGTTGCGGACATCGCGGCGGCGGTGGCCTACCTGGCCTCGGACGAGGCGGCCTGGGTGACCGGGGTGACGCTGCACGTCAACGGCGGGATGGCCATGATCTGACGCGGCGCGGCGGGCACACCGGGGCTTGATCCGGGGGGCGCAAGGTCCATCCTGCCTTCCCGGCCAAAGCGTGGTCTAGGCCCCCGGAAACAGGCATGCTAAGGCCCGCGCCCTGCGCCCGGGCGTTTACGCGAGACGGCCCGCCCGGCCGGCACAGACGGATTTCCGGCGGTTCACCGCCATCAGGAGAGAGCAAGCGCGATGAGCGAAACCGCCGAGAAGGTGAAGAAGATCGTGGTCGAGCACCTCGGCGTCGAGGAGGCCAAGGTCACCCCGGAGGCGTCCTTCATCGACGACCTGGGCGCGGACAGCCTGGACACCGTCGAGCTGGTGATGGCCTTCGAGGAGGCCTTCGGGGTCGAGATCCCCGACGACGCCGCCGAGAAGATCACGACGGTCGGCGACGCGATCACCTATATCGACGCCCACAAGACGGCCTGAGGGCCAAGCCGGGGCGGCGAACGGCCAGAGGGCCGGTCGCCGCCCTTTCTGAAACGGATGCGCGAGGCGGAGCCGGGATAACCGGTTACCGCCCGGACCCGGATCAACGGCCGGGCGGTGCGCGGGAGGAGTAGCGAGAGTGTTCGGTCAGCTCAGGGCCCCGCGCCGCGTCGTCGTCACCGGGATGGGCATCGCCTGCCCGCTCGGGCTCGGGGTGGAACGCGTCTGGAAGCGCATGCTGGGCGGTGAGTCCGGCATCGCCGCGATCCAGTCCTTCGATGTCTCGAACATCCCGGCGAAGATCGCCGGCATCGTGCCGAACGGCACGAAGGCCGATGGCGGGCTGGACCTGGCCGAGTGGATCCCGGTCAAGGACCAGAAGAAGATGGACCGCTTCATCCAGCTCGCGCTGGTGGCGGCGACCGAGGCGGTGGAGGATTCCGGCTGGGTTCCCGAGAGCGAGGATGACCGCCACGCGACGGGCGTGATGATCGGCTCCGGCATCGGCGGGCTTCAGACGATCTACGAGGCTTCCATTCAGATCGCGGCGGGCAAGCACCGGCGGCTCTCGCCCTTCTTTATTCCGTCGGCGCTGATCAACCTCGCCTCCGGGCATGTTTCCATCAAGTATGGGTTCAAGGGACCGAACCATTCGGTGGTGACGGCCTGCGCCACGGGGGTGCATGCGCTGGGCGATGCGGCGCGGCTGATCGCGCTGGGCGATGCGGACGTGATGGTGGCCGGCGGCGCCGAGGCCGCGGTCAGCGAGCTGGGCATGGCGGGCTTCGCGGCCTCCCGTGCGCTGTCCACCGCCTTCAACGACACCCCGGCCGAGGCGTCCCGCCCCTGGGACAAGGACCGCGACGGCTTCGTGATGGGCGAGGGCGCGGGGGTGCTGGTGCTCGAGGAGTACGAGCACGCGAAGAAGCGCGGTGCCAAGATTTACGGCGAGGTGATCGGCTACGGCATGTCCGGCGACGCCTATCATATCACCGCCCCGGCCGAGGGCCACGAGGGCGCTTTCCGGGCGATGACCGCCTGCCTCAAGTCGGCGGGCATCGGCACGGGCGACATCCAGTACATCAACGCGCACGGCACCAGCACGCCGCTGGGCGACGACCTGGAGTTGCAGGCGGTGGAGCGGTTGTTCGCGGAGGATGCCAAGGGCGTCGCCATGTCCTCCACCAAGTCCGCCATCGGGCACCTGCTCGGGGCCGCGGGGGCGGTGGAGGCGATCTTCTCGCTGCTCGCGATCCGCGACGACGTGGCGCCGCCGACGCTGAACCTGCACGAACCCTCCAACCCCTCGGCGATCGACCGGGTGGCGAACGAGGCGCAGCCGCGCAGGATCGAGGTGGCGCTGTCCAACTCCTTCGGGTTTGGGGGCACCAATGCCTCCATCCTGTTCAAGGCCGCGGCCTGAGACGCTGCCCCGGGTCCGGCCCGGGGGTTGAGGGGATGGCTTGCCAATGGGACGGGCGATCCGCGCGCTGCTGATCCTGGTGTTGCTGCTCGGCCTGGCCGGGGGCGGCGCGTTTTTCTACGCCCAGTCCGTCTATGAACGGCCGGGGCCCCTGGCGGCGCCGGCGCAGGTTGTGGTGCCGCGCGGGGGTGCCGAGACGATCGGGGCGGCGCTGGCAGAGCGGGGCGTGGTGGCGGATGGCCGAGCCTTCCTGGCGGCTGCCTGGGCCACGCGGGGGCAGGGGCCTTTGCGGGCGGGGGAATTCCTTTTTCCGGCCGGGGCGTCGCTGGCGGATGTGCTGGGGGTGCTGCGCACCGCGCGGCCCGTGCAGCGGCGACTGACCATTCCCGAGGGGCTGATGGCCCGCCAGATCGTCGCGGTGATCGACCGCGCCGAGGGGCTGGTCGGCGAGACGCCGCCGGTCGACGAGGGCGAGGTGCTGCCCGAGACCTACACCTACCAGTACGGGGATACGCGGGCGGCCATCGTGCGCCGGGCGATGGCGGCGATGGACGAGGCCCTGAAGGAGGCCTGGGCCAACAAGGCGCCGGACCTGCCCATTTCCTCGGCGCGGGAGGCGCTGGTGCTGGCGAGCATCGTGGAGCGCGAGACCGGGCAGGCGGCGGAGCGGCCGCGGGTGGCCTCGGTGTTCCTGAACCGGCTGCGGCGCGGGATGCCGCTGCAATCCGATCCGACCGTGGCCTATGCCGCGACGGACGGCGCGCCGCTGGAGCGGGGCCTGACGCGGGCGGACCTGGACCGGGAACACCCTTTCAACACCTACCGCAACCGCGGGCTGACGCCGGGGCCGATCGCTTCCCCGGGCAAGGAGGCCTTGCGCGCGGTGACGCGGCCGGAGGCGACCGACTTCCTTTACTTCGTCGCGGATGGCAGCGGCGGACACGCCTTCGCGCGCACGCTGGAGGAGCACAACCGCAACGTGGCGCGCTGGCGCGAGGTGGAGCGCGCCCGGGGAGCGGCGGGCGCCGGGGCGGATCCCTCCCCGGGCCCGGTGCCGGCCACGGCGGCGCCGCAGCGGTGAGGCTCCGCGCGACGCGGGGGGCGTGAGCGGCCCTCCGGGGCTGCGCGGCTGGCCACTGTGGTGGCGGCTGCTGGTGATCGCGGGGCTCTGGGGCACGGCCTTTCCGGTGATACGCCAGGCGGCGCGGTCGATGCCACCTTTCTCCTTTTCCTTCAGCCGGGGCGTGGTGGGCTGCGTCGCCATGCTGGGCTTCGCCTTCGCGACCGGGGCTTTCCGGGGGCTGGGGCTGCGCTTCTGGCGGCATGGCCTGGTGCTGGGAAGCACCAACGGGTGGCTGGCGAATTGCCTGACCGCCATGGCGCTTCTCTCCCTTGGCGCGGCTTCGGTGGCGCTGGTCCAGTCCACCACGCCGCTCTTCGTGGCGCTCCTGGCCTTCGGCTTTCTTCCGGCGGAGCGGCCGGGACCGCGGACGCTCGCGGGGATGATGATCGGGTTCCTGGGGATCGCGGTGATCCTGGGTCCTCAGGCGCTTTCCGGCGGGGAGGCGGGGCTGGCCGGGCTGCTCGTGCTGGTGGTCGCCTTCGGTTACGCCGTGGGCACCATCTATGTGCGCCGGGTCCGGCCGGGCAGCCCGGTGGCGCTCTCGGTCGGGCAGCAGGTGGTGGGCACGGCGGGCGCGGGGCTGCTGAGCCTGTTCTTCGATCCTGCCGGCAGCTTCGACCAGCCCTGGGCGGTCTATGGGGCGGCGCTGTGGGTGGGGCTGGTCGCCTCGGCGGTGCCGCTGACGCTGTTCCTGATGCTGCTGCAGCGGGCGCGGGCGACGGATGGCGCGATGACCAGCTACCTGCAGCCGGGCTTCGCGGCGTTGTTCGCGGCGCTGCTGCTGGGGGAATGGCCGGAGCTGCGCGTGGTGGCGGGGGGCGTGGTGATCCTGGCGGGGGTCTGGCTGGCCACCAGTGGAGCGCGGGCGGCCTGAGGGTGGCCGCCCGCGGGATGGCTCAGGCCGGCTCGGGCACCGGCTCGGCCGGTGCGGCGACATGGGCCCGGCTGCGCATCAGCGGCTGGATGCGCTCGCCGAACTCCACGATGCCGCGCTGGAAGTCGTCGAAGGTGAGGAGGACGCCGGCGAGGCCCGGGACCTCCGCCATCTCGTCCAGCATGCGGGCGACGGAGGCGTGGGAGCCGATCAGCGTGCCCATGTTCAGGTTGATGGCCCCTTCGGGCAGCGCATACTGCTTGGCGTTGGTGTCCGCGCCCGAGCGCGTGTCGGCGGCGGCCTGGCCGGCCATCCAGGCGATGGCCTCACGGTCGGCGCCGGCCTGGTAGTGCTGCCACTTGGCCATGGCGGCCTCGTCCGTCTCATCGGCGATGATCATGATGAGGGCCAGCGAGCCGACCTTGCGGCCCGTCGCCGCGGCGGCCGCCTGGACGCGGGCGGTCATGGGGGCGAGCGCCCCGGGGGTGTTGATCCCCTGACCCAGGCAGAAGTTGTAGTCGGCGTAGCGGGCCATGAAGTCGAGGCCGGCCGCGCTCTGGCCGGCGCAGACGATCTTGATCTCCCCGGCCGGCATGGGGAGGAGGCGGCAGTCGTCCATCTGGAAGTGACTGCCCTTGAAGTCGGAGCGGCCGGTGGCCCAGAGCTCGCGGATGATGGTCGCGTATTCCGAGAGGTGGTCGTAGCGGCTGGCGAAGTGCTCGTCGCCGGGCCAGAGGCCCATCTGGGAGTATTCCGGGCGCTGCCATCCGGTGATGAGGTTCACGCCGAAGCGGCCGGGGGCGATGGAATCGATGGTGACGGCCATGCGGGCCATGATGGCAGGGGGCAGGACGAGGGAGGCGGCGGTCGCGAAGAGCTTGATGCGGGTGGTGACGGCGGCGAGGCCTGCCATGAGGGTGAAGGATTCCAGGTTGTAGTCCCAGAAACCGGTTGCTCCGCCGAAGCCGCGGAGCTTGATCATGGAGAGCAGGAAGTCGAGGCCGTAGTGCTCGGCCTTTTGGGCGATCTCCTTGTTCAGCTCGAAGCTCGGCTTGTACTGGGGGGCGTTGGACGAGATCAGCCAGCCATTGTTGCCGATGGGGATGAAGACGCCGACTTCCATGATCCGGTTCCTTTTCGCTGACCCTCGGTGAGGCTGGGCTGCGAAAGGCGGAGCAAATCCCGTTCCATGCCGGGAGGGGCGAGGGGCCTTTCCCGCGCGCAGGTCTTTCAGGAAAGCCTTTCTCTCCCCATACAGGGAGCTGCATTACAGAAAGGACATGTTTGAGCCGTGGAAGCCGAAGTCATCATCGCCCTCGTGGCCCTGATCGGGATGGAGGTGATCCTCGGGATCGACAACCTCGTCTTTATCGCCATCCTCACCAATCGCCTTCCGGTGGAGCGGCGGAGATCGGCGCGGCTGATCGGGCTCGGGCTCGCGGTGGTGATGCGGCTGGGCATGCTGGCCGGGGTGGGCTGGCTGATCTCCCTCACCCAGCCGTTCTTTTCCGTGCTGGGAATGGATTTCTCCGGCAAGGACCTGATCCTGATCGCGGGCGGGCTGTTCCTGATCGGCAAGGCGGTGGTGGAGATCCACCATCGTGTGGACCCGGCGGCGCAGGCCGAGGAGAAGGCGGCGAATGCGGTGACCGCCAGCTTCGGCGCGACCGTGTTCCAGATCATCCTGATTGACATGGTGTTCAGCGTGGACAGCATCCTGGCGGCCGTCGGGCTGACCACGGTGATGTGGGTGATCGTTGTCGCGATCCTGGTTTCCGTGACGGTCATGCTGCTGTCGATGGATGCGCTGTCGAACTTCATGGAGAAGAACCCGACGGTGGTGATGCTGGCCCTGGCCTTCCTGGTGATGATCGGGATGGTGCTGCTGGGCGAGGGCTTCGGCTTCCACGTGCCCAAGGGCTTCGTCTACGTCGCGATGGCTTTCGCGGCGGGGGTCGAGGGGCTGAACATCTGGGCTCGGCGTGGCTCGGAACGGAAGGTGGCCGATCCGGAGATCGTCACTCCCGTGAGCCGGCCTTCGACGGAAGCCGGCTGAGCCAGGCGGGCGGCAGGGCGCCCATGAGGCGGGCTGCCGCATAGACGGGCCAGGGAAACACCACCCTTGCCCGGCCCTGCGCGATGCCGCCGAGGCTGCGTCGCGCGGCTTCCTGCGGTTCCATCAGGAGCGGCATGGGGAATTGGTTGGGCGCGGTCATCGGCGTGCGGATGAAGCCTGGACAGATGGCGTGCAGGCGGATGCCGTCGCGGCGGGCGGTTGCGTCCGTCGCCTCGGTCCAGCGCTGCAGGGCGGCCTTGGAGGCCGAGTAGGCGGGGGCGCCGGGCGAGGCCACGAAGGCGGCGATGGAGGCGATGGCGGCGATGCGGCCGCGGATTCCGTCCGGACCCGGTGGCTGGGCGCGCATCAGGTCGAGTGCGGGCAGGATGGTGTTCAGGGCGCCGGTGAGGTTCACGGCAAAGATGCGGGCGACTTGGTCGGGTGATTCGCTGGTGCCGCCGGTGCCGGCGGAGGTGCCGGCGTTGGCGACCAGCAGGTCGAGGCCGCCGGTGCCTTCGATCCAGGCGCGGGCGGCGGGCGCGTCGGTGACGTCGAACGCGGTTTCGGTGACGGTGGCGCCGGCGGCGCGGCACGAGGCGGCGGTGGTGCCGAGGCGGGCGGGGTCGCGGCCGGCCAGGTGAAGGATGCGCCCGGGGCCGGCAAGGGCCTGGGCGAGGGCCGCGCCGAGACCGGAGGAGGCGCCGGTTATGGCCGCGCGGGAACAGTTGGGGAGCCAAATCGGGGGGCTGCCTTGCATCGTCCCGTCTCCCGCCGCAGAAGGCCGCGCATGTCCATCCGATCCATGACCGGCTTCGCGCGCGCCACCGGCACCCTGCCGGACGGCACCCCCTTCGCCTGGGAGCTTCGCAGCGTCAACGGGCGCGGGCTGGACGTGCGGCTGCGGCTGCCGGGTGGGCTCGATGTGCTGGAATTGCCGCTGCGCGAGGCGGCGGCGGGGCGGTTCGCGCGGGGGAACGTCAACGCCACCCTGACCGTGAAGCGGGAGGACCGGGCGCCGAAGCTGGTGCTCGACCAGGCCGCGCTGGACCGGGCCATGGCCTTGGTGCGCGAACTGGCGGAGCGGATGCCTGGGGCTGCCGCGCCGCGGCCGGAGGCGGTGCTGGCGCTGCCGGGCGTGCTGCGAACCGAGGTGGAGGTGCCGGACGAGGCGGCGGAGGGCGCGCGGCGGGCGGCGGTTTCACAGGGCTTCACGCAGGCGCTGGAGGAGTTGTTCGCGGCGCGGGCGGCCGAGGGCGCCCGGCTCGCGGCGATCCTGGCGACGCTGCTGGACGAGATCGAGGCGCTGTGCCGGCGGGCGGTGGCGGAGGCGGCGGGGCAGGCGGCGGCGCACCGGGCGCGGCTGGCCGGCGTTCTGGCGGAATTGCTGGAGGGGGAGCGGCGGGTGCCGGAGGACCGGCTGGCGGCCGAGGTGGCGCTGCTGGCCGCGCGGTCGGATGTGCGGGAGGAGCTCGACCGGCTGGGGGCGCATGTGGACGCGGCGCGGGCGCTGCTGGCCGACCCCGCGCCGATCGGGCGGAAGCTGGAGTTCCTGACCCAGGAGTTCGGGCGTGAGGCGAACACGCTGGGCGCCAAGTCGGGCAGCCTGGCGCTGACGCGGATTTCCCTTGAGTTGAAGGCCGCGATCGAGCGGCTGCGCGAGCAGGCGGCGAACGTGGAATGAGTGGCGTGATGAAGCGGCGGGGGCTCTGCCTGGTGCTGGTGGCGCCCTCGGGCGCGGGAAAGACCAGCGTGTCGCGGGCGCTGCTGGAGCGGGAGGCGGAGTTGTCGCTCTCCGTTTCCGCCACCACGCGGGCGGCGCGGCCGGGGGAGGTGGAGGGGGTGCATTACCACTTCCGCAGCCAGGAAGAGTTCGAGGCGATGGAGGCGGCGGGGCTGCTTCTGGAAAGCGCGCATGTCTATGGCCGGCGCTACGGCACGCCGCGGGAGCCGGTGGAACGGGCGCTGGCCGGGGGGCGGGACGTGCTGTTCGACGTGGACTGGCAGGGGCACCTGCTGCTGCGGGCCGCCATGCCCGAGGACGTGGTGGGGATCTTCCTGCTGCCGCCCTCCATCACGGAGCTGGAGCGGCGGCTGCGGACGCGGGGGCAGGATAGCGAGGAGGAGATCGTCCGGCGCATGGGCAAGGCGCGGGACGATGCTTCCCACTGGCGGGAATTCGACCATGTGCTGGTGAACAGCGTTTTCGAGGATACGGTGGAGACGGTGGCCGCCATTCTGCACGCGGCGCGGACGGCGCGGGCGCGGAACCCCTGGCTCGGGGATTTCGTGGCGGGGATGGGGTAGTGCTCGGGGTCCTCGGCCTCGTTGCGCCGGTTTTCCTGCTGATCGCGCTCGGCTACGGGGCGGCGCTGCGGCGGATGGTGGCGGACGAGGCGCTTCGGGGACTCAATGACTTCGCCTACTGGCTCTGCGCGCCGGCGCTGCTGTTCGTGTCGGCGGCTGCAGGAGGCGGGCTTGCCGCGCATGGCGGGCGGCTGGAGGTGGCCTTCTTCGCGGGGGCGCTGGGGATTTACGCGGCGGCGCTGGCCTTCTCGCGGCTGGTGGCGGGGAGGGGGCTCGCGGAGTCCGGGCTGTTCGCCCTGAACTGCGCCTTCGGCAACACGCTGATGATGGGGGTGCCGGTGGTGCTGGCAGCCTTCGGGCCGGGTGGACTGGGGCCGGCCACGGCGATCATCGCGCTGTATTCGCTGATCTTCATGCCGCTGACGACCATCGTGGCGGAGATGGGGCTGGCGGAGGGAGCCTCCCCGATGCGGGTGGTGCGGACCACGATCCGCTCGGTGGCGCGGAATCCGATCGTGGTGTCGGTGGTGCTGGGGAACCTTTGGGCTCTGGTGCTGCCGCCGCCGCCCTTTTTCCTGGTGCGTTTCCTGGAGCTTCTGGGGGCGGGGACAAGCCCGCTGCTGCTGTTCTGCCTGGGCGCCTCGCTGCGCGATTTCCGGCTGCGGCGGGACTGGGTGGATGCGGTGGTGATCAACGCGCTGAAGCTTGTGGCCATGCCGCTGGTGGTGCTGGCAGCGGGACGGCTGGTCGGGCTCGGGGCGCTGGAGCTTTCGGTGGCGGTGACGATGGCGGCGATGCCGACGGGGGCGAACGCCTTCCTGATGTCGCGGCGTTACGCCGTGGGAATGGAGCGTTCGGGCGCAGCGGTGCTGCTCGGGACCATGGCGTCGGTGCTGACGCTGAGCGGGGTGCTGGGCTGGTTCGCGGGGGCGGCGCCCTGAGCGGCCGCCTCCGCGCCTGCGCTCAGTGCAGGCGAAGCTCGCCTTCCGCATAGGTGAAGTCGGCGGGGCGCCAGAGGGCGGCGGAGGCGACGCGGACGGAGTGGAGCGCGCCCTCGATCTCGCGCCGCCAGAAGTCGAGGAAGCCGTGCAGCTCCGGGAAGTTCGGGGCCTGATCGACCTTCTGCCACACGAAGGTCTGCAGGAGGGCCGGATGGTCGGGCATCCGGTACAGGATTTCGGCCGTGGTCAGGCGCCAGTCGGGGATGCGGACGACGCGCTCGATGCCGTGCAGAAGCATGTCCCAGTTCCTCTCAACCAGGCGGCGAGAGTGCCGCGAGGGGCTGATGGTGCCATGCAACATCAACCATGGAAGACAATAAATGTTTCATATCAATGCTTTGGCACTCCACGCCCGAGAGTGCTGCCGGACTTGACGGAAGGGGGGTCGATCCCCTAGATCGCTGGCACTCACCGGGTGCAAGTGCTAACGGCCCCTCGGGACGTGGTTCGGGCACCCGGCCGGGTTCATCCCAGATAAAGGCTCAGGAGAGGACCGCATGACCAAGTTCCGTCCCCTGCACGACCGCGTTCTCGTTCGCCGCGTCACGGCCGAAGAGAAGAGCGCTGGCGGCATCATCATTCCCGACACCGCCAAGGAGAAGCCCCAGGAGGGCGAGGTCGTGGCCGTCGGCGCCGGCGCGCGCAACGAGCAGGGCCAGATCGTGGCGCTGGACGTGAAGGCCGGCGACCGCATCCTGTTCGGCAAGTGGTCCGGCACCGAGGTGAAGCTCGATGGCGAGGAGCTCCTGATCATGAAGGAGTCCGACATCATGGGCATCGTCGACAACACCGGCGCCACCACCGCCAAGGCCGCCTGAGCAGCAACGAGAAGCAGGAGAAGCAAGTATGGCAGCCAAGGACGTCAAGTTCGGTTCCAATGCCCGCGAGCGCATGCTGCGCGGCGTGGACATTCTCGCCGATGCCGTGAAGGTCACGCTGGGCCCCAAGGGCCGCAACGTGGTGCTCGACAAGAGCTTCGGCGCGCCGCGGATCACCAAGGACGGCGTGACCGTCGCCAAGGAGATCGAGCTGGCCGACAAGTTCGAGAACATGGGCGCGCAGATGGTGCGCGAAGTGGCCTCGAAGCAGAACGACCTGGCCGGCGACGGCACCACCACCGCGACCGTGCTGGCCCAGGCCATCATCCGCGAGGGTGCGAAGGCCGTGGCCGCCGGGCTCAACCCGATGGACCTCAAGCGCGGCGTCGACAAGGCGGTCGCCGTGATCGTCGCTGACCTGCAGGCCAAGACCCGCAAGATCACGACCTCCGCCGAGGTGGCCCAGGTCGGTTCGCTCTCCGCCAATGGCGAGACCGAGATCGGCGAGATGATCGCGCAGGCGATGGAGAAGGTCGGCAACGAGGGTGTCATCACCGTCGAGGAAGCCAAGTCCATCCAGACCGAGCTCGACGTCGTCGAGGGCATGCAGTTCGACCGCGGCTACGTCTCCCCGTATTTCATCACGAATGCGGAGAAGATGATCGCCGAGCTCGAGAACCCGTACATCCTGATCCACGAGAAGAAGCTCTCCCAGCTGCAGCCGATGCTGCCGCTGCTGGAAGCCGTCGTGCAGTCCGGGCGTCCGCTGGTGATCGTGGCCGAGGACATCGAGGGCGAGGCTCTGGCCACGCTCGTGGTGAACAAGCTGCGTGGCGGCCTGAAGATCGCGGCCGTGAAGGCCCCGGGCTTCGGCGACCGTCGCAAGGCGATGCTCGAGGACATCGCCATCCTGACGGGTGGTGAGGTGATCTCCGAGGACCTCGGCATCAAGCTCGAGAGCGTGACGCTGAACCAGCTCGGCCGTGCGAAGAACATTCGCATCGAGAAGGAGAACACCACGATCATCGACGGCGCCGGCGAGAAGTCCGCCATCGAGGGCCGTGTGGAGCAGATCAAGGCGCAGATCGAGGAGACCACCTCGGACTACGACCGCGAGAAGCTGCAGGAGCGCCTGGCGAAGCTGGCTGGCGGCGTGGCCGTCATTCGCGTCGGCGGTTCGTCCGAGGTCGAGGTGAAGGAGCGCAAGGATCGCGTCGACGACGCGCTGCACGCGACCCGCGCCGCGGTTGAGGAAGGCATCGTTCCCGGCGGTGGCGTGGCTCTGCTGCGCGCCAGCCTGAAGCTGTCCGACCTCAAGGGCCTGAACAACGACGAGCAGGTCGGGATCGAGATCGTTCGGCGCGCCATTGCGGTGCCGCTGAAGCAGATCGCCGAGAACGCCGGCAAGGACGGCGCCGTGATCGCTGGTGAGGTGCTCCGCTCCGACGCCTACGAGTACGGCTATGACGCCCAGACCGACGAGTACAAGAACCTCGTCGAGGCCGGCATCATCGACCCGACCAAGGTCGTTCGCACGGCCCTGCAGGATGCCGCTTCGGTGGCCTCGCTGCTGATCACCACCGAGGCGATGGTGGCCGAGCGCCCGTCGAAGGCGGCTGCTCCGGCCGGTGGCCCGGGCGGCGGCATGGGCGGCATGGGTGACATGGACTTCTGATCGGCTCTCGCCGGCCCGGTTCGCCGGGCTGGCGGGGATCAGGCGTTCAAGGAAGGGGCGGCCCGGCGACGGGCCGCCCCTTCTGCGTTCGGTGGCCCGCTTCCGGAGGGAGGGTCGCAGCCGAGGGGCGGCCTACAAATCCTTTCGTTGAAGCGGCGCTTGCGAGGTTGTGATCGGCCGGGGGCCTCGCTTAGCTTTCAGGCATGCTTTCCACCAGAGGTTGTGATGCAGGCCCTGAACTCGCTATCGGCCCTTCGTCTGACACTGGCCCGGTCCTACGACCTCTTCTATGGGATCGGCTTAGGGACTTTTGGCTTTCTGTTCGATGGGCCGAGCCCGATGCCGAGCCGGGACGCGACTACCGGGAAGGCTGAGGAACGGGCACGCGCAGTTCCGCCGCATCCGGGTTTGCCGGCCCTGGTTCATTCCGGCCGGTCGCAGTAGCCGAGCCGATCCCCGGCGGTCTGGAGCCTCCGGATGGAGGCCGCGCCTGGATCGAAAGCACCCATCACCCGCCGGCATCCGTCGATTGCGGGGCGGGCTCCCTTGCACTGGAGGGGTGGGGCTTCGTATGGCCACTTCGCATGATGCGGGAGGCGCGGCGATGCCGAGGGGCACGGTGATCTGGTATCAGCCGCACAAGGGCTATGGCTTCATCCGGCCCGAGGATGGCGGGCCGGATGTGCTGGTCCATGCCTCCGCCGTGGAGGCGGCGGGCCGGCGTGAGCTTCGCAAGGGTGAGGAGGTCACCTACGAGGTGGAGCAGAGGCCGAAGAAGCCGGCACCGTCGGTGACGCGGCTCCTGCCGGACTGAAGTCCGCCTACTCCTCCCAGACCTTGATGGCCGACAGCTTGCCGAGAACGCCCTTGGCGCGCACGGACTGATCGGCCGTGGCGGGGGTGACGGTCACGACGGCGGCTGCCTTCTCCGATTCAGGCTTCACGTTCGTGCCCGAGGCGGCGGAGACGCCTTCGCTGGCGGCACCGGCACCGAGGCCCGCGACGGCCGCTGCCGCGATCGCGGGAAGGGCCGCGCCGCCGGTGGCGACCACCGCGCCCGCCGCGGCCATGCCGGCACCTGCGGCCGCCATGCTGGAACCCATGGTGCGGAGGTTGCGGTGCTCGTCCTCCTGGACCTGGCCTTCCGGCTCTCCCGGCGGCTGGGGCGGGGCGAGGGACGTTTCGCCCGTACGGATGGCGACGAGTTCCTGCGGAATGGCCTCGGCGTTGAGGTACTGCAGGGCGGACTCGGCTTCCTCGCGCGTGGCGAAGCTGGCGTTGACCGTGGGGTGGGTGGTGTGGCCGGTATTTTCGGGCATGTCATGCTCCCTTCGGGATGTCATGACCCCCAACGCCGTTGCGGCGGGGATGTTGCCCTTCAGATGACCTGGTAACGGGCCTTGGCCGCGCGCTCGATGGCGCCGGCGATCAGGCGGTCGATGTCGAGGGTGATGCGGAAGTCCTGGAGGAAGCGGAGTTCCTCCTGGGAGGCGTCGCCGTCGGCGGCGGCGATCTCGCAGGCCAGAAGGTAGGCCGTCTCACGCAGGCGGGGCGGCAGGGCGTCGCGGATCATCTCGGCGGCACGGTCCAGGCCGTCATTCTGGTCCAGCAGGCCCAGAACCACTTCGGTGACGGTGTCGATCTCCGTGGGGTGGAAATCGCCGAACACGGGCAGCTCGCGCACCAGGCGGGACATGGTGGCGAGTTCGGCGTCCGACATGCCGCGGTCGGACACGCCCATCAGGACCATGGCGCAGACCAGGGCTTCCTGCGCGGAAAAGCGGGTGGGAAGGGCCGGCTGGGCGTCCATCGCGTTCGTATCCATCATGCGCGCAGGGTTCGCGCGGCCGCGCGGGCGCGTCAATCGCCGCGAGGCGCGCCAACCGGGAATTGATCCTCCAGAAAGGAACGGGTCTCGCGCACCGCCTCCGCCAGGCCCATGCGGCGCACGGGGACGCCTTCCGGGAGGCCGGCGAGGAGGCGGGTGGGCGCGCGGGCGTCGAGCAGGACGAAGACGCCGCGGTCGTCGGCGCGGCGGACCAGGCGGCCGAAGGCCTGGCGGAGCCGGTGGCGGGCTATGGCGTCGTCATAGGCCTTGGGGCGGCCGCCGGAGAGATGGGTGCGGCGCTCGCGGTGGAGGATGGTGGGGCGGGGCCAGGGGATGCGGTCGAAGACGAGGAGGCGGAGGGAGCGGCCGGGGACGTCCACGCCGTCGCGCAGCGCGTCGGTGCCGAGGAGGCAGGAGTCTTCCTCGGCGCGGAACACGTCCACCAGGGTGGCATTGTCCATGGCATCGACGTGCTGGGCGTAGAGGGGAAGGCCTGCGGCTTCCAGGCCGGGGGCCATGCGGACATGGGCGTCGCGCAGGCGCCGGATGGCGGTGAAGAGGCCGAGCGCTCCCCCGCCTGAGGCGCGGAAGAGCTGCTCCATGGCCATGGCGGCCTGCGGGCCCTCGCGGGAGACGTCGGTGACGACGATGGCGAGGGTCTGGTCGGGGTAGTTGAAGGGGGAGGGGACGGCGGCGCGGATGGCGGGAGAGGGGAGGTGGTTGGCGCCGGTGCGGGCCTCGGCTTCCTCCCAGGCGGCCTCGCCGTCGGGCTCGCCGCTGTCGCGGAGCGTGGCGGAGGTGATGAGCAGGCCGTGGGAGGGGGCGGCGACCGCGGCG
>Ga0210040_10004835_pt1 | contig 17374 bp, 17 predicted proteins | sample CryGeyCG12114_NA_FD_185462 | JGI IMG/M metagenome (GOLD analysis project Ga0210040, IMG submission 185462) | Groundwater microbial communities from aquifer - Crystal Geyser CG19_WC_8/21/14_NA (SPAdes) (version 2) | ecosystem: Environmental > Aquatic > Deep subsurface > Groundwater | place: USA... | reverse complement strand
GCCAGCCTCCGCTCAGCGGAGGCTTTCGCGTTCCCAGGCACTCGTTGGCGCGGGGTGGAGCAGCCCGGTAGCTCGTCAGGCTCATAACCTGAAGGTCACAGGTTCAAATCCTGTCCCCGCAACCATCGTTACAGAACTACAAACGCCGCCCTTTGGGGCGGCGTTGTCGTTTGTATCCTGTCGCCGCAACAAACTCAATCGAACGCCCCTTAGACCTGTGCTGCGGGTCTTTCGTCCTTCCCCAAAGCCCTGATAGGTGTGGCCGTGGACGCCTCCAAGTCCAGCACCGGCCGGGCTTCTTTATCCAGATGGACTGTGACGCTGCCGATGAAATCCGTAAGCGTCCGGCCACCTCCGTCGGGCGGGGAAGCGTTTGGCCGGCAGTCTGCATAATCACAGCCCCAGGGAAGGGCGCTACGATCTCAGCAAGGGGAGCTGCGAGTGGTCGATCATGTGATTGTGCGGCGCACGTTCAAAGTTGATGGACGCGATGCCGAGTGCCGCTTTTTGAGACCGGAAGAGGATGGTGGAAGCTTCTTCTGCCGATATGAGATTGACTGGCCTGAGGGTGCCAAGGGCCACAGGGCTGGCGGTGTCGACGAAGTGCAGGCCCTCTTGCTCGCCATGATGGGCGCACACGCAAGTCTCTTAGCTGCGCGGAACATGGACGGGCGTAATGTTGAGTGGCTGGACGGGCAGAGCCTCGGAATGCCCATCGCGCGAACCATCTGAGACTGGGATCCCGAAAAGGAAACGTGACGCTGGGTAGCAGCCGCTTTCTACCGCATCGGGCATTTGCAGGGTCCCGAGCACTGCCTCCTCGATGACCGACACCCAGACGGAGGTGCGGTTGTCGCATGTTCCGCGCTCGCGGTTGCGGGAGCAGCGGTAGTAGTCCTTTCCCACCAGGGTGAAGTTGGCCCCGGACGCGCCGCAGCGGATCAATCCGAACAGGAGGTGCTTGGCGCAGTTGCTCGGCCTCCTCGGACTGGGCGAATTGGCGACTCCGACGATGCGTGGCGTCTCCGAGGCGGCGGCCCTCACGATGCCTTTCGTCCAGAAGGCTCACGACAGGAGGCGGCTCTCGAACGGGTGCGTGAGGCCGCGCCATCTCGTCCGAACTCGCGAGCAGTGATAACAGGGTTCAGCGGGGCGGGCTAAGGCGTGGACCGGTGACGATAGCGTGCAATCGATTCCGGCTTCATCTCGATGGAAAAGCCGGGACGCACGGGCGGCATGTAGGCAGCGTCCCGGATTTCGCACGGGTTTATGAAATGCTCGTGCAGGTGGTCGACATACTCGATCACCCGCCCATCGCGCGTTCCCGAGATGGCGACATAGTCGATCATGGACAGGTGCTGGACATATTCGCACAATCCCACGCCGCCTGCGTGCGGGCAGACGGGCAGGTCGAACTTGGCGGCCAGGAGCAGGACAGCGAGGACCTCGTTCACTCCCCCCAGGCGGCACGCATCAATCTGGACGACGTCGACGGCTCCTGCCGCCATGAATTGCTTGAAGAGGATGCGGTTCTGGCACATTTCTCCGGTCGCAACCTTGATCGGCGCGACAGCGCTGCGGATTGCGGCATGGCCCAGTACGTCATCGGGGCTCGTGGGCTCCTCGATGAACCAAGGCTTGGCAAAGGCGAGGGCGCGCAACCATTCGATTGCCTCGCCGACGTCCCAGACCTGGTTGGCGTCGATCATCAGGTGGACGTCAGGCCCCACCGCCGCTCGCGCTATCCGGAGCCGGCGTATGTCGTCGTCCAGGTTTCGCCCGACCTTGAGTTTGACGTGCCGGAATCCCGCGGCCACCGCTGCGGAGGCGAGCTTGTGCAACTTTTCGTCGGAATAGCCGAGCCACCCTGCGGACGTGGTATAGCAGGGGTAGCCCTCGCGCTCGAGCGTCGCGATGCGCGCCGACTTTCCCGGCTCGCGGGACCGCAGCAATTCGAGAGCGTCGTCCGGGGTGAGCGCGTCGGTAAGGTAGCGAAAGTCCACGGCGCGGACGATCTCCTCGGCGCTCATGTCCGCGATCAGGCGCCACAGGGGCTTTCCTGCCGCCTTCGCCCACAAATCCCAGACCGCATTGACCACCGCCCCGGTCGCAAGATGGATGACGCCTTTCTCCGGCCCTACCCACCGCAACTGGCTGTCACCGGTCACGTGCCGCCAGAACCGGCCGGCGTCTTGCGCGATCCAATGCAGGTCCAGCCCGACTAACAGCGGGCGAAGGGCCTCGATCGCCGCAACGCAAAGCTCGTTGCCGCGGCCGATGGTGAAGGTCAGCCCGTGTCCCTCAAGCCCGGCGACGTCGGTCTCCAGCACAACATAGGCGGCCGAGTAATCCGGATCCGGGTTCATCGCGTCGGACCCGTCCAGCCGCGCGCTGGTCGGAAAGCGGATGTCGAAGGTGCGCAGCCCGGTGATGCGGGCAGCAGGAAGCGTGCCCGTCATGCGCGCATTTCCCCGACGCCTACGCCATAGCGTGGCCATTCGGGCCGGATCAGGTGATGGTCTACAAAGGCCGGACCGTCGCACTCGATCTCTATCACCGTCGTCGGGCTGTCGGGCGGATCGGCGGGCAGCCCCGTCAGGCGTACCGTCGTGGCGTCCTGCGTGAAGGCGACGCGCTCACCTGTCTTGAGCAGCCGCGCGGCCATGACTCTGGATCGAACGCCGCCAACGGCAATCACCGTCTCCGGTCCATAGAAATCGAGCCACGCCGCCGCCGGCGTGCGCGATGGCCAGAAGTAGACGTGGAGGAAGAGCTTGTTTCCGACCTTGGTGAAGTTGTCGTAATTGCCCATGGCAGCGGAGGCGCGCCCTTCCGCTCCGTAGATCGCGGCACCGTTCGTGCGCAGCCAGGCACCGACCTCGTTCAGCACCTGTACCGAAGGTTCGGGCACGTCGCCGTTTGCGTCTGGCCCGATGTTGAGCAGATAGTTGCCGCCCTGCTGAGCGCAGACCGTCAGGTCGTTGACGATGCGCCGTGCGGACTTCCATTCGTCGTCGCTTCGCTGGTAGCCCCAGCCGAGGTTCATCGTGTCGCAGCTTTCCCAGGCGCGGTCCGCGGCCTCGATCTTGTGCTCGGGCGTCGAGAAGTCACCCGGCAGCCCGTTCCGGTTGTTGACGATGATGTTCGGCTGCAACGCGAACACCATGCGGTTCATCTCGTCGGCCCGCCATTGCTCGGGGGTAAGCGGCCAGTCGACATCGTACCAGAGGATGTCGATCGTGCCGTAGTTGCTCATGAGCTCGCGGACGAGGCCATGGGTATAGTCAACGAAGCGTGCCCGCGCAGCCGGGTCGGTCTTGCAACGGGCCCCATCCGGGTGGTGCCAATCCATCAGCGAATAATAGAAGCCGACCCGCAAGCCCTCCGCTCGCGCCGCCTCGACGAACTCGCGGACCAAGTCACGGCGGGGCCCCTGTCTGGCCGCGTTGTAGTCGGTCAGCTTGGTGTCCCAGAGGCAGAAACCTTCATGGTGCTTGGTGGTCAGCACCATGTATTTCTGTCCAGCGCGCCGTGCGAGCTTGGCCCACTCGCGCGCCGCACCCGGTCGCGGGGTGAAGTGCTTGGCGAGCAACTCGTATTGCGGGATCGGAATGCCCTCCGATTCCATCACCCATTCCTGGTGACCTATGACACTGTAGAGGCCCCAATGAACGAACATGCCGAACCGGGCTTGGTGCCACCAGCGCATCCGTGCTTCGCGCGTGCGCTCCTGGACGCCAAGGCGTGCCGGGCCGGCCGCGGCGCCGGTCTGCGGCGCTCCTGCCTCCTGCGCCGCGGCGGCGCTGGATGCGCCAAGCGCCATCGCGGTCCCGCCCAAGGCGCCCAGGAAATCGCGGCGGTCCAAAGTCGGCTCCATCAATCTTCCTTCTCGAAACGGTACGGAGTGGCTCCGTCGGAGCGCCGCTCGCATCCATGGCTTGCCGGCCACCGGCGCTGCCGAAACTGAGAGAAGCGGCGGTTCGTCGAAATACGCCGCCGACCTGATTGCCCTCGGCAAGTCAGACTCGCGGCTGGACAAAAGATCGCTCGGTGAGAAGTTGTGGCCGCTCGTATGCCGAGATCACGGTTGAAGCCCCGCGGCAAGAGAGCGTTCATGCCGTGAAGCGGCGGTGCGAGACGCAGCTGTTGTCAACCAGATCCCAGTCGATATCGATGCCGAGGCCAGGGCCCGTCGGCACATGGATAGCGCCGTCAGCATCCATGAAGTCGCGCAGGCTCTGCTTCATGGGCACCTGGAACGTGTCTTCGGGGACGAACAACTCGAAATATTCGGAATTGCGGACTGCACAGGCAACATGGACGTTGGCGATATCCATCGGCCCCATCGTCGTGGTGTGCAGCTCGCAGTTCATGCCGTGCGCCTCCGCCAGGTGGCAGACCTTCAGCGTGCCCGTGATGCCGCCTTTCCACGACACGTCGGCGCGGACCATGTCGACCGCATCGGCCTTGATCGCCTGCGCGACGCCCCAGGGTCCGCCCCGCGTCGTTTCGGTGCCGACGATGGGAATATCCACCGCGGCAGTGAGCTTGGCATATTTGTCGAGTTCATAGTCGCGGAACGGCTCCTCGAACCAATGATAGTTCAGGCTTTCCATGTGGCGGGCGACGCGGATCGCCTCGTGCAGCGTGTACTCGGCGACGGGATCGCTCATCAGCACCATGTCCGGTCCAACCGCCTCGCGCACGGCGGCGTGGATTTCCATGTCGACACTGCTCGGGCCGCAGGGATGGACCTTGTACGCCTTGAACCCGCGTGCCTTGTACGCCAGCGCCTCGCGTACATAATCCTCCACCGCCGGGAGCCACAGGCTGCTCGCATACACCGGCAGGCTGGTGCGATGGCTGCCGATGTACTGGTGCAGCGGCAGCCCTGCGGTGCGCGCCGCCGCGTCCCACAGGGCGACGTCGATCGGGCCCGGAAGGAACACCGGGAAGAAGGCCCCATGCCGGTCGATATTCCAGAACTCGTGCCAGATCTTCTCGCGGTCGTGGATGCTGCGTCCGAGGATCACCGGCGCGATCAGGTCGCGCAGATACGCGTCCGTCACCGCGCCGGAGCGCGCCGCCCAGAAAGTGGCGATCCCCTCCACACCCTCCGAGGTGGTGATGCGGCCGACCCCATAGCTCCAGGGCATCGGCGCTGCGCCTTCGCGCTCCTCGTCGAACACCCCTTTGGGCCGGTTGCAGATCCAGGTTTCGAACGTCTCGATCCGCATGTCGCATCCTCTCAAACTTGTCTTACAGGATAAAAGAGGTACACCCTCCCGACAACATCAAAGTGGGAGAGAACGAGTGGGCGTGTCGCCATCGCTGCTGGCCGATGCCCTTCGCGCGGCGGACCGTGTCTCTCGGACTGGGTGCTGCGTTCGCGCTGGCAGCCCTGCCGGTGCGCGCCAGCGGCTCGCTATGGGCTTTCATGACGTTCGCGACCACGGCGCCAAGGGGGACGGCGCGGCCATCGACAGCAAGGCGATCAATCGCGCCCTCGAAGCTGCGGGGACGGCCGGCGGCGGGACGGTGGTGGTGCCGCTTGGCCGCTATCTCTGCTTTCCATCCGGCTCAAGGACAACATCACCTCGGTGCTCTCCCCCGGATCGGTGATCGTCGCCGCCAACCCGGACACGCACAGCCGCCACTACGATCTGCCCGAGGGTGTGCTCGTGGTGCAGTTCACCAACTTCGGCGTCGTCCACACGCATCCCAGCCTGATCTACAGCGACGGCGTGAGCAACGTCGCGATCGTGGGGAAGGGAATGATCCACTAATTGGTTCTGGAGTGGGAAGGGCCGGGACCCTGTTGGCACGGCATGCCGGGTTACCGCTCGCCGCAGTCAATGGAATGACGCCCGAGGAGGCGCGCCTCACCGATCCTGCCGAGCGGGAACAACAGGGGCGGGGTAACAAGGTCATCGCGTTCAAGGAGTGCCGCAACGTCGTGTTGCGCGATTTCACGGTCCTGCAGGGCGGGCATTTCGCTGTGTAAATGCTGCGCTGCAGCAACGTGACCATCGAGAACCTGACGGTCGACGTGGAGAACGCGCAGGTCGACCGACTGCAATCTTCGACCCCGGTGCCCTGGGCGCTGCGTGTCGTCCGGTCGCGCGATGTCGCCGCCGGGAAGGTGACCCAGGTCAGCTAGGAGAGGCGGTCTCGTTCATTTTACGACGATCGGGCCGAGAATGGCGCTGATCGCATCATCAAAATGCTGTGCCATAGCGTGCCCGGCCGCCGCTGGATCCTGACCGACCACCGCCTCCACGATCTCCACGTGCAGGTCTTGCACCCGCTGAAGCTTCGGGGTGGCGGCCCACCGCTCGAGCCCCTCGAGCATCGACGCTTGAATGAGTTGGCGGAATGCCTCGATCAGCAAGGGGTAGAGCGGGTTGCCGGTGGCCCTCGCCAGAATGGTGTGCAGGCGCATGTCGAGGTCGGCATAGCGGTTGGCTTCGCCGAGCAGGCCGGCCATCTCCGCGACGGTGGCCTTCAGGGTGGCCGCGTCGGTTTCGCTGCGGCGCGAGGCGGCAAGCGCCACCATCGCGATCTCGATGCCGCGGCGCATCTCCAGGATGTCCGTCGCGTCGGCCTGGCCGATCAGCACTGCGTTCTCGAGCACGCGCCCGATCATCTCACCATCAACGGGCACGATCTTGGCGCGTTTGCCCATCGCCATCTCCACCAGCCCTGTGGCGGCCAGCGTCCGCATCGCCTCGCGCACGACGGGGCGACTGACGCCAAGCGTGGTGCGGATCGTCGCCTCGCTGGGCAGCTTCGCCCCCGGACGCAGCCGCTCCGTCGCGACATGCTCGCGCAAATAGTCGATCACCTGATCGACCCGCCCGGTCACCTTGGGCGGCTGCTGAGTGGGGACTGCAGCTTCGGTTGCGCTTGCCTGCAACATCATTTTCCTCGCGTGCCCGGTCCAGGTACCTGATTCCGAATGGGCGGCCTGATTGCGGATGCATAGCAAAGACCCTCTTGCCTTCTCAAATCAAGTTGATACCAACCTGTCATACAGGATGTGCGGTGCAGCCGACTTCCGTTATCCGGATGAGGAGGCCGCCGGCCCATGGCCGCCACGACCCATGCGAATGCTTCGCTTTCCGCGGCACCGCCGGCCAGGACGTCGGGCCGGTATCGATGGACCGTCTGCGCGCTCCTGTTCGCGTCCACCACCATCTGCTACATCGACCGGCAGATCTTCGGGCTGCTGAAGCCGACGCTGGATGCCGAACTTGGCTGGTCGCAGACCGACTATGGCGATGTCGTCGCGACCTTCTCGATGCTCTACGCGCTCGGCTATCTGTTCGGCGGCCGGTTGATGGACGCGATCGGAGTGCGGCGGGGATTGTCGCTTGCGGTGGTCGGATGGAGCATCAGCGCGGCGCTGCACGGCGTGGTGGCGAGCGTGATCGGCTTCAAGTTGGCGCGCGGTGCGTTGGGCCTGGCGGAGGGTGGCAACTTCCCCGCCTCGATCAAGGCCGTGCGCGAGTGGTTTCCGCAGAGGGAGCGTGCGCTCGCTACCGGGCTGTTTAACGCGGGCAGCAACATCGGTGCGATCGTCACGCCCGTCGCACTGCCGTTCGTGGTGGCCGCCGCGGGCTGGCGCGCGGCGTTCCTGATCGCTGGCGCACTGGGTATCGTCTGGGTCTTCTTCTGGTTGCGCTTCTACGAACGGCCCGAGCGGCAGCGGCGGCTCTCCGAAGCCGAACTCGCCTACATCCAGGACGGCAGGACCGTCGACAAGTCGCCGCCGCAGTCCTGGCTGTCGCTGCTGCGGCATCGCGGAACCTGGGCTTATGTGGTGGGCATGCTGATGACCAGCCCGGTGTGGTGGTTCTATCTCAATTGGGTGCCCGGCTTCCTCAGCGAGCGGTTCGGGGTGAACATGATGTCTGCGATCGGGCCGCTGGTCGTGATCTACCTGTTCGCGGACGTGGGTGGCATCCTCGGCGGGTGGATCTCGTCGCGACTGATGCGTGCCGGCATGGCGACGCTGTCGGCGCGGCTTGCCGCGATGGCGTGCATGGCGGCATGCACGGTGCCCGTGATGCTGGTGTCGGGGGCGTCGGGGCTGTGGCCGGCAGTGCTGCTGATCGCGATGGCTGCCGCAGGGCATCAGGGACTGTCCGCCAATCTCTACACCATCGTGTCCGACACCGTACCGGGGCCGGCGGTCAGCTCGGTGATCGGCATTGGCGGGTTTGCTGCCGGAGTGTGCGGCATGTTCGTGGCGATGGCGGTCGGACGCATCCTTGATGCCACCGGGGGTAACTACATGGTCCTCTTTATCGGCGCAGGTGCTGCCTACCCGCTCGCCGTGGCGGCGATGGCGCTGATCCTGCGTCGTACCTCTCCTCCCTCAATGGAGTTGCTGTGACCGACGCTGAACTTTTCGCCCTGATGCGGGCGGAACTCTATACCCCCGTGGTAGGCGACATCCTCGACACGCTGGGGCTTTATCACCAGTTCCTGCCGCAGCCGATCCAGCCGATGCGAACCGACATGAAGCTGGTCGGTCGGGCGATGCCGGTGCTGATGATCGACGTCTATGGCGAACAGGCCCAGCCGTTCGGCAAGCTGACCCAAGCGCTGGACCAGCTTGAACCGGGCGACATCTATCTTGCCAGCGGGGGTGCCATGCGTTGCGCCTATTGGGGCGAGATACTGACGGCGACGGCGCGGTCGCGCGGGGCGAACGGCGCGGTGATCAACGGCTTTCACCGCGATACGCCGCAGGTGCTGGAACAGGACTGGCCGGTGTTCAGTCGCGGCCGCTTCGCGCAGGATTCGGGCGTGCGGACCAAGGTGGTCGATTATCGCTGCCGGATCGAGGTGGGACCGGCAACGGTCGAGCCGGGCGATCTGCTGTTTGCCGATCTTGACGGCGTTCTCGTTGTGCCGCGGGCCCATGAGGCGGAAGTGGTCGAGCGCGCGCTTGAAAAGGCACGCGGCGAGAAGCTGGTGCGCAAGGACATCGAGGGCGGCATGTCGAGCACAGCCGCCTTTGCCAAATACGGCATTCTGTGACGGTCGCGTTCAAGATACACGCCGGCGATAACGTCGCCACCCTGCTCGCCGATGCCGCACCCGGCTGCAGGATCGAACTGCGCGGCGAGGCGGGAGGAGTTCTGCCGGTGAACGAGCGGGTGGCGCTTGGCCACAAGGTCGCGATTGCGGCAATCGAGACCGGCGCACAGGTTGTGAAATTCGGCATCCCGATCGGTAGCGCCACCGCTCCCATCGCGCCGGGCGATTGGGTGCACCTCCACAATTGCGCCAGCGGCTTCGACGAGCGATCGGGCGGGTTCGACGTGGTCACCGGGGCCGGCAAAGACGTCGCCTATGACTGAGCCGTTCAATCGCGAGTGGAGCGGCTGGCTCCGATCCGACGGGCGCAAGGGCGTGCGCAACCTCGTGCTGGTGATCTACACCGTCCAGTGCGCCGCGCACGTCGCCCATGCCATCGCGGCGGGCGAGGAGGATGTCCAGGTGATCGGCTTCCCCGGCTGCTACGACAACCAGTACGCGATCCGGCTGGTGCTGTCGCTCGCGCGGCACCCCAATGTCGGTGCGGTGCTGTCGGTCGGCCTCGGGTGCGAATACACCCAGCCTGCGCGGATCGCCGAAGCGGTCGCCAGAAGCGGGCGCCCGTCCGACGCGTTTTTCATCCAGGACGTCGGCGGCACGCGCTCTTCGACCGACAAGGGCAAAGCGATCGTGCGCTCCCTGCGCGAGCGTATCGGGCGTGAGACTCCGCGCGTGCCGATGGGCTTCGCGGACCTGACGTTGGGTGCCGAATGCGGCGGCTCGGACGGGACCAGCGGGCTGGTGGGCAACCCGGCGGTCGGCCGCCTGTTCGATCGGGTAGTAGATGCCGGCGGCTCGGCGATCTGCGAGGAGATCGTCGAGATGATCGGGCTGCGCGAGGTGATCCTTGCCCGCGCCGTGAACGACCGCGCGCGCGGCGAACTGGCCGCAGCTTACGCCAAGGCCGAGCGTTACTGCCGCGAGGTGCGGCAATATTCCGTGTCGCCGGGCAATTTCGCTGGCGGCCTCACCACCATCGAGGAAAAGAGCATGGGCGCGTTCGCCAAGAGCGGATCGCGTCCCATCCAGGGTGTCATCAAGGTCGGCGAGGCGCCGCCCTGGCCCGGCATGTGGGTAATGGATTCGGTACCCGACGAGCATTTCATGCAGTTCGGCTACACCAACCCGAACGACACCGAAGGGATCATGGACCTGATCTCGGGCGGCAGCCAGATCGTTTTGTTCGTCACTGGGCGGGGCAGCGTCATCGGTTCGCCCGTCGCGCCACTGGTCAAGGTGACGGGCAACAGCCGTACCTTTGCGCGCATGCGCGAAGACATGGATTTTGACGCTGGGCGCGTACTGGCCGGCGAGATGACGCTGGACGTGTGCGCAGACGAGTTGGGCGCGATGGTTGCCGATGTCGCAGCCGGCTTGCCGAGCAAGCCGGAGGCGCTCGGCCACAGGGAGTATTTCGTGATGTACAAGCACCAGGACACACCGGACCTGGATCGGGGGTGCCGCAGTGCGGCCTGATCCTGCGACCGCCTTTCGCCTGGACGGCGAAATCGCGCTGATCACCGGCGGTGGCTCCGGGCTTGGCCTCGGCATGGCGCGTGCGATGCACGCCGCCGGCGCTCAGGTGGTGCTGGTGGGGCGCCGAGCCGAGATGGTGCAGGACGCGGCGGAGGATCTGGGAGGCGGCGCCCATTGGGAAGCGGCCGACGTGACCGCCTATGACACCATCCCGGCGTTGGTGGAGCGCGTGCGCGCGCGGGTCGGCCCTATCTCGATCCTGGTCAACAATGCCGGGATCAATTTCAAGAAGCCCGCCGTGGAGACCAGCGTGGAGGAGTTCGGCGGTATGCTGGACACCCACGTGCTGGCGGCCCACAACCTGACGCGCTGCGTGCTGCCGGGGATGCTTTCCGCCAGGCACGGCAGCATCCTGTTCACCGCGTCGATGACGTCGCTGATCGGCATGCCGGGCGTGATCGCCTATTCGGCTGCCAAGTCGGCCTATGTCGGCATGGTGCGGGCGCTGTCGACCGAAGTGGCGGGGCAGGGAGTGCGGGTCAATGCGATCGCGCCAGGCTGGATCGAATCGGCGATGTTGCGCAAGGCGCTCGACGGCGACCCCGCGCGATCAGACCGCATTCTGCAGCGCACGCCGATGGGGCGCTTCGGCGCTCCCGAAGACATCGGTCTAGCTGCTGTCTATCTGTGTTCGCCCGCCGCGAACTTCGTCACCGGCGTGCTGCTGCCCATCGATGGCGGCGCCTCCCAGGGATTTTGACCACCATGAGCATCGAAGCGCCACTGGCGCCGCACCCCGACCGCCTGCTGCCGTCCGACCCAGCGACCCGCGCCATCGCGCGCGATCTCTACGCTTCGGTCAAGGATCTGCCGATCATCAGCCCGCATGGGCACACCGACCCGTCCTGGTTCGCCGACAACCAGCCGTTTCCCGATCCCGCGACACTGTTCATCGTTCCCGATCACTACATCTTCCGCCTGCTCTACAGCCAGGGCGTGCCGCTGGAAGAGCTGGGGGTGCCGCGGATTGACGGCGGCTGGACCGAGACCGACTCCCGCAAGATCTGGCGGCGCTTCGCCGAAAACGTCCACCTGCTGCGGGGAACGCCGAGCCGGATGTGGCTCGACTACGCCTTTCACGAGGTACTCGGTATCACCGAGCGACTGTCCGCGGCCAACGCCGATCGGGTCTATGACCAGATCGATGCCCAGCTGAAACGCCCGGAATTCCTGCCTCGCGCGCTGTTCGAGCGCTTCAACATCGAGGCGCTGGCCACCACCGAGGACCCGCTCGACGATCTTCGCCATCACAAGACGATCAGGGCGAGCGGCTGGGGCGGCAAGGTGGTCACCGCCTTTCGCCCCGACAACGTGGTCGATCCCGAGCACCCACGCTTCACGACCGATCTCCCGGAACTCGGACGAATCACCGGGCGAGGCGTGGGGACATGGCAGGGCTATTTGGCGGCGCTGAGGGACCGGCGTCGGTATTTCATCGAGCAGGGCGGCGCGACCTCGACGGATCATGGCCACCCGACCGCACATACCGAAAATCTGGGCCAAGAGGATGCCGCGGCCCTCTACGCGCGCATTGCCGGCGGCGGCGGGAGCGCGCACGACGCCGAGCGCTTCCGCGGGCAGATGCTCACGGAGATGGCGCGAATGAGCATGAACGACGGGCTGGTAATGCAGATCCATCCCGGTGCGCTGCGCAGCCAGAACCCGGCGGTGACCAATGTGTTCGGCGAGGCGAAGGGCGACGATTGGCCGTCGCGCACCGAATATGTCCGTGCCTTGAAGCCACTGCTCAACGCCTTCGGCAACGAGCGCGACCTGACCATTATCCTCTTCACGCTCGACGAGAGCACCTACGCGCGTGAGATCGCGCCGCTGGCGGGCCACTATCCGGCGCTGCGGATCGGCCCGGCGTGGTGGTTCCACGACAGCCCGGAAGGGATGCGGCGCTTCCGGGAGCAGGTGACGGAGACGGCCGGCTTCTACAATACGGTGGGGTTCAACGACGACACCCGCGCATTCTTCTCCATTCCTGCGCGCCATGACCTCAGCCGGCGGATCGACTGCGGTTTTCTGGGCCGGCTGGTCTCCGAGCACCGTCTCGATCGCGACGAGGCCTTCGCGGTCGCCAAGGACCTGGCGTACAATCTGGCCAAGACAGCCTATCGGTTGTGAGCCCATCGCTTCTCCGCACGGCCGTGCGGAGAAGCGGCAGACACTCAGGTCTCCACTTGCGCGGGTGCGCCGTTCACCCGCACGTTTTCCAGCTTCAGCCCAGGCACGCCGTGCGCGATGAGCTTTGTTCTTTGCGAGTCGGTCAGCGTCACGTCGATGTCGCGCAGCAGGAAGTTGGACACGGCGGTGGTCGCATTGCCGCTGATGTTGCCGAACCCCCGGGTGGTGCCTTTCACATCCTCGATCACGATGTCGCGGATGATCGCGCCCGGCGCTTTCGCCGGCACCTTCGTGCCGTGCGTGAGGCGCGCATTGACGATCAGGCCGATCGCCGGGTCGTCGGCCCCGAAGTTGGGATTGTGGAGCCCGTAGAACACTTCGCCATTGTGCCAAAGTCGGGGCGGCGTCGGTGCCAGGGCAAGGCGGACGCCGCGGACGTGAAGCCGCTCGTACACCTGCCCGGGCGTATCGGGGCGGACCTTGAAGCGGACCGTGGGTATGTCGCCGACGTTGGTGATCCGCTCGACCTGGATGTCGCGGACCACCGTGGCGTTGCTGCCGAAGGTGATGCAGCCCAGCCCATGCTCGAAGATGCAGTCGTGGACGTGGATGCGCTCCACCGGCGGCGCGGCGGAATAGGCAGCGGCGCCGGCACCCTGCGTGCCCTTCAGCGCGATGCAGTCGTCGTCCACCGAGAAGCGGCAGCGGCGGATCGTCACGTCCTGGCAGCTGTCGATGTCGATCGCGTCACTGCTCGGCGCGCGAATCTTGTGCGGCACCTCATAGCTGCAATCCTCGACCACCGCGCGGCGGCAGCGATACATGTGCAGGTTCCAGAACGCCGCGTCCTTGAACGTCACGCCGCTGATCAGCAGGTCGTCGCAGTCCTGGATGAACGCGATCTGCGGGAAGGCATATTGGACTTTGGTGGTGCCGACGTGCTCTTCGGGCGTGTTGAAGAACCTGCGCCAGAACGGGTCGCCGTTCCCGTCGATCGTGCCTGGACCGACGATACGCAGGCCGTGGTTGGCGGTCGCGTTCACCAGCGCCATGCGCAGCGCTTCGGGATGGGCCTCCACGAACCGGCGTAGCACCAGCGGATAGTCGGCGAGGTCCGGCGAGCCCTTCAGCACCGCCCCCCTTTGCAACTCCAGCCCCACACCGGGCTTGAGCACGATGGACCCGCTGACGAATACCCCGGCGGGCACGACTATCATGCCGCCGCCGGCTGCGGCGCATGCCTCGATCGCGGCTTGAATCGCGTTGGTGTTCACCGTCCGGCCGTCGCCGATCGCGCCCTGACGGCGGATGTCGAACCGTCGGCCGACCTTCGCCAGCACTGGTGGGGCCGGCAAGGCGCACAGCATCGCGCCGGGCACCAGCTTGACGAATTCGCGACGGGAATGGATCATGCCGGCTTCACTCTCCTGTGTCTCGATGCTGGCCTTGAGGCAGCAACATTGATCTTGTCTTACAGGTTATTCTGTCTTACAGGTTTGTCCATTGGAACTCGACAAATCGAGCACGATTAGGGGGGATTGCTGTATGGCTTCACGGCTCTGGACACGCGCGTCCGTTTCTTCGGTGGCGCTGGCCGTAGGTTTTGTGATGGCGGCTCCGGCACATGCCCAGGCCGCTCCCGCCAATCCGCAGAACACGACCGCCGGTAATCAGGCGGCCCCTACTGCCGATCAGTCGACGATCGGGCAGAACCCGGCGGGAACCGCCGCCGCCCAGACGAATCAGCAGCGTGAGGATCCCGGCACGGCGCAGGCCGACGACACCGCGCCGGGCGCGGACATCGTGGTGACCGGCTTCCGCCAGTCGCTCAACAATGCGCTGGCGATCAAGCGTCGCGAGGTTGGCGTCGTGGACTCGATCCTGGCCGAGGATGTGGGCAAGTTCCCGGACAGCAACCTCGCCGAGTCGATGCAGCGTATCCCCGGCGTGGCGATCACCCGCGGCGACGGCGGCGAGGGCAAGACGATCTCGGTGCGCGGGTTGGGGGCGCAGTTCACCCGCGTTCGCCTGAACGGCATGGAGGGCGCCAGTTCGACGGGGTCGTCCGACATCCGCTCCGGGTACGTCTCGTCGCGATCGTTCGACTTCAGCGCTTTTCCTTCGGAGCTGTTCAGTTCCCTCTCGGTTCGGAAAACGAGTCAGGCCGACGTGGAGGAAGGGTCGCTGGGTGCGACGGTGGATCTGCAGACGCCGCGGCCACTGGACTTCAAGGAAAACTTCACCTTCGCGGTCAGTGCGCAGGGCACCTACGACGATCTGCGCGATCGGGTCAGCCCCCGGGTCACCGGCCTGATCTCCAAGAAGTTTCTGGACGATACCTTCGGCATTTCGGCATCGGCCGCCTACACCCAGCGGCACACGCGCGAGGAGGGATGGGCGGCGATCGACATCCTGCAGGGCAGCCTCAATCGCTTTTGCTCTCCGATAGGCTTCACGCCGCAGAGTCCGTCGAACAGTTCCGGCAACGGCACCAATGCGGCCAACTGCTCGACCGGCAATCCGCGTTTGCCCAATACCGCGGCGAACAACGCCAACTACGCTTCGGTCGATAACGCGAACACCTTTGTGCCGCGCAGCCCGCGCCTGATCCGTTCGGACCAGGATTATTCACGGCTCGGCGCAACGCTGACGCTGCAAGCACAGCCCAGCGATCACACCAAGTTCGCGCTCGACGGGCTTTTCTCGCGCTACGACGTGACGCGCAGCGACCAGACGATCACCGCCATTTCCTTCTCTCGCAACGCCGGCCAGCACGGCAGCGCGGAGTCATCCGTCGTCGACGCGAGCCGGGCGGCGGACGGAACGCTCAGCTACGGCCTGTTCAATGGCGTCGATCTCTCCAACGACCTGACACTGACCAAATATACCACCACGTTCGGCCAGATCAATTTGAGCGGGTCGCAGGATTTCGGTGCGGTCAAGCTGGACGGGTTCGTCGGCATCTCGCGCACCATCGTGGACCGTCCGATCCGAACGCAGATCGGCATCTTTGCGAACAACGTGAACGGCTTCTCGTTCGACTTCCGCGACAACGACCGTTTCCCGGCGCTGAACTGGGGGATCGACGTCAACAATCCGGCCAACTACGTGTTTGCGCCGCCATCGGCAGACGCAACCACCAACGGCACGCTGGCGCTCGCACGCGGCCGAGACGAGACCAACAACACCACGGCAGAACTGAACGCCGCGTGGGAGATCATGCACGGCCTCAGTCTCCGCATCGGCGGGCAATATCGCGACTCCAGGTACCAGACGTACAGCACCAGCCGCGTGACCCAGAACCTCGCGCCTGCCTTGCCGGCCGGTACGACGCTGGCGCAGCTGACGACGCCGCTTACCGGCTTTGGCAGCTCGTTGCCGGTGAACACCATCTCCGGCTGGGCAGCGCCCGACTACGCCAAGTTCGACTCGGCGCTGGGCTTCTCGAGCGAATCCGGCGTATACGCCATGACTCCGACAACCTCGGCCAACCTGACCGAGACCATCAAGTCGGCCTATGCCATGGTGGACTTCGATACTGACGCTCTGCCCGTTCGCATCCGGGGCAATGTGGGTGTGCGCTATGTTCATACCGACCAGGTCGGCCAGAATCTGATCGGCACTCCGCTCACACTGACGAGGGCCTACGACGATTGGTTGCCCTCGGGCACGGTCACCGCGGATCTTACAAACAACCTGATCCTGCGGCTCGCTGCGGCGAAGGTGATGGCGCGGCCCGAGCTTTCGGACTTGTTGCCGGGTTCGGTGTCGATCGCCCTCAACACGCGCACGGTGTCGACCAGCAACTTCCTGCTGGAGCCGATCCGGGCGAAAACCGCCGACATCTCGTTGGAATATTACTTCGGCAAGAGCGGGACCATCGCCATCGGCGGGTTCTACAAGGATATCGACACCTTCATCCAGACGCTACAGCGCAACGTTCCGTTCAGCCAGACGGGCTTGCCTCTGTCTCTGCTCAACGGAGCGCAAGGCGTAAACGGCAGCACCGAATTCACGGTGTCCAACAAGGCCAACACGCCGGGCGGCCCGCTCAAGGGTGTCGAGGTGAACGTGCAGGCGGGGCTGAGCTTTCTGCCGGGCTTCCTCTCGAACCTCGGAGTCCTCGGCAGCTACACCTACGTCGATTCGAAGATCGTCTATTGTGCCGACGCAGCCTGCCTGGCGACGGTGCAAAACGACCTGATCAATCTGTCCAAGAACACCGTCAACGGAACGCTGTTCTACGAGGACAGCAAGTTCAGCATCCGTGGCAGTGCTTCCTATCGCGACAAGTTCCTGTTGCGGGTGCCGTCGGGGCGTGCCGGCAGCGACGTGCAGGGAAACATCTCCTCGCTGTTCGTCGATGCCGCTGCGTCCTACCAATTGACCCGTCAGATCCGGCTGACGCTGGAGGCGCAGAACCTGACCAATCAGGAGCTGGGCTTCTACGTGGACTCTGTTCGCCAGGACTCGCTGTACAGTTCGTATAGCGGCCGCAGGTTCACGGCGGGCGTGGGGTTCAAGTTCTAGAGGCAGGCACGCCAGGCCAGCTTCATGACACGAGTCATGGGGTTGGCCTAGCGGCGGACGCCGCTACGGC